>ERZ777003.1201-NODE-1201-length-41380-cov-6.922178_pt1 | contig 41380 bp, 43 predicted proteins | sample MGYA00374956_ERZ777003 | MGnify/ENA primary metagenome ERZ777003 (study PRJEB29302, sample SAMN06268252) | bioreactor metagenome | isolation source: Joint BioEnergy Institute, California, USA | place: USA:Joint BioEnergy Institute, California, USA | collected... | reverse complement strand
TGGTCTTCCGGCACCTCTACGACCGCGACCACCTGTCGCAGGTGCTGGCGACCTTCGGCGTGATCCTGTTCCTCAACGAGGGCGTGAAGCTGGTCTGGGGCGCCGCGCCGCTGCAGATGCCGATCCCGGCGCTGCTCGAGGGCGGCGTGGCGCTGATGCCGGGACTCCAGTATCCGATCTATCGCCTCGGCATCATCGGCGCCGGCCTCGCGACCGCGTTGCTGCTCTGGTTCCTGGTGGACCGCACCCGGGCGGGCATGCTGGTGCGCGCAGGTGCGACGAACCCGGAGATGGTCTCCGCGCTCGGCGTGGACATCCGCCGGCTGTTCACGCTGGTCTTCGGCTTCGGCGCCATGCTCGCGGGCTTCGCGGGGGTGATGGCGGCGCCCATCCTCTCGGTCGAGCCGGGGATGGGTGACACGCCGCTGATCCTCGCCTTCGTGGTGATCGTCATCGGCGGCATCGGCTCGATCCGCGGCGCCTTCGTCGCCGCCCTGCTCGTCGGGCTGATCGACACGCTGGGCCGCGCCGCGATGCCGGACCTGATGCGCCTCTTCCTTGCGCCCTCGCCGGCGCGGCAGGCGGGGGCGGCGATCGCCTCGATGCTGGTGTACATCCTGATGGCCGCGTTCCTCGCCTTCCGCCCCGCCGGCCTCTTCCCCGTGCGCACCGGCTGAGCCCGCCCGTCGGATGCGCGAGTGGGTGGTGCCGTTGGTGCTGTTCGCCGGCCTCGCCGCCGCGCCCTTCGCCGGCTTCGGCGAAGGCTACGCGCTGACCCTGCTCGCGCGCACCATGATCCTCGGCATGGCCGCGGTCGGCCTGGCGCTGCTGGTCGGCGGCGCCGGTCTCGTCAGCCTCGGCCATGCCGCCACGCTCGGCGTCGGCGCCTACGCCGTGGTGGTGCTGGATGCGAACGGCATCACCGACGCGACGACGGTCCTGCCCGTTGCGATCGCCGCGGCCGCGCTGTTCGCGCTCGCCACCGGTGCGATCAGCCTGCGCACCTCCGGCGTGCACTTCATCATGATCACCCTCGCCTTCGGGCAGATGGCGTTCTTCACCGCCTCCTCCCTCGCCGCCTATGGCGGGGACGACGGCTACACGCTGTTTTCGCGCACCGAGGTCGCCGGCACCCGCCTGCTTGAGGACCGCCTCGCCTTCCATTACGTCTGCCTGGGCCTGCTCGGCCTGACCTACCTGTTCTGCCGCGCCGCGCTGGCCGCGCGCTTCGGCCGCGTGCTGCGCGCCGCCCGCGAGAATGCGCTGCGCGTGCGTGCGGTTGGCCTCGACCCCTATCCCTACCGGCTGCTCGCTTATGTGCTCGCCGGCGCGATCGGCGGCCTGGCAGGCGTGCTGCTCGCCAACGCCGCGGAGTTCGTGGCGCCGAGCTACCTCTCCTGGCAGCGTTCGGGCGAGTTGCTGTTCATGGTGATCCTCGGCGGCCTCGGCAGCCTGCACGGCGCCATTCTCGGCGCGCTGGCCTATGTGCTGCTCGAGGAGTGGCTGTCGCACCTGACCGAGCACTGGCGGATGATCTTCGGCCCGCTGCTGATCCTCTCGGTCCTGTTCTTCCGCGGCGGCCTCGCCGGCCTGCTCGCGCCGCGGCAACGGCGATGACCGCCGACCCGCTGCTGCGCATCGAGGGGCTGAGCAAGCGCTTCGGCGGCCTCACCGTCACCGACGAGGTCTGGCTCGACGTCCTCCCCGGCGAGATCCACGCCGTCATCGGCCCGAACGGCGCCGGCAAGACGACGCTGATCAACGAGGTGAGCGGCGTGGTGGCGCCCGATTCCGGCCGCATCCTGTTCGGCGGGCTCGACATCACGCGCCTGTCCATGCCGCGGCGCATCCGCGCGGGGCTGGCGCGCAGCTTCCAGATCACCTGCGTCCTGCCCGGCTTCTCCGTTCTGGAGAACGTCGCCCTCGCGGCGCAGGCGCGCGACGGCTCCTCCTTCCGGTTCCTCCGCCCCGTCGCGAAGGAGGCACGGCTGAACGCGGCGGCGCGCGAGGCGCTCGACGCCGTCGGCCTCGCCGACCGCGCCACGATGCCGGCAGGGGCGCTGTCACATGGCGAGAAGCGCCAGCTTGAGCTCGCCATCGCCCTCGCCACCCGTCCACGCCTGCTCCTCCTCGACGAACCGCTGGCCGGCGCAGGGCCGGAAGAAACCGAGCGGCTGATCGCGCTGCTCGACCGGCTGCGGTCCGACTACGCCATCCTGCTGGTCGAGCACGACATGCGCGCGGTCTTCGCGCTCGCGGACCGCATCTCGGTGCTGGTCTATGGCCGCGTGGTTGCCACCGGAGCCCCGGCCGCGATCCGCGCCAACCCGGAGGTCCGCGCCGCCTATCTCGGCGAGGACGAGGCGTGATGCTGCGCATCGAGCGCCTCGCCGCCGGCTACGGGCAGAGCCAGGTCCTGTTCGACGTCTCGCTCGACATCGCCCCCGGCGAGGTGGTGACCCTCCTCGGCCGCAACGGCATGGGCAAGACGACGACGGTGCGCGCGGTGATGGGCCTGCTGAAGCCCTGGTCGGGCGAGATCAGCTTCGACGGTGTTTCCCTTACCGGCCTGCCGCCCTACCGCATCGCCCGCCTCGGCCTCGGCCTGGTGCCGGAGGGGCGGCAGGTCTTCCCGACCCTCACGGTCGAGGAGAACCTGATCGCCACCGCCCGCCCCGGCCCCTGGTCCCTGGCCCGGGTCTTCGCCCTGTTCCCACGGCTCGCGGAACGCCGGAGCAATCTCGGCGCCCGGCTCTCCGGCGGCGAGCAGCAGATGCTCGCCATCGGCCGCGCGCTGATGACCAATCCCCGCCTGCTGATCCTGGACGAGGCAACGGAGGGCCTGGCCCCGCTGGTCCGGGCCGAGATCTGGTCTGTGATCGCCGCGCTGAAGGCGGAGGGGCTCTCGATCCTGCTGATCGACAAGAATCTCGCAGCGATGCTGCGCCTGGCCAACCGGCATGTCATCATCGAGAAAGGACGCGTGGTCTGGACCGGCGGCAGCGCCGCGCTTGCCGCCGCGCCCGACATCCGCGACACCTACCTGCACGTGTGAGGGAGAGGGAGGTCCCGACGATGAGCGCACCGAAGATGACCGCGGGCGTCACCCGCGCCGGCGAGGGCGAGGGAGGGGTGGTCTGGAGCATCCTTGGCCAGACCTACAAGCCCGTGGCCCATTCCGAGACCTGCTTCGCCTTCGACACGCTGTTCCCGCCCGGAACCTTCGTGCCCCCGCACATCCACCCGACGCAGGACGAGTTCATCCGCGTCCTCGAGGGCCAGTTCGAGCTGTTCCTCGACGGCCAGACGCTGACCGCGGGCGCGGGCGATCTGATCCGCATGCCGATGGGCCTCGCCCACGGCATCTTCAACAAGTCCGGCCAGAACGTGCGCGCGCTGTTCTGGGTCTCCCCGGCGCGCGACCTCTACCGGCTGTTCACGCGCATCCACAACGTGCCCGATCCGAACGAGGTGGTGCGGATCGCGAAGGAGCACGAGGTGGAGTTCCTGCCGCCGCCCGGCTGATCCGTCAGCCCTTCTTCGGCGGATGCCGCGGCCGGTCGAGGAAGGCGCGCAGCATCCGCCGCGGTTCCTCGCCGCGCCAGGCCTCGGCGAAGCTGTCGATGCCGGCGCGGATGGCCTCGGCCATCGGCAGGTCCTCCCAGGCGCGGATCAGGCGCTTCTGCAGCCGCAGCGCCTGCGGTCCCGCGCGGCCGAGCTTCTCGAGCCACTCCGCCACCGCCGCATCCAGCGCCGCGCCGGGTTCGGCGACGTGCTCGACGAGCCCCCAGGCGAGGGCCTCCTCCGCGCCGATCGTCTCGCCGAGGAGCAGCAGGCGCCGCGCGCGGCCCCAGCCGATCAGCGTCGGCAGCAGCGCCGCCTCGACCACGGAGGGCAGGCCGAGCAGCACCTCCGGCATGCCAAAGGTCGCGGTGGAGGCGGCGATCCGCAGATCGCAGGACGCCGCGAGTTCCAGCCCGGCGCCGAGCGCATGCCCGTTGATCCGCCCGATCACCGGGACCGGCGCCTCGCGCACCGCCTTGCAGGCACGGTGCACCGCCTCGATGAAGCGCCTGGCCTCGACGTGGTCGGCCAGCTCCGCCATCTCGCGGATGTCGGCGCCGCCGACGAAGGCACGCTCGCCCGCACCGGTCACGACGACCGCGCGCAGGTCGGCATGCGCGCCGAGCCCTTCGATGGTCTCGGCGAAGCGACGCAGCACCGTCGAGTTCAGCGCGTTGAGCTTCGCCTCGTTGTCGATCGTCACCCACGCGACCAGACCGGTCTCCGGCGTGGATTCGAGCCTGAGCGTCACCTCTCCGGTCCGGCTTGCGGCGGTGGTCACGCGCAATCCCCCCTCTCCTGCCCTGCTGTGGCCGGCTCAAGGCTGCGCGACGGCGAACCCCGCCATCTTCGCGTAGCCGCCGGCGATCGCCGCGAGTTCCTCCCGGCTGATCACATCCTCAAGCCGCGCGAAGCCGTCCGGCGCGCGCTCGGAAACCACGTCCACCACCCGCTCCGGCCCGCCGAGGCGATTGGATCGCACGATCTCCGCCGTCTTCGGCAGCCGCTCCGCCTCATAGGCCGCGAGCGCCTCCTCGACCGGCCGTTCGGCCAGCAGCGCGGCCAGGCAGCGCGCGTCCAGCACCGCCTGCGAAGCGCCGTTCGAGCCCACCGGATACATCGGATGCGCCGCGTCGCCGAGCAGCGTCACGCGCCCCTGCGTCCAGAAGGGCAGCGGATCGCGGTCGCACATCGGGTATTCCCAGAACTCCGGCGTGGCGCGCACCATCGCCTCCACGTCCAGGAACGGCATGCGGAACCGCCGCACATGCGGGAGCACCTCGTCGAGCCGACCGGGCCGCGACCAGTCCTCGCGCCGCGGCGGCGGGCGGGTCGCGTCGCCGATCTGCGCGCAGACCACCCAGTTGGTCAGGCGCGTGTCCGGCGTGCGGCCGGCACCGATCGGGTAGAGGACGAGCTTCTCCTTCATGTCGCCGGCGACGATCATGGTGTCGCCGCCCTCGAAGGCCGGCCAGTCCAGCGCGCCGCGCCACATCTGAATGCCGTTCCAGCGGATGCCGCCGTCCTGCGGATGCAGGATCGCGCGCACGGCGGAGTGGATGCCGTCCGCTCCCACCAGCACATCGCCATGCGCCGTGCTGCCGTCCGCGAAGCGCGCGGTGACGCCGCCCGCGGTCTGGCTGAAGCCGACGAGCCGCTTCCCTGTGAGGATCGCGTCGGGGGCAAGCCGCTCCTTCGCGGCGTTCCACAGCACGCCGTGCAGCCAGCCGCGATGGATCGAGAATTGCGGCACCTCGTGCCCGGCATAGATGCCGCGCTTCTCGACCCAGATCTCCTGCCCGAAGCGGTTGAGGTAGCGCAACTCCCGCGTGCGGACCGCGACCGCATCCAGCGCCGGCAGCAGGCCGAGCGCGGCAAGCTCCCGGATCGCGTGCGGCAGGGTGTTGATGCCGACGCCGAGCTCGCGCACCTCCGTCGCCGCCTCGAAGACCGTGCAGCGGATGCCGCGCTCGTGCAGCGACATCGCGAGTGTCAATCCGCCGACGCCGCCGCCCGCGATCAGCACATGCATGGCGCCGCTACTCCGCAGCCGCCTTCGGCGCCGCCGGAAGCGTCGGGGCGTGGCTCTTCGGCCGCGCCTTCAGCCTGAGTTCGCGCATCTCCTCTCTCTCCTGCGCCGCGTTGCGCATCAGCGCGTCCTTGCCCCACAGATACTGCGGCGGGCAGGCCACCTCGGCGACACCATACTGCGCCGCCGCCTGGAGCGTGAAGGAGGGGTTGGCCAGGTGCGGCCGCGCCAGGGCGACGAGGTCGGCCCGTCCGGCCGCGAGGATCGTGTTGGCCTGGTCCGCCGAGGTGATGTTGCCGACGCACATGGTGGCGACCCCCGCCTCGTTGCGGATCATGTCCGACCACGGCACCTGGAACATCCGCCCATAGACCGGCGCGGAATCCGCCACCGTCTGCCCGGTGGAGACGTCGATCAGGTCGCAGCCATGCGCCGCGAAGGCGCGCGCGATCGCCAGCGTGTCCTCGTCGCTGATGCCGCCATCCGCCCAGTCGGTGGCGGAGATGCGCACCGACATCGGCCGGTCCTCCGGCCAGGCGGCACGGAGGGCATCGAAGACCTCGAGCGGGTAGCGCAGCCGGTTCTCCACCGGCCCGCCGTACTCGTCCGTCCGGCGGTTGGTCAGCGGCGAGAGGAAGCTCGCCAGCAGATAGCCGTGCGCGCAGTGCAGCTCCAGCATGTCGAAACCGCAGCGGATCGCGCGCCGCGCCGCCTGGACGAAATCCTCCTTCACAGCGTCCATCTCCGCGCGCGTCATCTCACGCGGCACCTGGCTGTGCGGGAAGTAGGGGATCGGGCTCGCCGAGACGATCGGCCAGTTGCCGGATTCGAGCGGCTGGTCGATCCCCTCCCACATCAGCCTCGTGCTGCCCTTCCGCCCGGCATGGCCGAGCTGGAGGCAGATGCGCGCCTCGCCATGGGCGTGGACGAACTCCACGATGCGCCGCCACGCCGCCTCCTGCTCGTCGTTCCAGAGGCCCGCGCAGCCCGGGGTGATGCGCGCCTCCGGCGAGATGTCCGTCATCTCCGTGAAGATCAGCCCCGCTCCGCCGACCGCGCGCGCGCCGTAATGCACCAGGTGCCAGTCGCCCGGCACGCCATCCTTCGCGCTGTACATGCACATGGGGGAGACGACGACGCGGTTCGCGAGCGCCATGCCGCGCAGCTGGAAGGGCTGGAACAGCGGTGGCCTGGCGGGATCGGCGGACAGGCCCGCTGCGCGCGCCTCCTCGGCGAAGACGCGCTGCGTCTCCTCGACGAAGGCCGGCGCGCGCAGCGAGAGGTTGTCCCAGGTGATCGCCTTGCTGCGCGTCATCACGCCGAAGGCGAAGCGCGTCGGGTGCATGTGCCAGAAGCGCTTCACGTGCTCGAACCAGACGAGCGAGACATCGGCTGCGTGCTGCGTCCTCTCCACCTCCTCCCGCCGTCCGGCCTCGAAGCGGGCGAGGCAGGTAGCCACGTCGCCGCCGGCCATGAAGGCGCCGTGCAGCGCGATAGCATCCTCCATTGCAAGCTTGGTACCGGAGCCGATGGAGAAATGCGCGCTCGCCTTGGCATCGCCGAGCAGGACGACGTTGTCCTTCACCCACCGCTCGCAACGGATCATAGGGAATTGCCGCCAGTGCGAACGGTTGGTCAGCAGCCGGTGCCCGCGCAGTTCCTCGGCGAACACGCCCTCCAGGAAGCGCGCGCTCTCCCGCTCGTCCATGCGGTCGAGACCGGCGCGGGCGAAGGTCTCCGGATCGGTTTCCATCACCCAGGTGCTGGCGTCCGCTTCGTACTGGTAGCAGTGGGCGATGAAGATGCCCTCGGGCCGCTCGCGGAAGAAGAAGGTGAAGGCGTCGAAGGGCCGGGTCGAGCCCATCCAGGCGAAGCGGTTGGGCCGCAGATCCACCGCGGGGACGAACCGATCGGCGAAGCGCGCGCGGATGGCGCTGTTGATGCCATCCGCGGCGACGATCAGGTCGGCCTCGGGGAAGTCCTCGGGCGCCGCCTCACGCCGGAACTGCAGCTCCACGCCGAGCTGCCGGGCGCGTTCCTGCAGCGCGAGCAGCAGCGTGCGGCGCGAGCAGCCGCAGAAGCCGTTGCCGCCGATGCGGTGCACCGCGCCCTTCGCGTGGATCTCGATGTCGTCCCAGTAGGCGAAGGCCTCGGTGATCGCGCGGTAGGAGGGCGGGTCCGCCTTCTCGAAGGCCTCCAGCGTCTGGTCGCTGAACACGACGCCGAAACCGAAGGTATCGTCGGCCCGGTTGCGCTCCACCACCGTGACGCGCGCCTCCGGCCGGTCGCGTTTCATCAGGATCGCGAAGTAGAGGCCCGCCGGTCCGCCGCCGATCACCGCGATGCGCATGCCGCAGCCTCCCTGGCTCAGCCGGCCCCGGCCGAACAGTTTAGGCTTCAACTATCCGCGCACCAACGGCGATCCGTCGTTGCCGCCGCCCGGTCCGATGTTTTAAGCTTCAAACATCGCGGAGGAGCGATGGCGACCGAGCGTCCCCCTCTGGCCCGCCGGCGTGCCCTGGTCACCGGTGGCGGCAGCGGCATCGGCGCGGCCTGCGCCGCGGCGCTGACCGGTGCCGGCGCCGCCGTGACCGTGCTCGGGCGGCGCGAGGAGCGGCTGCGCGCGGCCGTCCAGACCGGTGCGGCGGCGGATTGGATCGCCGCCGACGTCACAAGTGAGGCCGTGCTGGCGGCCGCACTCCGTGGGCGCGGTCCCTTCACCGTCCTGGTGAACGCCGCCGGCGCGGCGGAAAGCGCGCCTTTCCTCAAGTCGGACTTGGCGCTCTGGGAACGCATGCTGCGCGTCAACCTGCTCGGCGCCGTCGCCACGACGCGCGCCGTGCTGCCAGCGATGCTCGATGCCGGCTTCGGCCGCGTGGTGAACATCGCCTCGACGGCGGCGCTCAAGGGTTACGCCTATGTCACGGCCTATGCCGCGGCGAAGCACGCGCTGCTCGGCCTCACCCGCGCGCTGGCGCTGGAGGTGGCGCGCAGGGGCGTCACCGTGAACGCCGTCTGCCCCGGCTTCACCGACACGGAGCTCGTCGCCGAAAGCCTCGCGCGCATCGTCGCCACCACCGGCCGCAGCGAGGACGAAGCGCGCGCCGAACTCGTCCGCCACAACCCGCAGGGCCGCCTGGTCCGCCCGGAGGAGGTGGCAGAGGCCGTGCTTGCCCTCTGCCTGCCCGGCGCCGGGGCGCTGAACGGTCAGGCGATCGCGGTGGACGGAGGCGAGACCGCCGCATGACCGCACCACCCGACGACCTCGCTACCCGCGGCACGGTGGATGCCGAGACGCCACTCGCCCACCATCCGGCGGGCCACAAGGACGAGCTGCGCCTCTGGCTGCGCCTGCTCGCCACCGCAAACCTGATCGAGGGCGAGGTCCGGCGCCGTCTGCGCGCCGCCTTCCATACGACCCTGCCTCGCTTCGACCTGCTCGCCCAGCTCCACCGCGCGGGCGGCGCGCTGACGCTCGGCGAGATCTCGCGGCGGATGATGGTCAGCAACGGCAACATCACCGGCCTCGCCGCGCGCCTGGAGGCCGAGGGCCTGGTGGAACGCCGGGTCAGCGAGGCGGACCGGCGCGCGCAATGGCTGCGCCTGACCCCGAAGGGCCGGCGTGAGTTCTCCCGCCAGTCGGCGGCACACGAGGAGTGGATCGCGGAGATCTTCGCCGGCCTGGCGGAGGAGGAACGCGCCGCGCTGTTCCGGCTGCTCGCACGCGCCAAGCAATCGGCGCAGGCAGCCCTGGCAGAGGACACGGCATGAGCATCGATCCGCCGCTCGCCGCCTACACGGCGCGCCACCTGCGCCTCGCGGCGGGGAACGGGGTCGCAACCCTGACCCTCGACCGGCCGGAGCAGAAGAACCCCCTTACCTTCGACAGCTACGCCGAGATGACGGCGATCTTCCGCGCCGCCGCGCGGGACGACGCGGTGAAGGCCTTCGTCGTGACCGGCGCGGGCGGCGATTTCTGCTCCGGCGGCGATGTGCACGAGATCATCGGCCCGCTCCTCGAACGCGACACCAAGGGCCTGATGGACTTCACCGCCCTGACCGGGGAGCTGGTGAAGGCCATGCGCGCCTGCCCGCAGCCGATCCTCGCCGCGGTGGACGGCATCGCCGCCGGCGCCGGCGCGATCATCGCCATGGCGGCGGACCTGCGCATCGGCACGCCGCGCGCGAAGGTGGCGTTCCTGTTCAACCGCGTCGGCCTCGCCGGCTGCGACATGGGCGCCTGCGCCATCCTGCCGCGCATCATCGGCCAGGGCCGCGCGAGCGAGCTGCTCTATCTCGGCCGCAGCATGACGGCGGAGGAGGGCCTCGCCTGGGGCTTCTTCAACCGCCTCGCCGAACCCGAGGCGCTCGCCGGCGAGGCAGCGGCGCTCGCCCGGGAGATCGCCGAGGGCCCTACCTTCGCCCACGCCATGACCAAGCGCATGCTCCAGATGGAATGGGCCATGTCGGTCGAGCAGGCCATCGAGGCCGAGGCCGTCGCGCAGGCGCTGTGCATGACCACCGGCGATTTCCGCCGCGCCTACGAGGCCTTCGTGGCGAAGCGCCGGCCCGTGTTCGAAGGGCGTTGAGCCGTGCCGGACCGCAGCTTCCTCGACTGGCCCTTCTTCGAGCCGCGACACCGCGACTGGGCCGCGGAGGTCGAGGCCTGGGCGGCCGCGCATGCCGAGGACCTCGCCGCCGGCCAGGACGTGGACGCGGCCACCATTCGCCTCACGCGCGCGCTGGGCGAGGCCGGCCTGCTGCGCGCCGCGGTGCCGGAGGACGGCGGACGGCTCGATGTGCGTACGCTCTGCCTCGCGCGCGAGATCCTGGCCCGGCATGCGGGCCTCGCCGATTTCGCCTTCGCCACGGCGGGCCTCGGCACCGGCGCGGTCACGCTGTTCGGCACGGAGGCGCTGCGCCGGCGGGTCCTGCCCGCTGCACGGCGCGGCGAGGCGCTGGCCGCCTTCGCCCTGAGCGAGCCGGAGGCCGGCTCCGACGTCGCCGCGCTCGCCACCGTCGCGGAGCGCGACGGGAACGCGCACTGGCGCATCAGCGGCACCAAGACCTGGATCAGCAACGGCGGCATCGCCGCGACCTACGTCGTCTTCGCCCGCACCGGAGAGGCGCCGGGCGCCAAGGGCCTCTCCGCCTTCCTCGTCCCCGCCGACGCCCCGGGCCTGAGCGTCGTCGAACGCCTCGAGATCACCGCCCCGCACCCGATCGCCACCCTGCGCTTCGAGGGCGTGCGCGTCCCGGCGGAGGCGATGCTCGGCCGCACCGGAGAGGGCTTCAAGGTGGCGATGGCGACACTTGACCTGTTCCGCACGACGGTCGGCGCCGCGGCGCTCGGCTTCGCGCGCCGGGCGCTCGGCCTCTCCCTCGACCGCGCCGCCAGCCGGAAGCTGTTCGGCGCGACGCTGTTCGACCAGCAGATGACCCAGGCGGCGCTCGCCGACAGCGTCGCCGACGTGGAGGCGGCGGCGCTGCTCGTCTACCGCGCCGCCTGGCTCAAGGACTCCGGCGTGGAGCGGATCACGCGCGAGGCCTCGCTCGCCAAGCTCTTCGCCACGGAGGCGGCCCAGCGCGTCGTGGACCGCTGCGTCCAGCTCCATGGCGGCCTCGGCGTCACCCGCGGCCACAAGGCGGAGGAACTCTACCGCGAGGTGCGGGCGCTGCGCGTCTATGAGGGCGCGAGCGAGATCCAGCGCGTCATCATCGCGCGCGCAGCCCTGGCGACGGTGGCACGCGCGCAAGCATAGAGGAGGCGGCGATGGCCGGCACAGCAGCGGCGGCCTTCGATCCTGGATCGTGGTCCGGCAGCGGCCCCGACCTCGCCCCCAGCGCCCATCGGGACAGCTTCGCGCGCGACAGCCTGCCGCCGCGCGAGCAATGGCCCGAGTTCCGCTTCGACCTGCCCGAGCTGCGCTACCCTCTCCGCCTCAACTGCGCCGTGGAGCTGCTCGACCGTAACCTCGCGCTCGGCCGCGGCGACCACCCGGCGGTCGTCTCGCCCGTCGAGACCCTCACCTATCGTCAGCTCGCCGAGCGCGTGGACCGCCTCGCGAACGTGCTGGTGCGCGACCTCGGCCTCGTCCCCGGAAACCGCGTGCTGCTGCGCAGCGCGAACACGCCCTGGATGGTCGCCGCCTATTTTGCCGTCTGGAAGGCCGGCGGCATCGTTGTCGGCACCATGCCGCTGCTGCGCGCGAAGGAGCTCGGCGTGATGCTGCGCAAGGCGCGCGTCAGCCACGCTCTGTGCGACGCACGGCTCGCCGGGGAGATGCGCAAGGCCGCCGCCGATGCGCCGGACCTCCGCCACTTGGTTTTCTGGGGCGAGGGCGGCGAGCTCGAATCCCGCTGCGCCGCCGCGCCGGTGCGCTTCGACGCCTGCGACACCGCGGCCGACGATGTCTGCCTGATCGGCTTCACCTCCGGCACCACCGGCGAGCCCAAGGGCACCATGCACTTCCACCGCGACATGCTCGCGGTGTGCGACAGCTATTCCCACTACGTGCTGCGCCCGGAGCCGTCGGACATGTTCATCGGCTCCCCGCCCCTCGCCTTCACCTTCGGCCTGGGCGGGCTGGTCCTGTTCCCGTTCCGCGTCGGCGCGACCTCCGTGCTGCTCGAGAAGGCGCCGCCCGAGGAACTCCTGTCCGCCATCGCGCGCCACCGCGCCACGGTCTGCTTCACCGCGCCCACCGCCTGGCGCGCCATGGCGCAGCAGGCGCACCGGCACGACCTCTCCACCTTGCGCAAGTGCGTCTCCGCCGGTGAGACGCTGCCCAAGCCGACCTTCGAGGCCTGGCAGGCCGCGACCGGCCTGAAGCTCATGGACGGCATCGGCTCGACCGAGATGCTGCACATCTTCATCGGCGCGCGCGAGGAGGAGGTCCGCCCCGGCGCCACCGGCAAGCCCGTGCCCGGCTACGAGGCGAAGGTCGTCGGCGAGGACGGCCGCGAGGTCCCGCGCGGCAGGATCGGCCGCCTCGCCGTGCGCGGCCCGACCGGCTGCCGCTACCTCGCCGACCCGCGCCAGTCCCGCTACGTTCAGGACGGCTGGAACCTCACCGGCGACACCTTTGTCCAGGACGAGGACGGCTATTTCTGGTTCCTGGCACGGAGCGACGACATGATCATCTCCGCCGGCTACAACATCGCCGGACCCGAGGTGGAGGAGGCGTTGCTGTCCCATCCGACGGTGCGTGAATGCGGCGTCGTCGGCGCACCGGACCCCGAGCGCGGCCAGATCGTGAAGGCCTATGTCGTCCTCAAGGACGGCCACGCGCCCGACGCGGCGATGGCGAAGGCGCTGCAGGAGCACGTCAAGGCGGCGATCGCGCCCTACAAGTATCCGCGCACCGTGGAATTCCTCGACGCGCTGCCGCGCACCGAAACCGGCAAGCTGCAGCGCTTCGCGCTGCGCGCCCTGGCCGCGCAGGGCGGCGCATGACGACCGGCCACGCCCGCCCTCCGCTCCGAACCCTGCTCCCGCCGGGATGGCCACCGCCGAAGGGCTATGCGAACGGCATCGCCGGGCGTGGGCGCATGGTCTTCGTCGGCGGCATGGTCGGCTGGGACGAGCAGGGCCGCTTTGCCGAGGGCCTCGTCGCGCAGGTGGCCCAGGCGCTGCGCAACGTGGTCGCCGTGCTGCGCGAGGGCGGCGCCCGGCCGGAGCACGTGGCGCGGCTCACCTGGTACGTCCTGGACATGGAGGAGTACCGGCGCTCCCAGCGCGATCTGGGCCGTGCCTATCGCGACGTGATGGGCCGGCACTATCCGGCGATGGCGCTGGTCCAGGTCGCCGCCCTCGTCGAGCCCGAGGCACACGTCGAGATCGAGGCGACCGCGCTGGTCCCCGACTAGCCGGCCGACCCGCGGCGGCCGGCGGCCAGTCGGCGGCCGTTGCTCAGACCACCGGCGCCTCGCCGATCGGCAGTTGCGGGCTGTCGTTCCCCGGCCCGTGCCCCGCCGCGTGGGACGCGCCTTCGATGCGGTCCTCGTCGCGCCAGCCGCCTCTGCGGCGGCGCATCATCCGACAGGCCATCCAGGCGCCGCCCACCCCCGCCGCGCCGAGCGCCATGCCAAGCGCCGCACCGGCGGCGAAGGCGCTTCCGGCGGCCAGGCCGGCCATCCCCATACCCAGCATCCCCTTCCCCGGCAGTGGCGGCAGCAGCATCGTCACTCTCCCTGTGCTCCGCCCCACACTTGTGCGCAGCCGGCGCCACCGCAAGCGTCCATGCGTGCGGGCGGGCATGCGGGGACGGGAGCGGGGCGGCGGTGCTGTGCCACACTCCCACCCGTGCACGACCAGCGAATCCGCGACAACCGGCCCCCCGCGAGCCCGGTCTTGCCCCCCCGGCGGCCCGATGCGAAAACGCGCGCGCCCCGCCTGGACTCGGGCGGGTTCCCGTCGTTGCGGCCGGCGCCCTTCACGTGCGTCGGCGCCAGGTTGCGAGGATCGGCATGGCCAAGATCAAAGTGAAAAACCCCGTCGTCGAACTCGACGGCGACGAGATGACCCGGATCATCTGGGGGTTCATCAAGGACCGACTGATCCTCCCCTACCTCGACATCGACCTCAAGTACTACGACCTCAGCATCCAGAAGCGCGACGAGACCGATGACCAGATCACGGTGGACGCCGCGCACGCGATCAAGAAGTACGGCGTCGGCGTGAAGTGCGCGACCATCACGCCGGACGAGGCGCGCGTCGAGGAGTTCAAGCTGAAGAAGATGTGGCGGTCGCCCAACGGGACGATCCGCAACATCCTCGACGGCACGATCTTCCGCGAGCCGATCATCTGCCGCAACGTGCCGCGGCTCGTGCCGCACTGGTCCAAGCCGATCGTGATCGGCCGCCATGCCTATGGCGACATCTACCGCGCGGCGGAGACGAAGATCCCCGGCCCCGGCAAGGTGACGCTCACCTACCAGCCGGCCGACGGCAGCGCGCCGACGGTGCTCGACGTGCACGACTTCAAGGGCGCGGGCGTCACGCTCGGCATGCACAACACGAAGGAGTCCATCGAGGGCTTCGCGCGCGCGAGCTTCAACTACGGCCTGGCGCGCAATTTCCCGGTTTACCTCTCGACCAAGAACACGATCCTCAAGGCCTATGACGGCATGTTCAAGGACGTGTTCCAGGAGATCTACGACAAGGAGTTCAAGGCGGAGTTCGAGAAGCGGGGCCTGACCTATGAGCACCGCCTGATCGACGACATGGTCGCCTCGGCGCTGAAGTGGGAGGGCGGCTATGTCTGGGCCTGCAAGAACTACGACGGCGACGTGGAGAGCGACATCGTCGCGCAGGGCTTCGGCTCGCTCGGCCTGATGACCTCGGTGCTGCTCTCGCCGGACGGCAAGACGGTGGAGTCGGAGGCGGCGCACGGCACCGTCACGCGCCACTACCGCGAGCACCAGAAGGGCCGCGAGACGAGCACCAACCCGATAGCCTCGATCTTCGCCTGGACCCGCGGCCTCGCCTATCGCGGCCGCTTCGACGACACGCCCGATGTGGTGCGGTTCGCCGAGACGCTGGAGCGGGTCTGCATCGAGACCGTCGAGAGCGGCTACATGACCAAGGATCTCGCGATCCTGATCTCGAAGGACCAGCCCTGGCTGAACACCCAGGCGTTCCTCGCGAAGATCGACGAGAACCTGAAGAAGGCGATGGGGTGATCCTGCGCCAGGGGCCCGGCCACAGCGCGGAGGCGTTCGCGCCCCGCACCGTCCGGGCCCCCGCGTTTCGACTACTCGCAACGGGCCGCACGCGCATGCCGGTGCGGCCCGAGGCACCGCTACGAGGCGTTGCCATCCAAACGCGTTTGGTCCTCGCGCCACCAATGGTGGTTCGTGCGCCCTGGCGCCGCCGCTGTATGCCGCGGCGGTAGCGGCCGCGTTGGGTCCCCGCACGGCCGATGGCGTCCCTTACCCTCTCCGACTGGCTGGGCCTCGGCGTCTTCTTCCTCTGCTGGATTGCCTACGCGCTGGTGACGACCCGCGTGCCGGCGATCCGCGCCCGCAGCGTCATCGCCGCGATGGATGAGCATCGGCGGCGCTGGATGATCGCCATGCTGGAGCGCGAGAACCGCATCGCCGACATCGCGACCATCGGCAACCTGATGCAGAGCACGTCCTTCCTCGCCACCACCTCCATTTTCGTGCTCGGCGGCCTGGTGGCGATGCTCGGCGCGCCGGATCTCGGCCGACGCGTCCTTTCCGCCCTGCCCTACGCCGCGGTGCCGGGGGAGGCCGCGTGGGAGGCCAAGGTCGCGCTGCTCCTGATCATCTTCGTCAACGCCTTCTTCGCGCTGACCTGGGCGCTGAGGCAGTTCAACTACGCCTCGATCCTCGTCTCCGGCATCCCGCCGGGCCCGCCCGACCCGGCGCGCATCGCCCAGGCCGAGGCGGCCGCGCGGGTGCTCAACCGCGCGGCACGGCACTTCAGCACCGGCCTGCGGAGCTACTATTTCGGGCTCGCCGCGCTCGCCTGGCTGCTGCACCCGCTGGCGCTCGTGGTCGCCAGCCTGCTCGTGCTCCGCGAACTGCACCGGCGCGAGTTCCGCAGCGAGGTGCGCGAGGCACTCATCGCCGGCAACTCGCGGCGGTGAGGCAACGCCCCACCCCCGCGGGCATCCGGCCACCCAGGGCCGGCATCCCTCACTCGTGCGACAGGGCCAGCACGCGCAGATAATAGGCGGCGGTCTGCTTCACCTCCTCCTCGGAGGCATAGAACCGCTCGCGCCCGGTCTCGTTGCGCCGCGGCTCGACATCCACCTCCACCAAAGTCGAGAGGGTCGGCGTGCCATCCGCGCGCTGGCCGACGAGCTGCACCATCACCCGTTGCCCAGCCGAGCCGCGATTTACGACCGTGAAGGTGAACTCATGCGCCGTCGCCGGACCGGCCGGCTCGATTCCTGCCTCCGGGCCGAGCGTAAGGTTGTTCACGCGCAGGCCACCGATCGTCGCCTCGTAGCGCTCAAGATCCCCCGCCGGGATGCGGGTCCAGCGCAACTCGGCAGGCGCGGACTGTGCCTGCGCCGTGCCAGGGGACGACGCGGCCAGGGTGAACGCACCGGAAGCGGCCAGGATCAACAGAGCGCGGCGATGCATGCGCAGTGTCCTTCCTCGTAAAGCGCCGGAGAATGGGGCCGCGGAGAATAGTCAGCGCGCCACGCGGCACAAGCATATCACCCGCGCACCAGGGCGAAGATCAGGGCGAACGCCTCGCCCCACCCCGTCATCCGTCCGTCGTGCGTCCGGTGCGAAGGCCGGCCTACGCAGTCAGGGCCCGGCGCACCGCTTCCAGTGCCTCGGCCGCCTTCGCCGCATCGGGGCCGCCGGCCTGCGCCATGTCCCGCCTGCCGCCCCCGCCCTTGCCGCCGACCGCTGCGCTCGCAGCCCGCACCAGCGCCACCGCGTCGGCCTTGTCCTTCGCGGCCTCGCCGACGCCGACGACGATGCTCGCCTTGCCCTCGGCCGTGCTGACCAGCGCTACGACATCCGCCGTGCCGCCTTTCAGGATCGCCTCGGCGAGGCCCTTCAGGTCGCGCGCCGGCACCTCGCCAACCTCGCGCAGCGCAACGCGCAGGCCGCCGTCCAGCCGCTCGACCTCCGCCGCCGCTCCGCCGGTCGCAAGCTTCTTGCGTAGTTCGGCAAGCTCGCGCTCCAGTCGCCGCCGCTCCTCGAGCAGCGCGGCGACGCGCTCCGGCAGCTCCGCCGGGCGGACCTTCAGCGCCGCGGCGGCCTCGGCGAGGTAGCGTTCCTCTTCCTCGACGGCGCGGACCGCCGGCTCGCCGGCAACCGCCTCGATGCGGCGCACCCCGGCGCTGACCGCCCCCTCGGAGATCACCTTGAACAGCCCGATATCGCCGGTGCGCCGCACATGCGTCCCGCCGCAGAGCTCCAGCGAATAGATGCCCTGCCGCTCCTCCGCCGCGGGATCGTGCCCCATGCCGACGACGCGCACTTCCTCGCCGTATTTCTCGCCGAACAGGGCCATCGCGCCGGCTTGCACCGCGGCCTCCGGCGTCATCAGCCTCGTGGTGACCTCGGCGTTCTCGCGCACCCGGGCGTTGACCTCGCGCTCCACCCAGGCGAGCTCCTCGGGTTCGATCGCCTTCGGGTGCGAGACGTCGAAGCGCAGCCGGTCCGGGGCCACCAGCGAGCCCTTCTGCGAGACATGCGGGCCAAGCCTGCGGCGCAGCGCCTCGTGCAGCAGGTGAGTCGCGCTGTGGTGGGCGCGGATCGCGGCGCGGCGCTCATGGTCCACCTCCGCCAGCACCGGGGTCCCGACGCGCACCTCACCATGCGCCACGACACCGTAGTGCACGAAGAGGTCGCCGAGCTTCTTCTGCGTGTCGCGCACGACGATCCGGCAGATCTCGCCCCCACCCGCGCTGATCAGGCCGGTGTCGCCGACCTGGCCACCGCTCTCGCCGTAGAAGGGCGTCTGGTTCAGCACGACGGCCACCTCGGTGCCGACCGCCGCGCTCTCCACGGGCTTGCCGTCCACGACGAGGGCGACGATCTCACCCTCCGCCGTCTCGGTCGTGTAGCCCAGGAACTCGGTCGCTCCGACCTTCTCCTTGATGTCGAACCACACGCCCTCGGTCGCCGCCTCGCCGGAGCCGGCCCAGGCGGCGCGGGCGCGCCGGCGCTGCTCCGCCATCGCCGCCTCGAAGCCGGCGACGTCCACGGGGCGGCCCTCGGCCCGCAACGCATCCTGCGTCAGGTCGAGCGGAAAGCCGTAGGTGTCGTAGAGGCGGAAAGCGACCTCGCCCGGCAGCGGCTCATGGGCGCCGAGCTTCGCCGTCTCCTCCGCCAGCAGGCCGAGACCGCGGGCGAGCAGGGTGCGGAAGCGGCCCTCCTCCAGCTTCAGGGTCTCGGTGATCAGCGGCTCGGCCCGGACCAGTTCCGGATAGGCCGCGCCCATCTGGCGCACGAGGACCGGGACGAGGCGGTGCAGCAGCGCGTCCTGGGTGCCCATCATGTGCGCGTGGCGCATGGCGCGGCGCAGGATGCGGCGCAGCACGTAGCCGCGGCCCTCGTTCGAGGGCATCACGCCATCCGCGATCAGGAAGGCGCCGGCGCGCAGGTGGTCGGCCACCACCCGGTGGCTCGCCCGGAACGGCCCGTCCGGATCGTGCCCCGTCGCCTCCGCGCTCGCCAGGATGATCGCGCGCAGCGTGTCGGTGTCGTAGTTGTCGTGCTTGCCCTGGAGGATCGCGGCGAAGCGCTCGAGCCCCATGCCGGTGTCGATCGAGGGCTTGGGCAGCGGCACGCGCGTGCCGGGCGGCCCTTCCTCGAACTGCATGAAGACCAGGTTCCAGATCTCGATGAAGCGGTCGCCGTCCGCGTCCTCGCTGCCCGGCGGCCCGCCCGGGATCTCCGGTCCGTGGTCGTAGAAGATCTCGCTGCACGGGCCGCAGGGGCCGGTGTCGCCCATGCGCCAGAAATTGTCGGAGGTCGGGATGCGGATGATCCGGCTGTCGGGCAGGCCCGCGACCTTCTTCCAGTAGGTCGCCGCCTCCTCGTCCTCGGAGTACACCGTGACCAGCAGGCGCTCCTTCGGCAGGGCGAAGTCCTTGGTCAGCAGCTCCCAGGCGTAGGCGATCGCCTGCTCCTTGAAGTAGTCGCCGAAGCTGAAATTGCCCAGCATCTCGAAGAAGGTGTGGTGCCGGGCGGTGTAGCCGACATTGTCCAGGTCGTTGTGCTTGCCGCCCGCGCGCACGCATTTCTGCGCCGTGGTGGCGCGCGTGTAGGGCCGCTTCTCCTGGCCGGTGAAGACGTTCTTGAACTGCACCATGCCGCTGTTGGTGAACAGCAGCGTCGGGTCGTTGCGGGGCACCAGCGGCGAGGACTCGACCACGGCGTGCCCGTTGCGCGCGAAGAAGTCGAGGAAGGTGGCGCGAATCTCGTTGCTGCTGCTCATGGCCCCGAAAGCCCGGTCTGGGGCCCAACGCCCCGAATTCTGCTCGCCCCCCTTTCCGCCCCGGATCGGCGCCGCCACGGGCGACGGCCACGGCAACAGGCGGGGAGGCCCAGCGTCCCTCTAGCGCGCAGCGCGGACAGCGTCGAGGGACGACCATTCCCGCCCCGGAGGCCGGCCCATGGCAGAGACGGCAACACCTTCCGCCCAGGCGCCTGGTCCGGCGGCAACCCGTCCCCGCGCGCACCGTTGCACTGCGGCAGCCGCCGGCACGCGGGCGCGCCCTGCGGTCCGGCCGGCCAGATCGCCTGCCCGCCTGACCGCCGCGCGGCCCCGGCCGGTGGGCGGCGCGACCGGCCGCCTTCGCGGCGCCACCCAGTCCGGAGGAGACCGAAACCATGCGGGCGTTCCTGGAAGCCAGACTGCTCGACGCGCTGGGCGCCGAGCGCCAAGCCCTGGACGCGATGGAGGCCATGCTCGACGCCGCCGCCTCCCCGAGCCTCAGGCGCGCGATCCAGGAACACATGGCCGAGACCGAGCGTCACATCGAACGCCTCGAGCAGGCCGCGCAGATGCTCGGCATTGCCACCCCGGAAGCCAGCATCTGCGAAGGCATGCAGGGCCTCATCGAGGAGGCCCAGGAGACGATCGAGGGTATGGAGCCGGGCCCGCTGCTCGACGTCGCCCTGATCGCCGAGGCGCAGCAGATCGAGCACTACGAGATCGCGGCCTACGGCACGCTCCGCGCGCTGCTCCAGGCCTGCGGCCACCAGGAGGCCTGCGAGCTGATCGCCCAGACGCTCGAGGAGGAGAAGGCCGCCGACACGCGGCTCTCGCAACTCGCCGAGCGCGAGATCAACCCGGAGGCGCTGCGCCAGGACCAGGCGGAGCAGGATCCGGCCCGGCGCGGGACCGACAGCGCCGCCTGAGCCCCGCCCCGGCGAATCAGCCGCCAGCGGCGCAAAGCACCGGGGCGGAAGCCGGGTCCGCCCCCTGTGCGCTCCTCGCTACTCCGCCGCCTGCGGCTCCTCCGTGTCCTCGCCGACCAGCATGGCGTTCGCCACCACCCCGGCCTGGGCGCGGATCTTCTGCTCGATCGCCGCCGCCGTCTCCGGATGCTCGCGCAGGAACTGCTTGGCGTTCTCGCGCCCCTGGCCGATGCGCTGGCTGTCATAGCTGAACCAGGCGCCGGACTTCTCGACGATGCCCGCCTTCACGCCGAGGTCGATCAGCTCGCCGACCTTGGAGATGCCCTCGCCGTACATGATGTCGAAGTCCACCTGCCGGAAAGGCGGCGCCATCTTGTTCTTGACCACCTTCACGCGGGTCGAGTTGCCCACCACCTCGTCGCGCTCCTTGATCGAGCCGACGCGGCGGATCTCCATCCGCACGGAGGCGTAGAACTTCAGCGCGTTGCCGCCCGTCGTCGTCTCCGGGTTGCCGAACATCACGCCGATCTTCAGCCGGATCTGGTTGAGGAAGATCAGCAGCGTGTTCGAGCGCGAGACCGAGCCGGTCAGCTTGCGCAGCGCCTGGCTCATCAGCCGCGCGTGCAGGCCGACATGGGAATCGCCCATCTCGCCCTCCAGCTCGGCGCGCGGCACCAGCGCGGCGACGCTGTCCACCACCAGCACGTCAATGGCGCCGGAGCGCACCAGCGTGTCGGCGATCTCCAGCGCCTGCTCGCCGGCGTCGGGCTGGCTGATCAGCAGGTTGTCCACATCCACGCCGAGCTTCTTCGCGTAGCCCGGATCGAGCGCGTGCTCGGCGTCGATGAAGGCGCAGGTCCCGCCCTTCTTCTGCGATTCGGCGATGCAGTGCAGCGCGAGCGTCGTCTTGCCCGAGCTCTCCGGGCCGTAGATCTCGACGATGCGCCCCTTCGGCAGCCCGCCGATGCCGAGCGCCAGGTCGAGGCCGAGCGAGCCGGTCGAGACCACCTCGACATCGCCCTGCTTCTCCTGGCGCGCGCCCATGCGCATGATCGAGCCCTTGCCGAAGGCCCGCTCGATCTGGCTCAGCGCGGCGTCGAGCGCCTTTACCTTGTCCATGCGGTGCTGTCCCCGATGCTGTCTTTTCCGATGCCCCTGGCGCCGCCCGCGCGCCGGTCGGCCTTCCCTGCCATACCCACAACCATAAGGCGCAAAATCCGGGCGGAAATTCTCCTCTTCCGCCTCGCTTGCACCCGGATCGGGGGGAAACGCAAGCGAATCCGACCCTCTCACAACCGATTAACGAAGCGTACAAACTATGTTCCCAGCCGGGCCGGATGACAAGAACATTTAGTAAACAACGACGTGGAATTCACCCCGCCTCGGCCAGCACGGCCCGCACCGCCGCGACCAGGTCCTGCGGTCCGTAGGGCTTGGCGAGGAAGCGCAGCCCCTCCGCCGACAGGTCCTCCCCGATGGTCGCCTCGGCATAGCCGGAGACCAGGACCACTGGCAGGTCCGGGAAGCGCCGGCGCAACCTGCGCGCGAGTTCCAGGCCATCCATGCCCGGCATCGAGACGTCCGACACTAGCGCCGCCGGCGCCAGGTCCGCCCCTGCTCCATCCAGTTCCGCCAGCGCCTCCTCGCCCCCCGGCGCCGACCGGACGGCGTAGCCCGCCGCGCGCAGGGCCAGTTCGGCCAGCCGGCGCACCGGCGATTCGTCCTCCACCAGCAGCACCGGCCCCAACGCCGGGCGGGGGCGTGCCGGCGCTGCCGGCGGACCCAGATCAGGCGCGGCCCTGGGGGTGCGCCCGGACGCAACCGCGATCGAGGGGAAGGCCCCACCCGGTGCCGCCTCCGCCTCGTGCCGCGGCAGCCAGAGGCGGAACACCGTGCCCTCTCCCGGTTGGCTCCGCACCGTCACATGCCCGCCGGACTGGCGCATTACGCCCTGCACCGTCGCGAGGCCGAGCCCGGTGCCGCCCTGCCCGCGCCGGGTGGTGAAGAACGGATCGAAGAGGCGCGGCATGAGCTCCGGCGGGATGCCGCAACCCGTGTCGGCCACCTCCAGCACCACCCAGCGGCCGGGGGGAATCGGCTCGGGCATCGCCGTGCCCGGTTCCAGGCGCGGCCGCAGCAGCGTCGCGTGCGAGGTCGCGAGGCGCAGCGTCCCCCCCTCCGGCATGGCGTCGCGCGCATTGGCGGCGAGGTTGAGCAGCACCTGATCGAGCTGCACCGGGTCCATGCGCACCAGCCGCCCCGGCTCCTCAAGCGCCAGTTCGACCCGCACCCGGTCGCCGACCAGCCGCCGCACCAGCCCCTCGGCCCCGCGCACCGCCTCGTTCAATGCCAGCACCCGCGGCTGGAGCGTCTGCTGCCGGGCGAAGGCGAGCAGCCGGCCCACGAGCGCCGCGCCGCGCCGTGCTCCGTCCAGGATCTGCTGCAGCTCGACCGCGACCTCCTCCTCCGGCCGGCGGGCGAGCGCCGCCTCGGCGCTGCCGATCACCGCGGTGAGCAGGTTGTTGAAGTCGTGCGCGACGCCGCCGGCGAGACGCGCGATGGCCTCATGCGCCCCGGCGCGTGCCAGCCGTGCTTCCACCCGCGCCTCGAGCCGCAGCCGCGGCGTCGCGTCCACGACGCGGAGCACAACGCCCTCCACGGCACCGTCGCGCCAGCGGAGCGGATGGCACTGGACATCCACCACCGCATCCGGGCCAGCCGGGCCGGGGTTGCCCCCCCTGTCGAGATGCGCCTCGATCGGCGCCGCCTCGGCCTCGCCGTCGGCGGAAGCCCGGGTCTCCACGCCGCGGCCGGCCACCGCAGCGGCGATGCACGCGCGAACCGCGGCACGGTGCCTGGGCGCGAACAGGGCCGTGGCGGGACCGCCCTCGCGGAGCACCGCCTCTGCCGGCGTGTCGGCAAGAAGGCGCCTCAGCGCCGGATTCGCCACGATGAGGCGCCCGGCCGTGTCGAGCACCGCGACGCCCGTTGGGTCTGCCTCGAATACGGCACGGAGCGCCTCCGCACGCGCGGAGCCGAAGCGCGCCGCGAGGCGGGCTCCGAAGCCATACGCCCCGTCCGCGTCGGCAGTCATTCCCCACCGGCCGCGCGAGAGCAGCCGCCGCACCGCAAGGCCGCCGGCCGCCACAGGCCCCTCCTCGGCGCCCCCCACGCCGCGGCGCGCCCGATCGGCTGCATGGTCGCGGTCCGCCACCGCGGCGCGCAGGGCACCATCTCGCAGCATGTCGCCGCCGACGCCGCGCCCTTCCGTCACATTCGCCGCCCCCTGCGTCGTCATCTGCCCTTGCGCAGCCCATCAGGTGCGGCATGCCGCGACCTCGGCAAGCATCGCTGCGCGGATTGACGGAGCTCTTGCCGCGAAATCACGCTGCCCCCGGCGTTGCACCGGCCGCGGAGGGCCGCAGGCGCCAGACGAAGGCGATGATCTCCGCCACCGCCTGGTAGTGCTCGACCGGGATTTCGGCCTCCAGCTCGAGCACGTACAGCGCGCGCGCCAGCGGGGGATTCGTCACCACCGGCACGCCATGGCGCTCGGCCTCGGCGCGGATGCGCGCGGCCAGCGAGTCCACGCCCTTCGCCACCACCCGCGGCGCCGCGTTCGAGCCGCGCTCATAGGCGAGCGCGACCGCGTAATGCGTCGGGTTGGTCACCACCACCGCTGCCTGCCGCACCGCCGCCAGCATGCGCCGGCGCGAGCGAGCCAGCCGGATCCGGCGCAGCCTGGCCTTCACCTGCGGATCGCCCTCGCTCTCGCGCAGCTCCTCGCGCAGCTCCTGGCGGCTCATCCGCAGCCGCCGCAGGTGGCGCAGGCGCACGAACAGGAGATCGAGCGCCGCGATCAGCGCGAAGGCGGCGAGCCCGGCGAGCACCAGCCGCATCCCCAATCCGGCCGCCGCGCCCGCCAGCGCCGCCGGCGGCAGGTGCAGCGCCGCCGCGATCGGCGCGAGGTCGCGCGGCGCCGCCCACCACAGCGCCGCGCCCACGGCGGCGAGCTTGAGTGAGGTGCGCGTCAGCTCGATCGCCGCGTCCACGCCGATGAGCCGCCGCAGGCCCGAGCGCGGACTGATCCGGCTCAGCCGCGGCCGCAGCAGCCGCGGCGCGACCAGCCCGCGCGTCTGCAGCAAGGTCGCCGCCGCCGCGCCCAGCGCCGCCCCGCCGGCCACCGGCAGGATCGCCAAGACTGCGCGCCACGCGATCTCCTCCGCCGTGCCTCGCCAGGCCAGCGCGTGCCCTGCCCCTTCGAGCACGCCACGCATCGCCCGGAGTGCCTCGGCACCGAGCAGCGGCAGCGCCGTGCCCGCGGCGATCAGCCCGCCGGCCAGCGTGCCCAGCGCCACCGCCTCACGTGAGACGGCGACCTGGCCCTCCTCCCGCGCCTTCTCGATCCGCCGCGGCGTCGCCGGCTCGGTCCGGTCCTCGGCGCCCTGTTCCTGCGAACCTTCCGCCATGATCGCCGCCGCGCCGGCCCGCCCGTCACCGCAGTCCGGGCAGCGCCGCGAAGGCCGCCGCCGCCGCCGCGCCGAAGAGTTCCATCAACACCGGAAAGAGCAGCGCGAACAGCGCGAGGCCAAGCAGGATCTGCCCGGGCACGGCGAGGAAGTAGATCTGCAACTGGGGTGCGAGCCGCGCGAGCAGCCCGAGCCCCAGGTGGAACAGAATCGCCCCCAGCACGAAGGGGCCGGCGAGACGCAGCGCCAACGCCAGGCACTCGCCCGCGGCTTGCGTGTAGAGCTCCGCCGCCGCGCCGGCCGGCCAGGGCGCGCCCGGCGGCAGCACCGCGTAGCTCTCGGCCAGCGCGCGCAGCGGCACGGCATAGAGCCCCGACCCGAGCAGCAGCACAGCGCCCCCGAGCATGAGCAGCCGCGCCGGCGCCGTCCCCTGCCCGCCGAGCACCGGATCCGGCACCAGCACTGTCGCCAGCGACAGCAGCAGCGCCACTGCCTGCCCGGCGATGCCAAGCGCATAGGCCACCAGCCGCGCCAGCCCGCCGAGGAACAGACCGGCCAGCAGCTCGAGCAGCAGCAGCCGCACCGCTTCGGCCGGCGCTTCCGGCGCGGGTGGCAGGGTGGGCGCGATCCCGGGCAACAGCAGCGCCACCAGTGCAAGGCCGAGCACGAGGCGCAGCATCACGGGGATCTCCTGCTCGCCAAGGCCGGGCAGTAGCATCACCGCCGCGCCGAGCCGGGCGAATGCCAGCACCGCCTGAAAGGCGAGCGTCGCCGGCGACGCCCCGAACAGCGCCAGTGCCGCTGCATCCGCCCCGATAGGCATCACCGCAGCCCTACGGCCATCACCGCCTCGAACAGCCGTTCGGCAAAGCCTCGCAGCGTGCTGGCCATCATCGGGCCCAGCAGCAGCAACCCCGCGCCCAGTGCACCCAGCTTCGGCAGGAAGGCGAGCGTCGCCTCGTTGATCTGCGTCAGCGCCTGCACCAGCGCCACGCCAAGCCCGACGGCAAGCATCGCGAGCAGCAGCGGACCGCCGATCTGCACGGCCAGCCACAGCGCGTCGCGCGCGGCGAGCACGATCGGGTCGCTCATCGGAGGACTCCGGCCGTCGTCATGCGAACGCATCGCCCTTGCGGCGCACCGCGCATGCGGGCGGGCAGACCACGCGCCCGCCCGCGCGCACGCGCGCCGTCAGATCGGCATGCGCATCACCTCCTGGTACGCGGCGACGACACGGTCGCGCACCGCAACCGCGGTCTGCAGAGCGAGCTCCGCGGCGGAGACCGCCAGCACGACATCCGTCACGCTGCCCTGGCCGAGGAGCGCCGCGGTGGTGGTGACATCGGCCGACCGGCCAAGCTCTACGGCTCCCTCCACGGCGCGCCTCAGCGCCGCGCCGAAGCCTCCGCTCTCCGGCTGGCCGGCAGCGCCCGCGGCGGTCCCGGCCGGTGCCGTGGCGGCAACGCCGCCTCCCGCCGCGCGATAGGCCGCCGCGGCGATCGTCCCTGCCGCGCCGGCCAGCAGCGGCGCGGCGGCGAGGAGCGGCGCCGCCATCAGCGCAGCGCCTCGATCGCGCGCGTGAGCATCCCGCGCGTCGTCTCAAGCACGGCGAGGTTCGCCATGTAGCTGCGTTGCGCCTCGCGCATGTCCATCATCTCCACCAGGCTGTCCACATTGGGCCGTTTGACGTAGCCACGCTCATCGGCGGCCGGGTGCGCCGGGTCGTAGCGCTCGGGGAAGGCGCCCGGCTGGGTGCCGACGCGCGCCACCCGCACTGTCTGCACCCCGAGCGCGCGGTCGAGGCGATTGGCGAAGGTCACCGTCTTGCGCCGGTAGGGATCGGCCCCCGGCGTCTGTCCGGTGCTGTCCCGATTGGCGAGATTCTCCGCCACCACCCGCAGCCGCATCGACTGCGCCTGCATGCCCGCGGCCGAGATCCGCAAAGCCCGATCCAGATCCATCCCCACTCTCCCCTCGCACGCCTCTCGTCCGATCCGTGCCTGGCTAGCTCAAGCGCCCGAGTGCCGTGCGGAACAGGGTCAGGTAACGGCGATGCAGGTTCATCGCGAGCGCATGCGCCGCATCGGTGTCCGCCACCCGAAGCGCCTGCTCGTCCAGCGCCACCGCGTTGCCGTTCGGCAGCCGCTCAACGACGCGCCGGTCCTCCTTCGTGCGCCAGCGCCCCCCGGCGCCATCATCCTTGCCCCGCAGATGACGCGGATCGGTCACCGCCAGTGGCGGCGCGCCGCTGGCCGCGCCATGTCGCGCGAGGAGCTCCGCGAAAGGCGTCAGGTCACGCGGCCGGTAGCCGGGCGTGTCGGCATTCGCGATGTTCTGCGCCAGCACCTGCTGGCGCCGATCCAGCCAGCGCAGGCGGTACTCCGCCAGCGCGATCGGTCCGCTTTGCGTCAGGTCCATGCGCCGAGGCTGGCATGGAGGGAACGAACAATGGGTTAAGCGCGAATCCCGCTTGGTCCGCCGACTGCGCAGGACTTCGGTAACCGACCGCATGCATTCCTGCCGCCATGCTTGAGCCCAGCCTCGCCCCGTCGCTATCGCCACGGGATGCCACGAACGCCGCTGTCGCTGCGGCCCTGACCGCGATCGAATCGCTGGACGCCATTCTCGCCGTCGCGGATGCGCTCGTCGCAGCGGGGCGCAGGGTCGATCTCTCGGGCCTCGAAGCGGAGGCCGAAGCGCTCTGCTCCGCAGTGCTCACGCTCGGCCCGCGTAGCGCAGCCGCACGCCGCCTGCGTCTCGGGCTCGAGTGCCTGCTCCGCCGGGTGGATCGTCTGCGCGCCGGCCTGACCACCGTTCCGGCAGTCCCTGAGCGACCCGAGGCCGCCACACCGTGACCACGGAATTCCTCGCCGATCCGGTCAGGCTGTCAGGGGCGGTCGCTGCCCTCGCCGGCGTTCTCGCGCTGATCGCGCTGCTTGCCTGGATGGCGCGGCGCCTCGGCCTCGGCGCCGCGGGACCGCGCCCCGGCCGGCGACTCGCCCTGGTCGAGGTGCTGGCCCTCGATCCGCGCCGCCGACTCGTCCTCGTCCGCTGCGACGGGCGGGAGGCGCTGCTGCTCACGGGCGGCGGCGGCCAGGATGCCCTGCTCGGCTGGCTACCAACAGACGAGGAACGGCGGCGACCGTGACGCGATTCGCCCGACCGCACCGCGCGGCGCCTCACCTCCCGGTGCGCCTTCCCCTGCTCGCGACGCTGTTGCTGGCGCTCCTGATGCCCGGCACCGCGGCCCTGGCGCAGAGCGTGAGCATCGATCTCGGCGCCGCCGGCCAGCCGGGGGCAACGGCCCGGCTGGTGCAGCTTGTCGCGCTGATCGGGCTGCTCTCGATCGCCCCCTCGCTGATGGTGATGGCCACCGCCTTCGCGCGCATCGTGATCGTACTGTCGCTGCTGCGCAGCGCGATCGGCGCGCAGGGCGTCCCGCCCAACCCGGTGCTGATCGGCCTCGCCCTGTTCCTGACGCTGTTCGTGATGCAGCCCGTGCTGGAAGCGAGCTGGAACGATGGCCTCGCCCCGCTCGCCGCGGGCCGGATCGGCGAGATCGCCGGGCTTGAGGCCGCGGCCGAGCCGTTCCGCCGCTTCATGGCGGCGCAGGCGCGCGAGCAGGACCTCGCGCTCTTCCTCGACCTGGCCGGCCTGCCCATGCCGGCCTCCGCCGATCAGACCCCCTGGCGCGCCCTGGTCCCGGCCTTCCTCGTGGGCGAGTTGAAGCGAGCCTTCGAGATCGGCTTCCTGCTGTTCCTGCCCTTCCTCGTCATCGACATGGTGGTGGCGAGCGTCCTGATGTCGCTCGGCATGATGATGCTGCCGCCCTCCGTCGTGTCGCTGCCCTTCAAGCTGATCTTCTTCGTCCTGGTGGACGGCTGGCGGCTGGTGGCGGGGAGCCTGGTGCAGGGCTTCGCGGGAAGCTGATCCCTCGCGCCCCTTGGCCCCGGTGCGCGGCGTGGCCCATGCTGGGCGTCATGCGCCGGCGCGCCGCCCCGAAGACGAGCTGCGGAGTGATCGTGAGCGACGATGGCGCGCGGCGGATCCTGCTTGGCCGCCCGCCGCAGTCGCGCCTCTGGGATATCCCGAAGGGCGTCGCGGCCCCCGGCGAGACCTTCGCGCAGGCCGCCCTGCGCGAGCTGGAGGAAGAAACGGGGCTGCGGGCGGAGCCGGAGGCGCTGATTCCGCTCGGCGTCCACGCCTATATGCCGGGCAAGGACCTCGCCCTCTTCGCCTGGCAGCCGGAGGCGATGCCGGACCCGGCGACGCTTCGGTGCCGGTCCTTCGTCCGGCTCCCCAGCGGCGCGCGCATCCCGGAAATCGCGGCCTTCGCGGTCGTCCCCTGGGACGAGGCCCTCACCCTCGTGGGAAGGAACCTCGCCCGCGTGCTCGGCGAGGTGCGGCGCGGTCCGGGCTGGCCCGTCCCGCGCTCCCCGGAATGAGGCGAAGGCTCGTCGGATGCCTCGGCGTCACCCCTTGGCCGGCAGATGCTCCGCGATGTAGGGCGGCAGCGCGAAGGCCGCGACGTGCACCTCCGGCGTCCAGTACCGCGTGGTGCCGAGGATTCCGGCTGCCTCCGCTCTCCGCCGGAGCTCCTCCGCCCCAACCTGCCGCGTTGCCGGATCCTTTGCGGCCCAGCCCAGGGTCATGAACCCGCCGACATAGGTCGGCACGGCCACCAGATAGGCGGAGACATCCGCGAAGACCTTCGCCCGGCGCAGAGAGCTGTCGCGCAGCTCATCCGCCTGCATGAAGGGCACGCCGCACTGGTTCACCACGACGCCACGGTCCGTCAGCAGCCGGGCGCAATTCGCGTAGAATTCCTCGGTGAACAGGACCTCGCCGGGGCCGATCGGGTCGGTGCTGTCCACGATCACCACGTCGAAGCTCGCCGGCGCCGCCCGGCGCACATAGTCGATCCCGTCCCCGACAATCACCTCGGCCCGCGGATCGTTCCAGGCATCGCCAGCGATCCCGGGCAGGAATTCCTTCGACAGGCGGATCACCTCGCCGTCGATCTCGACCATCACAGCGCGCTCGACGCCCTTGTGCTGCAAGACCCGGCGCAACACGCCGCCATCTCCGGCGCCGATGATCAGCACGCGCTTCGCTGCGCCATGCGCCAGCAGCGGCACATGGGCCAGCATTTCCTGATAGGTGAACTCGTCCGCTTCCGTGATCTGTACGATGCCGTCGAGCAGCATCACCCGCCCGTGACCGTAGCTCTCGAAGATCAGGATTTCCTGGTAGTCGGAGGTCACGCGCGCCAGCTCGCGCTTCATGCGGAAATGCTGGTCCCATCCCGGGTAGAGCGTCTCATTGACCCAGACCTCGATCGGCATCGAATCCTCCGCACAAACAGGAAAAGGGCCGGACCATCGGGTCCGGCCCGCGAAGACTTCCGGCCGGCTTGCTTCAGCCGACCATGCCGCGCTTGTGCTCGGCAAGCTGGATCCGCTCCGGCAGGAAACCCCGCTTGAGGACGGGGATCGCCTTGTACGGGTCGCACTCACCGCACATGAAGATGTCGAGCGCGGCGTAGTTCCGCTCCGGCCAGGAGTGGATGGAGATGTGGCTCTCCGCCAGCACCAGCACCCCGCTCACCCCGCCGTTCGGCGAGAAGTGATGGAAGTGGCCGTGCAGGATCGTCGCACCGCTCACCTTGGCGGCCTCGCGCAGCACCGCGTCGATGTGGGCGGGGTCGTCGAGGTTGGTCGCCCCCCACAGGTCCACGATCAGGTGCGTCCCGGCGTAGCGCACGCCGTTGCGGAAAACGAAGTAGTCCTTCGCCTCGTTCACGCTCTCCGAGCGCGTCTCAACATCAGAAGTCCGGGCGTCGCTCGGGAACTCCGAGACCATCCCCGGTTGGACGAGAGCTTCCATCGTCGGGCTCCTTCCAGCCAGCAGATGACCAAGGCGATCGGGGATTCGATCAGGTCAACGGGGCGCGCATATGGGGCAGACGTCCCTTCGCTGCAAGGGAATTTTACCGCGCAGGGCCGGAATTTTCGCCGGACCAGCCTGCGTTTTGCGCGGGACTCATCGCGCGGCCGGCCCTCCTGCCCGCAATGGCTCCAGCCGTGACGTCAGGGAGCGGATCGCCCCGAGCTCCCGGCGCAGCCGCGGCAGGTCGTCGAGGTCCCGTAGCGGTCCGGTCGTGAGCAGCTCGAAGGCCTCGCTCAAAGGTCCGTCGTGCATGCGGGCCCGATGCGCGGCCCGCAGCGCGGCCAGCCTGGCCTCGTCGCCCGCCAGTGCCGTATAGGCGGCGAGCCGCGCAAGGGCACGCCGCTGCTCCGGGGCCAGCGGGGCCGGTGGCGCGGGCAGCGTGGCCTCGAGATGCGCCTCAAGCGCCGCGGCCGCGCCCTGCCAGTCCTGTGACTCGGCCAACAGCTCGGCGAGCACCGCGGCGCGGGCGGCGCCGAGGCGGCGCAGCAGCACCACCGCCGCCTCGCGGTTGCCAGCGCGGGCCAGGGCGCGGGCACGCAGCAGATCGCGCTCTGTCGCGAGGTGCTGGGGAAGGTTCGCCCCCTCCGTCGAATCGAGCGCCGCGAGCGCGCCGGCGGCATCGCCCTCGCCCAGGCGCAAGGCGGCGAGGCGCGCGCCGAGTGCCGCCCGGGCCTGCGGCTCCGCCACGCCCCGCGCGTCCGCCACGCCCCGCGCGGCGGCCGCGCGCAACAGGCTGGCCGCGCGGTCGGGCAGGTCGAGCGCGACCAGCCGGTCGGCCAGCAGCATCACCGCTGCGAGGCCCGCCTCGCCCGTCTCCGGCAGGAGGGTCCGGTTCGCCTCCGCCAACGCCACCGCGGTGAGGGGCGGCGCCTCCGCTAGCGCCGCGAGCAGCGCCTCGCGCAGCCGGGGCTGCAGGGCGGCGGCCTGCGCCGGATACTGTGCCGCCGTCTCGCGCAGCAATTCGACGGCGCCCGCCGCGTCCCCGGTCCGCCTCTTAAGCTCCACGAGACGCAGCCGCGCCTCGACCTCGATCGCGTCGCCGCGCCAAGCGAACAGCGCGGCCTCCAGGGCCGCCGCCGCTGCGCCCGGATCGAGCGCCCCGTTGGCGAGGCGCAGCGCCACGGCCCTGTGGATCGCGCGGGCCCGGGCAAGGCGGTCACGCCCCAGAGCCAGCGCGTCGTAGGCGGCGAGCGCCTCGCCCGTCCGCCCCTCCGCCTCGGCCAGCCGCGCCCGTGCCAGGGCAAGCCTGGGCGTCTCCGGTGCCGCTGCTTCCTCGATCAGTCGGCCCGCCGCGGCCAGCGCCGCCGTTCCGCCCGCATCGAGCAGCGCCTCGGCGGCCGGTGGAATTAGCCTGGCCTGCAGGGCCTCCGGGTAGCTCAGCAGCAGCGGCGCCGTGGCGGCGAGCGCCGGCGCGGCTGTCTCCGCCGCGCCGAGCGCCGCCGCCAGTAAGCCGCGCCAGAGCAGCGTCTCGTCGGTTTCCGGCAGGCGGCGGTCCTCGATCGCGCGCGCCGCCTCGGGGAGCCGTCCAATGAGCAGCGCTGCGGCACCATGGGCCAGCAGCAGGCGGGGGTCGTCCCGCGTGCGCGGATCCTCCTGGAAGGCCAGGGCGGACATCGCCTGCGCCTCCTGCGCCAGCCCGAGGGCGAGCAGCACCTCCGCGGCCTCCCTCCGCAAGGGCGCACGGGCCAGCGGCGCGGTGGCCACGATGCTTCCCTGCAGGCTGCGCAGCCGCTCCAGGAGCGCCGGCCCTGCCGTGGCCACGGGCAGGTCGAGCACGCGGGTCATCCGCGCCGCCTCGGCCGCCGAAGGCGGCGCATGCCAGGCGTCACCCAGGACAAGCTCGGCGCCTCCCGCAGCAGACAGGGTGAAGCGATCGAGGCCTGACCGCAGCACCAGCGCATCCGACCGAGCGAGCACCACGACCCCGAGCGTGCTCGGCAGCAGCTCGAACTGCGCGCCACGCCGGAAGTGGCGCATCCCCTGCCCGGGCTCGCGCAGCGTGCCGACGAGCAGCGGCGCGCCGGTCTCGGGATCGGCCAAGGCGACAGTGCGTCCGGGCCGGGCTGCCCGGATGACAAGCCGCGTCGGCTCGGTCTCCACCTCCGGCGCCAGGGGTCGGGGCGGGGGTTCCGCTGCCTCCCGCCGGATCTCGACCAGCCAGGCATTGCCGTGCTCCGGCGCGAGCCGCGGAACCAGCCGCCCGAGCGCCGCGAGCGGAAGCCGCAGGACGGTCGCATCCCCGGTGATCCTGGCCTCGGCACCGCCGAACGACGAATCGCCGGCGAGCGCGCTGAGATCGAGCGGGCGGGCGGTGTCGAACACCAGCATCGCCGCACCGCCCCGGCGAAAGGCAGCGGCGCCGACCTCCGCGCCGAAGGGTAGCAGCAATGCACGGCCAGGCCGCTGCGGGTCGGCGACGAGGCGCACCGGTAACGCGCCGGGCTGCGCAGGAAGGCGCAGTCCAGGCCCTGTCGAGGCCGCAGAGGTCCGCTCCGGCATGCCCGGCCCAGCTCCAGCTCCCGGCCGCGGCGACCCGCTCGGCACGGCCGTTGTTGTCGGGGCCGCCGGTCCCGGAGTGGTGGGGAGATCGAGGGACTGCACTACCGCCGGAAGCGATTCCGCCGGGGCGGTCACCCCACGGGACGGCTGTGTCTCAGCGGCGGGAGCAGGGGGAGGCGTAGCTGGCGCCTGTGGCCCCGCCGCAGCCGGTCCTTCGGGGGCCGATGTGGCGGCGGCAGGTAGACTGCTTTCCGCGTTAGCGGGCGCGGCAGATGCGGGCGATGCGCCTTGCGCTGCCCCAGGCGGCGGAGCGGAGGGCTCAGGCGAGGCAGACGCGGCGGCGGCCCCGGGGTCACCTAGTAGCGTAGGCGCGAGCACAGAAGACGCACCAGCAGCGGCCGCGGAATGCGGTGGGGCTTCCGGAGAAGCAGGCCCCGGGGCCGCGGCAGCCGCGTCCGCGGCATCAGGCGGCTCACCAGCCGGACCGGCCGCCGGGCGCTCCCTCCGGCCCGGTGCGGCATCAGCATCCGCTGGTGGCGCCGACCCGGATCCGGGTGACGTATCCGCCTCGTGGTCTGCGCCCCCACCTTGCGCCGCCGCCATGGGCGCTGCCGCCCCCCCACCAGGCACGTCACCGGCAGGAACGGCTGGCGCGGCCAGTGTCGCCGTCGCGGGCTCCGGCGTTTCCTGATCATGGGCGTCGAGGATCACATGGCGCCCCAGACGGAAATGTCTTGGCTGCGCCCCGGGGCGCAGGATGACCTCCGCGCCGCCCGCGATGGCCCTGAGGCCGGCGACATTGCGCGGCAACCGCTGCGCCGCCGCGCGATCGAGGACGACTCTGCCCGGTGCCACGAAACGCACCGCGATGCGGTTCTCGCCCAGGCGTTCGAAGCGATAGCGGAGGGCGGTGGGCGCACTGAACACGACCCGGCCATGGTCCGGGTGATCGCCCGTGCGCACGACGATCCGCACCGGTGGCGGCGCCGGAGCAGGCTCGGCGCTCGCTACCGACGCTGTGCACGGCCATACCAGCACGAGCGTGGCGACGGCCGCGATGATTCCGCGTGGCGCGAGGCTGGCGCGGCCGGGACACCGGGCGGCGCGGTGCATCAGTCGAAACTCGCCAGCAGGCGGTCGATCTCGTCCTGGCTGACGCCGGCGCCAGGCAGTTGCGGGCCTTGCGCCAGCGCCTCGCCTTCCGTCAGTGCCATGCCGTCCGCCCTCCTGGATCCGCGGGAAGTCTCGGCCGCCACCGCTGCTCGCGCCGCGCCCGCCGAGCCCCTGGTCGTGCTGATCACCGCGGCAACCCGCGCCTCGATCGCCTTGAGCGCCGCGATCGCCTTGGCGATGCGCTGGCCGGTGATGTCCTGGAAGCTGCAGGCCTCATAGATGCGGGTGATCGCGCTACGGAACGCTGCCTGGCCGTCGCCGCCCACATGCGGCTCCAGCCCCTCCAGCGTCTCGCAGCAGTCGAGGATCTCGTTGGTTGCCGCGGCGGTGTGCTCGACCACCGCGTCGAGCTCGTCCGTCGCGCTCGGGATGTGGCTCGCGGTGATGTCCTCGACGCCGAGTGCGGCGATCTCCGCCTTGACGCGCTTGACGGTGCGGCCGAGCGCCTCGAGCTCCGCCAGCAGCGCGGCCTCCTTCGCCGTCAGGTCGCCTTCAAGGGTGCTGAGCACGCTTCGCACCGCGGCTTCGATCACCTCGGTGCTCGGCTGCGACGGCACCGGCCGCGCATCCGACGGCGCGGCGGCCGCCTGCGAGCCGCCCGGGCAGAGGCCGTCAGGCATGCGACAGCACCTTCTCGATCTTCTCGCGCAGCGTCTCGGCGTTGAACGGCTTGACGATGTAGTTGGACACGCCGGCCTGCTTCGCCGCGATCACGTTCTCCGTCTTGCCCTCGGCCGTCACCATGATGAAGGGCGTGGACTTCAGCCGCGCGTCGGCACGGACCTCCTTCAGCAGGTCGAGGCCCGTCATGGGCTGCATGTTCCAGTCGCTGATCACCAGCCCGAAATTGCCTGCGCGCAGCTTGGCAAGTGCCTCCTGCCCATCCGTCGCCTCCTCGACATTATTGAAGTCGAGCTGCTTGAGGAGGTTGCGGATGATCCGGAGCATCGTGCGGTAGTCATCCACGATCAGAACATTGATGGACTTGTCCATATTCCTCGCCGAGTCCTTTCCATGATCGCTCCGCTCGCGTCGCGCATCCTGCGGGCGCAGTCGGTCGGTTGTGCTTCACTCCCCGCCGCCGTCGTCGGCCGGCCGAGGACTGTGTTCTCCGCGATGCCGCGCGAGCTCGGCGGTCAGCTCACGCGCCCGCTCCGGGCGCATCGCGCCGAGCACCGGCGCCGCCTTGGCCGCGCGCATGCGGTCCAGGATCTGCACCAGCACGGGCATCTCCAGCGTGTCGAAGATCGCCGCCGCCTCGCGCGGGCGCATGTTCTCGTAAAGGCGCACCAGGCCGCGCCAGCCATCTTCCTCTCGCTCGGCGCGGCTGCGCTCGAGTGCCTCCAGCCGTTGCTGCAGGCGTGCCAGCTCCTCGATCCGCTGGTTGAGGCGACGCTCCACCGCGGCGAGCACCACCTCCCGCGTCTCGATGGCGCGTTCCCGCGCTTCGAGCGCCGCGCGCCGCTCGCGCAGCCGTTCGAGCAGCTCGCGCTCGGCCGCGGCCGCTGGCCGGTCCGGCACCACCGCGGCAGGATTCGCGGCCACCGGCATCGTCGCGGGCCGCGCCACAGCGGGCATGGGCGCGACGGGCCGCGACGTCGCGTCTCCCCGCGGCCGCGCTGCCGTACCTGAAAAGGGCGGCGCCGCGGTCAGCCCAGCAGCCGGCACGCTACGCGTCGCGGCGCCGGCGGCAGGTTGCGCCGTTGCCGCACGCCACAGCGCCTCCGCGCGGACCACGAAGGCGGCCAACAGCGCGACGATCAGCATCGGCAGCAGCCGGAGGCGGAACGGGGCTCCGGCGGTCATGGTCGCAGCGCTCATCGCTCAGCCCGAGGCAGGGCTTGGGCCAGTGCGTGCACCAGATCCTGCTCAGTCCCACGGCCCGGCGGTACCGGCCCCGAACCCGTCTCCGCCGCAGCCTCATCGGTCCGTGGGGCTGCGGCGCCCGACGCCGCGCCCGCCATCGGCGACACGACCGCCGCTGTCGCTGCGAGCGGCCGCGCGGCCCTCACCAGCACCTCCAGCCGGTCCGCCAGGCCCTCCGCCCGCTCGGTCAGGTAGCGCAGATCGTCGCGCAGCGGCTCGGCCGCGGCAGTGCGCTCGGCGACCTGTCGCCCGGCGAGTTCAGCCGCGGCCCGAAGCCGGACCATCGCGGCCTCGGCCAGGCGTGTCGCCTCCTGGAAGCCGGCGGCGCTGCCCTCCAGCGCCGCGCGGTCACGACGCAGCGCACCGAGCTGACGCTCGAGCCGCAAGGCACAGGGTATCACCGCGCCGAGGAGACCAAGCAGCACGAGTTGCAGCGTCCATTCCAGCGCGCTCATGCCGCCGCCTCCCCCTGAACCATGACGCCACCCACGGCGCCTCCGCCCGCGCGCCCGCCGCGCGGAAGCGCGCGCTCGATGCGCACCGCGAGCCGGCTCTCGCGCCGGCCGAGCTGCGCCTCGAACAGCGCAACGGAACCGCAGGCGAGGCGCACCGGCGCGCCCGGCGCGACGCCGAGGGCAATACGATCACCGACACGCAGATCGAGCACCGCGCCGAGCGGCATGGTCTGCTCGTCCAGCACCACGTCGAGCACGACCTCGGTTTGGCGCATCTCTTCGGCGAGGTGAGTCTCCCAGATCGAATCCCGGCCGAATTTCTCGCCCATGTACTGCTGCAGCAGCAGCTCGCGGACCGGCTCCAGGGTGGCGTAGGGGATCAGGAGCTCGAGCTTCCCGCCGCGGTCGTCCATGTCCACCCGCAGCCGCACCAGCACGCAGGCGTTGGATGGGCGTGAGATCATCGCGAAGCGCGGATTGACCTCAAGCCGCTCGAAGCGGAACACGACCGGCGAGAGCGGCTCGAAGGCCGCCGTCAAGTCGGCGAGCACCACGCCGAGCAGCCGCTCGACCAGGCCGCGCTCGATGGTTGTGTAGGGGCGCCCTTCGACGCGCATCGCCGCGGTGCCGCGCCGGCCACCGAGCAGCACGTCCACCACCGAGTAGATCAACGGCGAGTCCACCACGGCGAGGGCGTAATTGTCCCAGGCCTCCGCCTTGAACACGCCGAGCATCGCAGGCAGCGGCACCGAGTTCAGGTAGTCCGCAAAGCGGAGCGAGGTGATGGAATCGATCGAGACATCGACGTTGTCCGACGTGAAATTGCGCAGCGTCGTGGACAGCAGGCGCACCAGCCGGTCGAAGATGATCTCCAGCATCGGCAGGCGCTCGTAGGAGACGAGGCCGGAGCGGATGATCCGCTCGATGGCGGTCTGCGCCGTGCCGCGCTTGGAGGGGCCGTCGCCGAAGCCGAGCAGGCTGTCGATCTCGGCCTGGTTGAGCACCCGCGTCGCATCCGGCGTCACGGGCACCGCGGCGTCCTCCCCCGCAGCTGCCGCCTCCTCGAGCGCGGCGCCCCATGCGGCGGCGAGGTCCTCTTGATCCTGCGGCTCGTCGCTCATTGCACCAGGATCTCGATGAACAGAACGTCGGTCACCCGCGCCGGGGCGACGGCGAGGTTGACGCGCGCGAGCAGCTCCTCGCGCAACCGATGGGTGCCGATCGAGCCGCGCAGCTCCTCCGGCCGCATCTCCCGCAGATAGGTGGCGAACAGGTCGAGGACCCGCGGCATCGCCGCCTGCACCAGCACGGCGTCCTCCGGGCGCTCGAGCTCCAGCTTGCTGCGCAGCTTCACGTAGGAGGGCCGCCGGCCGGTGACGTTGAGGTTGGCCACCATCTCCGGCAGGTCGAAAAATGCCGGCTGGCGCGGCGCGGCCTCGGCCTCCGCGCGATACTTGCTGACGATCCCCTGCAGCGGCATCGGCACGCCGGCGAACCACAGGGCCGCCCCGGCCAGGCCGAGCATCAGCAGTGGCACAGCCAGGAGGCGGGCCCGACGGCGCTTCCGCCGGCTGCTTCCCCCTGGTCGCCTGTCCTCCGCACCTTCCAATGGTCCCGTGGCCGTCATGGCCCCCGATTCCCTCTCTCTCCACGACCGCATCGAGCGGCGCGGAGCATCGCCGCATCGCCTTAATGAAGGCTTGCGCGGCCACGGATGCCGGGTGGCGGCAGAAGCTGCCGGGTCGGCCGCGCTCGCTTCCTCTGAATCCGTGGCCTCCGACCTGGCACGCGGCTTGCCCGTATGGCGCCGGGACCGTTCGCAGCCGGAGGAAGATCACGCCGATGGACAGCCCGGGCTATGTCGTGCTCTCGCGCCTCGCGCTGCAGCCGCGCGCGACCGAGCTGCTGGCGCACAACATCGCCAATGCGGACACGCCGGGCTTCCGCGCCCAACGCATGGTCTTCGCCGCGCATCTCGACCGCCAGCGCGGCACCGGCGCGCCCCCCGGCGGCGCGCCCGTCGCCTATGCCGAGGACCGGGCGAGCTGGCGCGACACCGCGCCCGGCGCGATGCAGCGCACCGCCAACCCCTTCGACATCGCCATCGCCGGCGAGGGCTTCTTCGCCGTCGAGACGCCGCGCGGCGAGCGCTACACCCGCGCCGGCCGCTTCAGCCTCGACGGCGACCGGCGGGTGGTGGACATGGAGGGCCACCCGGTGCTCGACGTCGAGGGCCGCCCGATCGTCATCGCCGCCGCCGACACGCGCATCGAGGTGCTGGGCGACGGCACGCTGCGCTCGGAGAACGGCATCATCGCCCGGCTGCGCATCGTGCGCTTCGACGACCAGCAACGCCTGCGCGCCGAAGGCGACCGGCTGTTCGCCGCCGACGACCCGCCCATCCCGGTCGAGCGGCCCGCCCTCGTACAGGGCGCGGTGGAGGGCTCCAACGTCCAGCCGGTGATCGAGCTGACCCGGCTGATGGCGGAGCTGCGCGAGTTCCAGTTCGCCGCGCAATTCGTCGAGCGCGAGGGCGAGCGCCTCTCTTCCGCCGTCGAGCGCATCCTGCGCCGCCGCGGCACCGTCTGAACCGCCACCTCCCTATCCCGTCACGCTCGAAGGACAGGAAGCGATGCGTTCCCTGGATATCGCCGCCACGGGCATGCTGGCCCAGCAGACCAATGTCGAGGTCATCTCGAACAACATCGCCAACATGAGCACCACCGGCTACAAGCGCCGGCGCGCGGAATTCCAGGACCTGATCTACCAGAACCTGCGCCGCGTCGGCTCGCAGAGCGCGGACACGGGCACGGTGCTCCCCTCCGGCGCGCAGATCGGGCTCGGGGTGAAGACCGCGGCGGTCTACCGCATCACCGAGCAGGGCAACCTGCAACAGACCGAGAACCGCTTCGACCTCGCCATCCGCGGCAACGGCTACTTCCAGGTGCTGCTCCCCTCGGGGGAGACGGCCTACACCCGTGACGGCACCTTCGGCCTCTCGCCCGAGGGCACCATTGTCACGGCGGAGGGCTTCGTCGTCGTGCCCGGCATCACCATCCCACCGGCGGCACGCGACGTGACGATCAACGCCTCGGGCGAGGTGCTGGCGAAGATCGACGGCCAGACCAACCCGCAGCTCGCGGGCCAGATCCAGCTTGCGATCTTCCCCAACGAGGGCGCGCTGGAGGCGATCGGCGACAACCTCTTCCTCGCCACCCCCGGCTCGGGCGAGCCGCAGCTGGCGGCGCCGGGCCAGCCCGGATTCGGCCAGGTGCTGCAGGGCTTCATCGAGACCTCCAACGTCAACGTGGTGCAGGAGATCACCGCCCTCATCACCGCCCAGCGCGCCTATGAGATGAACTCCAAGGTCATCACCGCGAGCGACGAGATGCTCTCGACGCTCACGCGGCTGCGCTGAGGGCGGGACAGCGCGATGCGCCTCCGCTTCGCCCTCGCCCTGTGCCTCGCCGCCGCGCTCCCGCTCGCGCCGGCGGGGGTGGCGGCCCCTGCTTCGGACATCGTCCTGCTCCGTCCCTTCGTCGTGGTGGACGATCCGGTCATCCGGCTTGGCGACCTGTTCGAGGGCCTCGGCGAGCAGGCGGCGGCGGCACCCCTCGGCCCCGCCCCGGCGCCAGGGCGGCGCAGCGTGGTCGAGACGCCGCAACTGCTGGCCATCGCGCGCCGCCACGGCCTCGCCTGGCGCCCGCTCGCCAGCGACGAGCGCGCCGTGGTCGAGCGCCCGGGGCGGCCGGTGCCGCGCGAGGACATCCTCGACGTGATCCGCCAGGATCTGGTCCGCCAGGGCATGGAGGAGACGGCCGAGCTCGACATCCCGGGCTTCAACCCGCCCATGGTTCCGCCCGAGGCCTTCGTCCGGCTCGCCGTCGAGGCCTCCTCCTACGATGCCGCGACCGCGCGCTTCGCCGTCACCCTCGCCATCGCGGCGGAGGGGATGCCGGTGCTGCGCCAGCGCCTTGCCGGGCGCGCCGTGCCGACCGTGCCGGTCGTGGTGGCGACCCGCCGCCTCGGCCTCGGCGAGGTGGTCGGGCCTGGCGATGCGCGGCTCGTGCGGCTGCGCGCCGAGCGGGTGAGGCCCGGCGCGGCGCAGAGCCTCGACCAGGTCATCGGCCAGCAATTGCGCCGCCCGATCGCGCCGGAGGTGATCTTCAGCGCTGCCGACCTTGGCACCCCCCTGGTGGTGCGGAAGAACGCGCTGGTGCTGATGCTGCACGAGGCGCCGGGCCTCACGCTCACCGCCCGGGGGCGCGCGCTGGAAAACGCGGCGCGCGGCACCGTGGTGGCGGTGATGAACCTCGCGAGCGGCGCCGTCGTGCAGGCCGAGGCGATCGGGCCGGACCGCGTGCGCGTGCTGCCCGGCGCGGCACCGATGGTGGCGGCGCGCTGAGGCGGAGGCGAGGATGGGACGGCTCCCCCTTCGCCTCGGCCGAGCCGCGCTACTGGCCGTCGCGGTCGTGGCGCCGCTCGCCGGCTGCGGCTCTCTCGACCGGCTC
>ERZ777003.1198-NODE-1198-length-41562-cov-11.352398_pt1 | contig 41562 bp, 40 predicted proteins | sample MGYA00374956_ERZ777003 | MGnify/ENA primary metagenome ERZ777003 (study PRJEB29302, sample SAMN06268252) | bioreactor metagenome | isolation source: Joint BioEnergy Institute, California, USA | place: USA:Joint BioEnergy Institute, California, USA | collected... | reverse complement strand
CCCGCTGGTGCGAGGTTGGGCCTATAGCCGAACCTCGGGCCGGCCCTTTCGGACCTGATCCACCACAAATGTTAACTATTCCTGTCTGATACCGCAAACAAATCTTAAAAGGGTGTATCACCTGCGCGGCGACTGGCAAGGATTTCAACAGCGCGCTGCTGTATCTCATCCAGAGCAACGCGCTGGCCATTGATCTCGTAGATCCGCGGTTGGCGCTGGATGGTCTGCACAGTGGGAAATGTTCCAAGGAAGACTCGATGCAGATTTTCTGAAGCGTTCAAATCAGCATGGACGGACCGACCACAGCTTGCGCACAAAAACCAATGTCCCAGGAAGTCTAGCTCACAGGCCACGCGGCTGACATGTCCATCATCGCCAGGTTTTCGACGCTGCCCCTGGTTGAAACGGACTCCAAACGCATTGCATCGCGCACAAATACGGCTCGTCCAGTAGGCGGGCACGGTGACGACGCAAAGCCCAGCATCTTCGGCGGTGTTCTTTGCAAACTCGACGATACGACCGCGATTCCAGTTCTGCAGGGCACGATTCACTCCGCGCTCATTGGCTGAGTCGGGGTTGAGCATCTTCAAGTCCTCAAACAGAACGATATGTGCACCGTGGGCACGTGCAAAACCGAAAATCGCGGCAACCGCCTTCTTGTACCTGTCTTCGCAGAGGTGGCGATAGTGCGTCCATAGATGGCGACAGCCAGCCACCTTGGGTGAGATGCGTCCGCTGCGACGCTGCGCACAACGAATCTGTCGACGCACCTGAGCAATCTGCGGAAGTGATGGAATATTGATCACGCCGCCGTCAGCGCCGGGCGCCAGGAATCGATTATGGAGAATCCGACGCCCGATGATCTCACCTTCGCGAGCGATGGTTGCCGCACCCAGGTGTCGTACGCCAAGATCGACAGCACATGTTATGAGCTTGAGCTCGGGGGCATCCGTGCGGATTTTGCGGAGCATCCCAGCCGGTGAGCTGGCTGCGGTTTGTGGGACAGGTATTGCAGAAGGTGCAGAGTGAAGGCTGAGCCGTATCGTAGCAAAATAGGATGACCCGCGACGTATCAGCCGCACTTCCTGCGGCTGAGCCAATACTGTATGTCCGCTTGGCATGTCCAGCGAGTAATCATAGCGGGTAGCGCCTTCTTTAACGGGTTGCTTCAGTCGCGCCAGCCGTTGGAGGCGTGGATCGGGCACAAAGTGTACCTGTACCCAGCGTGCGGATCCGCCATCAGTGGGGAGTTTTAGACAGATTGTCCGTCGATCCAGATCGAGATCCCTCCAGCCTTCGCCGGCTTGAAATCGTGGCCAGTCCGGATACTTTGCCTCCGACGGAAGCGTAAAGGTTGGGCGATGGCGAAATCCGTCAGGGTTCTTTCGCTTAGCTGCAGAGCGAGCGAATCTTCGTTCGTATATGCCGTGGATACGGTTCAACTCGGCCAGTTCAGGATTTTTCTCGTAGAACAACGCTTGCTCACGACGTGCCGCGCCGCGGCGCTTTGATCGGATCCTTTTTAGTTCGCTGTCAGTAAGCGGAACGACTTTGGCCGTCTTGTTGCGCCAGCGGACCAGTTCTGGCGTCTCCATCAGGAATTGCAGCCATAGTGCCCAGCGATTGCGACGTCCTCGGGTGACCCCGTGCTTTGCGTGAAAAGTATCAATAAGAGGTCTTATCGCCATGTACTCAGGATGCTCAGCTTCCCACTTGGCACGTTCCTCCAGCCATTTAGAGTGTTCTTCGGACCATTTTTCGCATGTCTTATCATAGGAATGGGTGCGTTCACGGACGGCCTTAGTCAGTTGTTTCCACAAGCAGCCGGATGCGCTACGGACCGGACCTAGTGCACCGTATCCGTACTTATTAACGAATGCTCGTGCATCGGGATAATACCGGGTAGTCTTTTCAATGCCGCTGCCATTGGAGATAGGATAAAGGACATGAAAATTATGTGGGGTTTTCTTTAGGTGCTCCCAGATCGCTTGCCCTTCCGGGCCAAAGTCGCCACGACGCATCGCCAGTACATGTCGACAAAGTAAAGCAGCCGAAGTGTTCCACAGGCTGAGACAATATTCCAGAGTCGCGCGTATCTCAGGCGATTCCACCCATAATTTAACGCGCCAAGATTTGATCCCCACCTGGTCCTCCTTTGGCAGCAAGATCAAGGATAACGTGGATTCAGTTGACTGTGCAATTTCCCATGCAAGAACAGACAATCAGATCTGTGGAAGTCATGCCGACCTGACTCGCTCACTGTTGTGCCCGTGGAGATGCGCCCACTATTATGTGGCCGGTCGAGAAGATCAGGCAGTAGGGCGGGCTAGTTGCCTGCCCCTATGCATCATACGCCTTCCCCTTCGTCGCTCCGTCGCTTCGTCGCTCCCGAATCCCCCTCACACCTCCAGCCGATACCTCTCCCGATTCTCCCGATACCACGCCACGAACCGCCGCAGGCCTTCCGTAATCTCCACCTGCGGGTCGTAGCCGAGTTCTGCCTTCGACCGCGTCAGGTCGGCATAGGTGCGCTCGACGTCGCCGGCTTGGGTGGGTTTGCGGTCGATGATGGCCTGCTTGCCGAGGGCGGTCTCGATCTCCTGGATCAACTGCGTGAGCGTCACCGGATTCGAGCCGCCGAGGTTGTAGATGCGGTAGCGGTCGCATCGGTCCAGGGCGCTCATGATCCCAGCCACCGTGTCCGACACATACGTGTAATCGCGCGACATGCTGCCGTCGCCGAAGACGGGGATCGGCTTGCCGGCGTCGATCAGCCGCGTGAACTTGTGAATGGCCAGGTCCGGCCGCTGGCGGGGGCCGTAGACGGTGAAAAACCGCAGGCAGAAGATCGGCATTTTGTACAGATGCCAGAACGTATGGCAGATCAGCTCCCCGGCGCGTTTGGTGGCTGCGTAGGGGCTGATGGGCTGATCGACGGGGTCTTCTTCGCTGAAGGGGACCTTGCTGGCATTGCCGTAGACGCTGGAGGAGCTGGCAAACAGGAACTTGGGCACCTTGTGCGTGACGGCGGATTGCAGCAGATGCACCGTCCCCTCGACATTGACGCGCGCATAGTGTGCCGGCCGGGCGATCGACGGCCGCACGCCGGCCATCGCCGCCAGATGGATGATCGCAGCCGGCTTGGCTCGCGAAATCACGCGCTCCACAGCCGCGCCGTCGGTGATGTCGATCTCCTCGAGGTCGATCCCATCGCCAATCGCGCGGATGTTCTGTTCCTTCCAGGCGCGATCGTAGTAGTCGCAGAAGTTGTCGATGCCGATGACGCGATACCCGCGCTGGATCAGCGCCTCGGATGTGTGCGAGCCGATGAATCCGGCTGCCCCGGTGACGATGATGGTGGAGTTGGGCATGGATGCAGATCGTACAAGGGGCGGGGGAAAGGGCCAAGTAGTGAGGGCGAAGAGCCAAGATCCAGTTGCTAAGATCCAGGGAAGTTTCAAGCTCCACCCCCCAAGTTCCAAGGAAGATTCAAATTACAAATATCGAGCTCCACATATCCAGAGCGGGCCATGGGCCCGGAAGTGAACGCGGTCCGGGCTCTGACCAGTGTCTTTGAAACTTGAAGCTTGAGCGTTGGAGCTTCCTTGGATCTTGGATCTTGATCTTGGAACTTGGATCTTGAGGCTTGCGACTTGGAGCTTCGTTGGATCTTGGAACTTGCAGCTTGAGGTTTGCGACTCGGAGCTTCGCCTCCGCTTTCCCTTCGTCGCTTCGTCGCTCGGGCCTCACGCGATGTATGTAAACAACACCGCTTCCCCCTGATTCGTGATGCCATTGGCGCCGCCGAGGAACACCGCCCCGACCTGGCCGGTGAGGTAATTGCGGAAGATCAGATCCCTCGTGCCCGAGCTGTTGAAATCGGCTGCGCCTTCGAGGTCCCAGCCCTGGCGGCCGTTGCCGACGGTGCCGATCGTGAAGAAGCCGGCGATCGTCGTGCCGTGCATGCGGTAGATGGCATTGGCGCCGGTGTTGTAATTGCGCCACAGCAGGTCAGGCCGACCATCGCCCGTCAGATCGGCTGCCCCTTCCAGCGCCCAGTTGGCAGCCGGCGTGTTGGGGACGGTGGTGATCGACTTCAACCGCAAACCGTCCATCATCCAAAAGGAGATCTTGAGCGTCTCGTAGTTCCGCCAGACGATGTCGTCCTTGCCGTCGCCGTCGAAATCGCCAAATCCGGCTGCCCGCCAGCCGGCCTTAACGCGATCGATCCCGACAAGCTGGCTGACGCCGGCAATGGCTGTGCCGTTCATCCGCCAGACGCTGATCTGGCCGGTCTGCAGGTTCTGCCAGAACAGATCGGCCTTGCCGTCGCCGTTCATATCGGGCGCGCCGATCAGCTTCCATTGGACATTGGCGACGGGCGACAGTTGGATCGGCGCCGAACGCGTGATCGAATTGCCGTTGACGGTAACGAGCTGGATGAAGTTCTCGCCTGTGGTGTAGTTTCGCCAAAGGAAGTCAGCCTGGCCGTCACCGTTGAAATCCGCGACAGCCGCCAGCGCCGGCTGAACCGCGCCAACGCCGGAGGGGGCCGGGATCCCGGCATGCAGCAGCCTGCGCGATTCGAGTTGCTCGATCATGCTGTTTTTCTCGGCTGACGGGCGTGCGTTGTCAATGGGTGTTGCGTATGCTTTGCGGCGACTCATGGAACTGCTGACGCGGATTTTGCTGGATGTGCTCGGGCCGATCCTGCTGCTGATCGGCGTGGGCGCAGTCGTGCGATGGCGCTTCAAGGTCGACATCGCGACCTTGTCGAAGCTCAACATCTACGTCTTCGTTCCGGGATTTGTCTACTACTACGTCAGCACCAGTACGCTGGAGTGGGGACAGATGGGCAGCGTCGTGGGGGTGACGGCGCTGAACGTCCTGGTGCTGGGGCTGTTGGTTTGGGGAATTGGCACGGCTGCGCGCGTTGAATCGCGGCTGCTGGCGACACTGGCGCTGTCGACGATGTTTTACAACAGCGGCAACTACGGCCTGCCGCTGGCGATGCTGGCCTTTCCCGGCACGGATGCGGCCGCGGTGCAGACGTTCGTCCTGCTGACGCAGAACATCCTGACCTTCACCGTCGGCTTGACGATCGCCGCGTATGCCGGCAGCGGAAGCGTCGGCAAGGGGTTTGTGACGATCTTCCGCCTGCCGATCATCCCGACGCTGGTTGCGGCGTTTGCGACGAAATGGTGGCTGGAACAGAATCCATCACGGCAGTTGCCGGTCATCATCGCCAAGCCGGTGGAGTACATCGCAATGGGGCTGGTGCCGATCGCCCTGATCACGCTGGGCGCGCAGCTGGCCAAGAGCCCGCGTTGGCCGCGGTGGAAGCCGGTGGCGATGGTGATGGTCCTGCGGCTGGTGGTGTCGGGTTGTCTGATGGCGGGCTATCTGGCAGCCATCCGCGCCCTCTGGCCGAACAGCGCCCTGGCGGAGATCCCGCCACAATGGCTGATCCTGACCGCCACAACGCCATCGGCTATCAATACGTTGCTGCTGACACTCGAGCTGGGCGGCGATGCCGACATGGGGGCTGATTGCGTCTTCTGGACGACGGTCTTCTCGATCGTCAGCGTGGCGATCTGGCTGGCGATTCTGACAGGCTGAGATGGGCCGGTTGGGGTGAGGTCGGGGCCGGATCGAGGCGAGCAGGTCTGGAATCACGTCTGGCGGGTGCGGCGGAGGCGGGCGGGTGTTGATCGGCAGGGGGCGCGGTGTAGCATCGTCGACGGCTTGCGCGTGCTGCGCATCTGAGGAGATCCCGTGACCACGACGAGTTTCAGCCTGCCGCAATCGGCCATCCCCACGCACTGGTACAACATCGCCGCTGACTTCCCGACGCCGCTGTCGCCGCCGTTGCACCCGGCTACGCGCCAGCCGGCCAAGCCGGAAGACATGGCGGCCATCTTCCCGCCCAACATCGTCGAGCAGGAGATGAGCACCGAGCGGTGGATCGAGATCCCCGATGAAGTGCGGCAGATCTACGCCCTGTGGCGGCCGACACCGCTGATGCGCGCCGTGCGCCTCGAGCAGGCCCTCAATACGCCCGCGCACATCTACTACAAGTACGAAGGCGTCAGCCCGGCTGGGTCGCACAAACCCAACAGCGCCGTTCCGCAGGCGTGGTACAACCGCCAGGCCGGCATCCGTCGGCTGGCGACTGAAACCGGCGCCGGACAGTGGGGCTGCTCGCTGGCCATGGCCTGCCAGATGTTCGGCCTGGAGTGCATCGTCTACATGGTCAAGGTCAGCTTCCAGCAGAAGCCCTATCGGAAGATGCTGATGCAGACCTGGGGCGCGACCGTCCACGCCAGCCCGTCCGAGCAGACCGAGTTCGGCCGGCGCACGCTGCGCGAGAATCCCGACAGCCCCGGCAGCCTCGGCATCGCCATCAGCGAGGCAATCGAGCAGACCGTGACCCATCCGGGAACGAAATATGCCCTGGGCAGCGTGCTGAACCACGTCTGCCTGCACCAGACCGTCATCGGCCAGGAGTGCATCGCCCAGATGGAGCAAGCCGGCGAAGAGCCGGACATCGTCATCGGCTGTGCCGGCGGCGGCAGCAACTTCGCGGGCATCGCGTTCCCGTTCATCCGCCGCAAGCTGCACGACGGCAAGAAGCACCGCATCATCGCCGTCGAGCCGACGGTCTGTGCCACGCTCACCAGGGGCGAGATGCGCTACGATTTCGGCGATACAGCCGAGATGACGCCACTGCTCAAGATGTACACCCTCGGCCACGCCTACGTGCCGCCGCGGATCCATGCCGGCGGCTTGCGGTATCACGGCATGGCACCGACGGTCAGCCATGCCTACCAGCACAAGCTCATCGAGGCCCGCGCCTACGACCAGCTTCAGGTCTTCGAGGCAGCCGTGCAGTTCGCCCGGGCTGAGGGGATTGTCCCGGCGCCGGAAAGCGCTCACGCCATCCGCGCCGCCATCGACGAAGCCATCGCCGCCCGCGAACAGAAGGAGAAGCGCGTCATCCTCTTCAACCTCTCCGGCCACGGCCTGATGGACATGAGCGCCTACGACGCCTACCTGTCCGGCCAGTTGCAGCAGGGCTGACACGCGGGCGAATCGATCCATCAGTGGTACGGGCGCCCCGCATGTGCGCCGCAAGAAAGGAAAGCACGTGCGGGACGCACGTGCCACAAGAAGCTGATCGACCACATCACCTGCGTGCTTCCGGCTCCTGTGCCGGCGGCGTCGATCTGAACAAGAACAGCGACTCCGGCAGCGCCACCACGTGCATCACGGGCGCTTTATCCTCCTCCGGCTCATCCAGCACAATCGCCCATCGCGAGCCCCGGTGCGCGGGCGTTGCGTCATAGACGATCACATACGCCCGCCGTTCGACCAGATGGATGCCGCCCGGGTTGTAGACATACGGCCGCCCGGAGACCGGACAGGTATAGCGCAATTCGCTGCCGCCCGGGCCGCTTTCCAGCGCCTGCAGTGACGGCGGAAAGCGGCCATGCACGTCGACATGGAACAGCAGCGCGCCGCAGAGGTCATGCAGGTTGCCGGCGCATGGATCGAGCGCTGAGTTCAGCGTCGATCCCGTGTCCCGCGGCTGCGGCGACGGTGTGCCTGCCTTCTCCTGCGGCGCGCAGCCGGCTGACAGCGCCAGCCACGCCGCCACGGCCAATGTCGCAATGATCGGTCGCACGTGACGGATCATACCCTCATCGCCTGCTGGGCGCAACCGGCTCAGCCGCCTGCTCATCCACGGATGGCACTTCTGGAACACTCTCCGACCGCGGCGGGGCGGTACGACCGCGATCCAAGCCGCGGCGATGCTCGTCGTAGACGCCAGGCTTCACCGCATTGGGGATCAGCTTCGTGCCGTCCACCTCCTCCTCAGACATCCGCTCCAGCAGCTCCGGTTCGGAGGCCACATGCGGCGTCAGGAAGATCAGCAGTTCGGTCTTCGCCGTCGTTGTGCGGTTCCGCTGGAACAGCAGCCCGACCAGCGGGATGTCGCCGAGCAGCGGCACTTTGTCCAGCGTCTGCGTCTTGCGGTCTTCCATCAAACCGCCGATGACGACCGTCTGGCCGTTCTGCACGCCCACGCGCGACAGCGCCGACCGCACGGCGATGATCGGCTGGGTAAACAGCTCGTTGATCTGCACGCTGTTGCCCGTCAGGCTGGAGATTTCCTGCGAAACATCCAGGATCACCAGGCCATCCGGGTTGATGTGCGGGATCACGTCCAGCAGGATGCCGATCTGGTCATACTGCGTCGTGTTGACGATCCCGCCCTCATCCGTGATGCGCGAGTTGACGATGAACGGAATTTCCTGACCGACCGTGATGCTGGCTACCTGGTTGTCCGACGCCAGGATGTACGGCCGCGACAGCACATCCAGCTTTCCGGCTGTCTCCAGGGCGCGGATCGCTGCCGTCACGTCCTCTTCCAGGATCTGGACCACCAGTCCTGTGCTGGTCGGTCCGTCGAGTGGAATGTTGAAATCCGTCCGGCCGGTCTGGCCCAGACCGCTGGCTCGCAGGTTGAACACCGAAAACTCCGTCCCCAGGTCCAGCGAGCCGTCATGCGTGACTTCCGCGATCAGCACCTTGATCAGCACCTGCGCCACCGGCCGATCCAGCTCCTCCAGGATCTCCTTGACGCGCTCGTAATTTGCCGGCGATGTGCGGACCAGCAGCGAGTTGGTATCCGGGTCGGCGATGATGCTCACCTGCCCAGCCAACTCCGATGCCATCTGCGCCGACGCCGTCGACAGACGACCGACACCACGCTGGCCACCGCGGGCCTGCTGCTGGACTCGCTGATCCAGGCGCGTGCCCTGGCCAATCCCACCGGCGCCTCCCGCGCCACCGCGCATTGACCCTGTGGCGCCGCCGCGCGCCGCACCGGTCGAGCCGCTCCGAAGCGAGCCGCTGCTGCGCACGCCGCCCGCACGGCCGCCCGAGCCACGAAGGTTCTGCAGCCGCTCCATGCCGGTCTGCGCCGTACCGGTCGAGCTTACCTGATTGCCAAAGATGCTGTTCACCACCGCTTCGATGTTCGCCGCCTGCGCATTGCGCAGCCGATAGACGAACACCGTCTCATCCGCCACCGGATTCTCATCCAGCTCGCGAAGCACTTCCTCCACAGCCGCCAGCGCCTGATCCGATCCCGTGACGACGAGCGAGTTGGTCCGCTGGTCGGCAGCCGCCTTGACCTTGTTGCCACGCGCAGCCGCCTGGGCTTCGCGCTGGGCTTCCTGACGAAGCCGATCGCGCCATGCGCCGGGGCCGCCGCCCGGTCCACCGCCCGGACCACGGCCACGGCTGTCCGACTGATCCCCGGTGGCGACCATCAGATCGCCGAAGACGTTGTTGATCAGCTCAGCCGTGCTTGTCGCATCGGCATACTTGAGCTGGAAAACGCGAACCGACACAGCCTCAGCCATCGATGTATCCAGCGCGTTGATGATCTGGACGACGCGCCGCACGTTAGCGGCCGTATCCGTGATCACCAGTGCATTGGCGGAGGCATTGGCTGTGAAATCGGCATCAGGATTGATCAACGGCTGAAGGTCCTGGCGAAGCTGCGACGCGTCGGCGTAGCGCAGGGGGATGACCTGCGTGATGAGCTGATCGGTCGGCTCGATCGCCTCAGGGTTTGACCCGGTCTGGACCGGAATGTTGAGCCGCTTGGCGCGATCGCGGGCGACGATCTTGAGGATTCGTCCCTGCTGGATCGCGCTGTAGCCGGCGTTGTAAAGGACGGAGTTCAGCAGCGACACTGCGTCTTCCGGCGACACTGGCTGACGGCTGGTCAGGCTGACGCGCCCCTGAGGCTTGATCTCACGAACGATGATGAACCCGGCCTCAGCCGAGAGCTCGTCGAGGATGACGTCGATGTTGGCATCGCGGAAGTTGAGGATCAGGCCGCCGTTGGCGCGACGGATCGCGCCTTCTGCTTGCTCGCCATTGGCTGCACCGTTGCGGGGCGCGGCGGGGGTACTGGGCGGCAGCGTCTGAGCCGGCGTTGGCGTCCGCGTCGGTCCCCGCGGCGCCGGCTGGGCCGGCTGCTGGGGTTGCTGCGGCTGCGGCTCCGCCTGTTCGGCCTCCTGAGCCAGTTCAAACTGTTCAGCCTGCTCGGCCTGTTCAGCCTGTTCAAGCTGCTCCTGCGGCTGGTCCTGCTGATCGAGCTGCTCCGGCTGCTCCGCCGGCTCAGCCTGCACCGGCATGGCATCATCCGCTGGTGCGAACTGTGCCAGCAGCGGCAGGGGGGTGCTCAGCACTGCCATCGTGCAGGCAGCGGCACCAACGAGGCGAACAATGGGGCGTTGTGTGACGGTCACGGCTTCTCCAGTCAAGTGCTATCGTTGTCTCTGTTGACGGGCGCGCATGCGAAGGCGCTCCTCGATGCTCATCTGCGACGGATCGGCAGGTTGCCCCTGAGCGGGAGCGACATCGCCGCCGGCGCCGCCTGTAGACGGCGACACCGCGCCACCCGTGCTGCCGGCGGCAGGGGTGGATCCGCCGAAGCTTGTCGTGGCTGTCGGCCGCGTGCCAAACATCGCCACGCCGCCTGTCAGGTCCTGTCCGATCTCGATCCATCGCAAGCCGTCAGCCGACTCGTATGCGATCGAATCGAGCGTGATCTGCCCGACCGCGCCGCTGGCGATGGGATCGCCCGCCGAAACACGCAGGATCGTGTTCGAGCGCGTGTCCTCGATGTAGGCGCGGAACACGCCTTCTTCCAGGACGATGCCCGTCAGGATCATGCTCCGCTCGACCGGCGGCGGTGGCGGAGTGACGGTGGGGCGCGTGGTCGGTTCCACCGCCCGTCGGCCGCGCTGGCGGACGAAGATGTTGTTGTCGACCACGGTCTGGTACTCAGCCGGCAGCGACGAATCGCTCGATTCGCGCGAGCGCCTGGACCATCGCTCCTGTGCCGGCGCGACGGCTGCAAAAGTCACCAGGATGATCAGAATAATGCGGATCATGGAACGGCTCCGGCTGTGACTGCGGCTGGGTCGATCTCCTGCTGCGGCTGGTAGATCGTCGCCAGGCCGATCTGGACCGTCAGTTCGTCAGCGGTCTCGCTGCGTGCGTCGATCTGGATGTCGGTGACACGGACCGGGATATCCGTCGTCTGGATCGCGTACAGGAACTGCGTCACGCGACGCATGGTGCCGGTCGCGGTGGCGCGGACGGTGATCTTGCGAAAGCCGCCTTCATTCTCGCTGCGCTCCGGCTTGAGCGAGGTAAGCGACAGCCCGGCGTCCTGCGCCCAGCGGCGGGCGGCGTTGAGGATCTGGCTCTCGGCAGCCGAACCATTGGAGAGCAGCGTCTGGCCGGCCATCTCGCGCCAGACGCGTTCGGCGCGGCGGTCGTTCTCGAACACGCCCGATGCTGCCGACAGCTTGCCTGTCGCGACCTCGATCCGCTCGACGGCGTCGCGGCGCCGCTCGAGCATTGGCGACAGAAAGACACTGTCAAACGCCAGCACGCCGAGCAGAACCGCGGCAACGATTCCGATTCGTTTTTCGCGTGTGTTGATCATCGGGCCTGCTCTCCACCAACAAAGTCGAACGTCATCGAGAAGGTGATCCCGCCGCTGGCGCCCGTCGCGGTGCGCATTTCCGTGAGGGAAACATTCTCAAACACCGGGTTCTGCGCCAGGCGATCGCGCACGCTCAGGACGGTCCGCTGATCGGTCGCCCGCCCAAGGAGCTGGCCGCGGCGGCCGTCATAGAGCTGGAAGCGCGTCGTCCAGATCGAGCTGTCGGTGCCGAAGGCGGCTGAGATGTGCGAAAGGCAGTCCAGCACGCGGCTGCGGTCGGTGTAGTACCGCCGGCCGTAGGAGAAGCGATCCAGCCGCGTCTGGGCGGCCCTGAGCTCGTCTGCCATCTCCGACAGCCGGCTTTCGAGGGCAATCGCCTCGGCTTCGCGATTCTGGACATGGATGTAGAACACTACCAGCCCCAGGACGACTGCAACGGCCGCGGCAATCGCCTGCACCGTGCGGCGGTTGAAGCGCTGCTGCACCGGCGGGGCGAGGCGCGAGTGGAGGAAATCCACAGGCGGTGCGCCGTCGGCAGCGCCTGTCATCGCAAGGGCGATCGCGGGCAGGAAGGCATCGGCTTCCAGCCGGTCGGCATCGCCATTGAGGGCGGTGGGGCTGATCGTCGTCTGCCGAAGATGGCGGGCATCGATCCGCTCAGCCGCTAGACCAGATCGCTCCTGAAGGAGATTCAGATCTTCCTGCGCACCTGTCGGATCCTGCCAGACGCGAATGCCGCTGGGCGCCGGGCCAAGAGCTGGATTGAGCACGAGCGTCCGGCGCAACTCGCCAGCCAGCGAAACCGCCGACGTACGGCCGCCCCCAATCGCCGCGACATGCCGCAGCAGGCGTGCGCCGGATGGCGCTTCCCAGGCGATATCAGCCGTTCGGCTGGAGATCACGACCGTCGGCTGCTCCTCGCTGCCGAAAACGCGCGAGACAGCCAGCACCGTCGGCATGGCCGCCAGCGGCGTCAACCCGGCCTTGTCGCACAGTGCCGCGACTTCATCCAGCCGGCTTTGCAGCATGCCCAGCACCAGCACGCGGGACGGCTTGCTGCGATCGGTCTGCCCGACGAAGTCGAAGACCATCGCGTGGCTGTCCTGCACGGCCATCCGCTCAGCCCGCAGGCGGAGCATCGCGACGGCTGCGGCTGGATCAGCCGGGGGCACCTCATGCTGCTGCGCGATCATCCACCGCGCCGGCAGGCCGATCACGGCGGCGGACGCCGTCATATGGTGCTGCTTGAGGAACGCACGAAGCGCCGCCGCCAGCGCATCGGGCGTTTTCAGCGAGGCCTGTTCGGTAAACGCAAGACGTCCCAGCCGGCGCACGACCGGCCCGCCCGACGCGCTGATCTGCGCACAGGAGATGCCATCCTCGTCTATCGCCAGACCGAGGATGTTGCGTCGAAGAAGCTTCAGGGATTGCCGTGTCATTGCTGTATGCTGCCCGTCTGCATGGCCGCAAGAATGTTGTCATCCTGCGGCAGGCCCCATTCCGTGATATCCCGTCGATAGACGATCCGCGGCGAATCGCCCGTGATGTCCACCACGATCCGCACACGCACAGCCGCGCGGCCGTCACCACTGACGGCGACGATATCGGCGGAGTAAACACCTCCGCCGGCTGTGAAACGATCGCCGATCCGCGCCAGCGTCTCGGAGTCAACCACATCCTGCACCCAGGCGATCGTCATCGGGTTGTTGGCTGTCCGCCCGGAGCGTTCCGCCAGCAAGGCATTGACCTGCCCGACATTGAGCCCGTCGATCGCTTCGAGCACCTCGCGCGGCGCCTGGTTGACGTTGATCCGCGCCGCCGAACCACCGCTGAAGCGGATGTAGGGCTCGATCAGCTCAAGGTTCTGCGTGTCCAAGCCCAACCGGCGGGCAAAATCGAACAACCCGGCATAGCGCCGGTTCTCCAGGCGCGACGCGGCGTCATTGCCGATGCTCTCGCCCAAGCGCTCCCGAAGCAATTCGCGCAGGGAGTTGCGCGTCTGCTCCGACTGATCGTTGACATCAATCCGCTCGTTGCCTTCCGGGTCGCGCGTCTGCTCGCCGCCCCAGACTGTGAAAAAGTCGTAAAGGCCGTTCGACTGGTAGTAGCTGCTGACCAGGCCCGTCGTCTGTCCGCCGGGCGGGCCGTACAGCAGCTCACGCGACATGCCCTGCACAAGCAGCAGTTCTTCGACCGTTTCGAACGGCGCGTTCTTCGCCTGATAGGGCGGCTGCATGCGCAGATAAACGTCGCTTTCGGCGCCGGTGGAGGATGTTTCCTCGTCCTCATCGCGCCAGTCGATGATCGCCCCGGCGATCTGGTCGGTCATGCCGGCCAGCAGGCGGAGCGATTCCCACTGCTCGCGATTGATGTTCAGCTTAGCCGATTCGTCGACCAGCCCATAGACGGGCAGCGTCGGATCGCCATAGTTCGGGCGGACAATCCAGAACTGTCCGTTGCCGACGGGGATGCCCGCGAACAGCCGCTCGTCAAACAACTCAAGGTCATCTGTGCGCTCGGCGAGCAATGCCATGACATACTGCTCGGCGCCGCGGGCAATCGCGCGAGCCTCGGCCTCCGAGGCGCGGTTGGCGGCGGCGCGAGCCTCGATGCTGATCGACCGGCCCAGCACGATCACCATCGACGCCAGCGTGAACGTGATGATCATCGCAAGGATCAGCACAGCGCCCCGCCGACGGCTGGGAGAAGAGCCAGGCTGTAGGCGATTATTGCGCATCAGCGCTGCTCCTCCTGTGTCTGTTCGGTGGCGGTGCCCTGGCAACTGATCGGGATCACCTGCGTCACGCGATATAGGCGTGACGGATCCGTCGGCGCCGGCTGATTGAACTCGATCGTCAGTTCGACGGCGCGGGGCAGCTCATTGTTCTGGAGGGTCGAATCCCAGTTGTCGTACCAGTAGTCACCGTCGAAGTAGCGTGCGGTGATCGAGCGGATGTTGACGGCGAGGACTTCCTCGATCGGGTCTTCCAGGACGCGCGCCAACAGATTCGGCTCGACCTGGCGGATCAGAGCCGGCTCGGCCAGGTCCGTGCGGAAGACCAGGCCAATCCGGCGGATCGATTCCTCCAGCGGCGTGCCTTCGAGCGATGGATTGCGCCCCAGCGAGTAGAACTCGAGAAACGCGTCGCTGCCGGCGATCGTCTGCCCCGGAGGCTGGCCGATGAAGGCCCCGCTGAGCTGCTCGCCGGGCGGCAGGATCGACTGGAAGTCCTGCTGGAGGATGTGCAGGACCAGCGCCGCGTGGCGCGTCGTGTCCACCTGCCGATAGGCCGACGCTCGGCCGCGGAATGCCACGTTCATCGACGCATACAGCGCGGCTGCGATGGTCGCGATGATGGTTGCCGCCAGCACCAGCTCCAGCAGAGTAAAGCCGCGATGTCCGCACTCGTGCGTCATGGCGTTGAGTAGCTCTCCGGGTAAATCAGGGTCGACAGTTGCACGCTTCGCTCGCCGCCGCGGGTTTCCCAGCTCACGGCGACGGTCACCTCATACGTTTTGAAATCCTCGCCTGCGGTGCGGACCTGCCAGCGATACTCCGGCCAGTCAGGGCCGAAGTCGCCGCTGCTGCCGGCAAAGTCCGGGTCGCGCGCTGCGATGAGCTCGTTGAGCTTCATCTCGGCCAGCATGGTGGCTTCGGACTGCTGGCGGGCATTGGCGGCTGCGTGCATGGCGATCGTCACGCCGCGCATGGCCACCGGCAGGATGATGCCGACCAGCACCAGCGTGGCCAGGACCTCCATCAGCGTCACCCCGCGTGGGCGTCGGCGCGCTGTGTGGGAGAGGCAGCCACTCATGGCATACCTCCCGCCGACGCGACCAGCTCAAACGGCTGAGCCGCCGTCGGTGCAGCCATCACCACCTGCCGGCCCCACGGCGCCGTCAGGACGATGCGCGCCGGTGTCGTTCGGCCATCAGGAAAGAAATCCACGACAGCCGACAGACCGCCGTCCAGGCGATCGATCTCCACCACAAAGCCGTCCGGCATGATGATCGGGCCGGCGTAGGTGTCGTCGATGGCGACGAACAGCCCGCCTTCCTGCCGCTGGACCTGGACCAGCGTGCCCGTCGGGTCCACGGATAGGCGGTACGTCACGGCATCGTGGATCGCCTGCCCACGGGCATAGCGGATCGATGCCATAATCTGGTCGGTGGCGTCGCGCAGCTTGCCGTTGCGGCTCCAGCCGCGAAGGTCGGGGGCTGCGACCGCCATCAACAACGCCAGCAGACCCATCACCAGCACCAACTCCACGAGCGTGAACCCGGCTGGCCGCACGCTCGACCGCTCACAGCGCACCGCCGCCGATGACGGCGACAGCCGCTGTGAGATCGCATCGAGAATGGCCAGCCGTGAATGCATCACTGCTCCCAGTTGCCGATGTCGTCACTGCCTTCCTTGCCGTCCGGCCCAAGCGACCAGAGGTCAAAGCCATTGGGGTTGTGACGACCGGGATAGCGGTACTGATACTCGTTGCCCCACGGATCTTTCGGGATCCGCTCGAGGACCTGCGTCCAGCCAGGCGCGTTGGCCGGCCGGTTCACCAGGGCCTTGAGGCCTTCTTCGGTCGTCGGCAGACGGCCGTTGTCGATCTCGAAGCTATTGAGCGCCGTGGAGATGTTGGACAGATCCGTCTTCACGGCGGTCTCACGAGCCTGCTGCGAGCGGCCGGTGAACTTCGGCACCACCAGCGCCGCCAGCACACCGAGAATCACCAGCACCAGCAGCAGCTCCAGCAGCGTGAAGCCGCGGCGGCGACGTGCGTGTTGCATGTTCATCATCCTTCTTTCGTGCATCCTTCACTCCTGTGATGTCACTTGACCATGTCCTGAAGCTGGAACAGCGGGAGCAGCATGCTGACGACAACCGTGCCGATCAGCGCGGCCATCGTGATCAGCAGCGCCGGCTCGGCCAGTGCGACCAGCACCCGCAGGTTGCGATCCAGATCCTGTTCGAACGAAGCTGAAAGGCGAATCAGTTCCTGATCCAGCCGGCCGGTTTCCTCGGCAACGGCGATCATCTCGATCACGCTCGAGGGAAACAGCAGCGGATTGGCTGCCAGCGCCTTGCTCAGCGGCGTGCCGCGCTGCACTTCCTCGATCGCGTGCGAAACGGTATCAGCCAGCGTCTGATTGCCGATAGCCTCGCGCGCGACACGCAGCGACGACACCAGCGGCACGCCGGCGCCAACCAGCGTTCCGAGCATCCGGCTGAATCGCACCAGCGCGAATCGCGCGATGACAGTGCCCAGCGCCGGCGTTTTCAGCATGATGCGCTCCAGCCGGCGGCGGCCTTCGTCCGTCGTGGCGGCACGGCGAAGGGCAATCACCGCGATCACCAGGGCGGCTGCGATCAGCAGGCCGTAATCCATCAGCCAGGTGCTGATGGCGACGACAACCTGCGTCAGCATCGGCAGATTCTCGCCGAACTGCTTGAAGATCTCGCTGAAGCGGGGGATGAAGAACGTCAGCAGGAAGACCAGCACGCCCGCAGCCACGACCGCCAGGGCGATCGGGTAAATGAGGGCGGCCTTCATCTTGCCGACCAGGTCCTGCTCCCGCTGGCGGAAATCCGCGATCTGCTGCAGCACAACATGCAGGAAGCCGCCGGTTTCGCCGGCTCGCACCATGGCGACGTAGACGGTCGAGAATGCCTGTGGCCATTTCGACAGCGCATCAGCCAGCGATTCGCCGCCGACCACGTCGTCGTGGATCTGCGTCCAGACGTATCGCGCGGCAGGGTTGGACGTTTCACGTCGCAGCAGTGAAAGCGCGCGCGACAGGGACAAACCGCCTGCCAGCAGGTTGGCCAGCTCGCGCGTAAAGGCTTCGACGGCTTTGCGCGGGATGCGGCGGGGGGCCTCATCGAGGGAATGATGCCCGGCGGCTGCGCCGTTGGTCGCCTGCTCCTGCAGGGAAACGGGCGAAAGGCCCTGTGTAATCAGGGCGTCCATGGCCGCCGTTCGCGAATCGGCTGGCATGGTGCCGGTGGTCTGGCGGCCGGTACGATCGATGGCAGTGTAAACGAACAGGGCCATCAGTGCTTCACCTCCGCCGCGGAATCCATCAGGCCCTCGAGCTGGATGCCGCCGTCCTCGTCCTTGGTGTTGCGGATGACCTCATCCACGGTGGTGCGGCCCTCGCGCACGACGCGCCAGCCGTCGTCGCGCAGGCTTCGCATGCCCTGGGCCGTCGCGACCTTGCGCAATTCCTGTGACGGGGCGCGCCTGAGGATCAGCGAGCGGATCTCGTCGGTAACGGCCATCATTTCGAAAACGCCCTGGCGGCCATGGAAGCCCGTGCCCTGGCAGGCACGGCAGCCGGCGCCTTCGTACAGCACCTCCGGCAGCAGATCGCCGAAGGTCTGCCGGAGCTTGTCGGCCTTCTCCTTCGGGACTTCGCGCTTGCAGTTGGGGCAGATGATGCGCACGAGGCGCTGAGCGATCACGATCTCCAGCGACGAAGCGACCAGATACGGCTCGACACCCATATCAATCAATCGCGTCGCGGCGCCGGGGGCGTCGTTGGTGTGCAGCGTGCTGAAGACCAGGTGGCCGGTCAGCGACGCCTGCACGGCGATTTCGGCAGTCTCCTTGTCGCGGATTTCGCCGACCAGTACCACGTCGGGGTCGTGTCGCAGGATCGCACGCAAGCCGGCGGCGAACGTCAGGCCGGTCTTGGTGTTGACCTGAATCTGGTTGACGCCACGAAGCTGATACTCGACCGGATCTTCGATCGTGATGATCTTCCGCTCGGTGTCGTTGATCTCGCTGAGGCCGGCGTAAAGCGTCGTCGTCTTACCCGAGCCGGTGGGACCGGTGACCAGCACGATCCCGTGCGGCAGGTCGAGCACCTGGTTGAACAGCGCCCGCTCGCGGGCGGCCATGCCGAGGTGCTCGGTGCCGAGCATGGCGTCGCCGCGCTGCAGGATACGCAGCACGACGGCTTCGCCGTGGATCATCGGGATGATCGAGACACGGACGTCGATCTCGCGGCCGCCGAGCTTGAGCTTGATGCGCCCATCCTGCGGCAGGCGCTTCTCAGCGATGTCCAGGTGCGAAAGAATCTTGATGCGCGAGACGATGGCGGCGTGGAAACGCCGAACGTTGGGGGGAACGTTGGCTTCCTGAAGCACGCCGTCGATGCGGTAGCGCAGACGAAGCTGATCCTCGAACGGCTCGACGTGCACGTCGGTCGCGCGTGAATCGATGGCTTCGATGAGGATCTGGTTGACGAACTTGATGATCGAGGCGTCGTGGGCAGCCGAGGTGGCGTCGAGGTCAGTGTCTTCCTCGACATCGACCACCTGGATTCCGGCGGCTGCATCCAGCGACTGCAGCGTATCGGCACCGACGCCCAGGATGTGCTTGAGCGCCCGATCGATCTCCGATGCCGGGGCGAGGGCGGGCGTGCAGTCCTTGCCGGTGGCCAGGCGAAGCTGGTCCAACGGGGTCGTATCCGACAGGCGCGACACCGCCACCAGCACATGTCCGTCCTGCTCGCGCAACGGCAGGATGTTGTGGCGAACGAGCAGCGAGGCTGGGAAGCCGGCGAGAAACTCCCGCGAGGGCGCAGCCGCCTCGAGATCGACGTAGGGCACCTCGTAGCGCTCAGCCAGAAAACGCAAAAGCGTCTCCTCGCTGATGCCGTCAGCCAGGAGGATGGCTTCTTCCAGGGCGCGGCCCTCGCCGAGCAGTTCGCGCGCACGGCGGGCGGCTGCCGGATCGAGCAAGCCCTGCTTGCCCATGATGTCGATCAGTTCGTTCACGTCACTCACCTCATGCCGGGAAGCCGGGCGCTGTCCCCGGTGGACAGCGCCCAGCGGCGTCGAATTACTCAAGGATGCCCAGCATGACCAGGACGGCTTCCTGGCGCGGGGTCACCAGTTCGCGCAGGTCATCCTGTGCGGCCTTCAGCTCGGCTTCCGCCTGCTGACGGGCGGCACGATAGGCTTCCAGCTTCTGGACGATTTCGTCCGCGCTGGCGTTGTTGTCGATCGCCTGGCGCAGGGCCTGGGAGGCCTGAGCGACGGGCGTCTGCGGGCCCTGCGAAGCCTGCTGCTGGTCGTCGCCACCGCGGCCACGGCGCTGGGCGCCGCCCCAGCCGCCGCCACGGGTGGCGCGCTGAGCTTCGTTGATGCGCTCGATGCGCGGCTGAAGCACAGCCCACTCATCTTCGCTGGCCTGGAGCTGCTCACGCATGCGATCCATCATGCGCTGCCGCATCTGCTGGGGATCCATGCGCTGCTGCTGTTGGCGGTCTCCGCCGCGGCGTCCTTCACCGCGATCGGCTTCCTGCGCGATCGCAAGTGATCCGACCATTGCGGCAAGGGCGAACGTGAGGGCGAAAGCTGAACGCTTCATAGGACACTCACTTTCCGGCCACCAGGGCCGAGGCTAGGGGTTAGGTCGCTCCGGTAGTGACTCGGAGGCTTTGGAGGTACTGGGGCCGCGATCGCGACGACGATCGTCGCGACCGTCCCAACGCTGATTCTCGAGGAATATTTCGTACTTCTTCCGTTGCTCGTCATTGAGCAGCGCCTTGGTCTTTTCGACGGCCTGTTCGTAGGACTGGCGCCACTGCGCTTCGAGAGCAGCCGTTTTGTCGCGGAACTCCTGCTGGATGCGCTCGTAGGCAGCGCGATCTTCTTCGCGGATGAGGGCCGCGATGGCGGCTTCGCGCTGCTCGCGGAGCTGGCGGCGCTGCTCCCACATCTGGCGATTGCCGCGACGCGCGGTGTCGGACCAGATCTCCTTCATCTTTGTTTGCTGCTCGGGTGTCAGCTCGAGCTGCTCGGCCAGCCAACTGCCCGGATCGCGCTGCGGCGGAGACGCCGGCTGCTGGCTGGGATGCTGCTTCCAGCCGAGATCCAGCGCAAATCCGGCGGCGAAGGCGCAGAGGAATCCGATGACAACGATGAGCCTCGTGGTCATGGCCTGCCTCCTGCCGATGCCAATGCCAGGTCGCTGGCCATCCAGCGGGCGACGGCAAGGGTTTGGGGCGGCGGCTCTTCATCCGCAGCCGCGACAACCACCACATCCAATCCGACCAGGGGCGAGGAGAGGTCGGCCGCACGCTGGTTATTCCAGACCGAAACGGCCAGCAGCACGACGGCGGCAGCCGTCAGCGCGCCCGCCAGCCGGCGGATACCGCGCTCCTGGCGTCGACGCGCCGAAGCCAGGCGCGCCAGCGTGATCCCCGACGGCTGGCCCAGTGGCGCCGCAGCGATCGACTGCGAAAGCCGCTGCAGCGACCGCAGCTCCTGCAGGCAGACGGGGCAGGATTCAATGTGAATCGCCATCTCCCGCGCCTGATCCGGCGCAAGCTCACCGTCATAGAAGGCGGCGACGAGTTGTGTGTGATCGCAAGGCATCATGCACCTGCCGGTCGATCCGGCTGATCGTGCCCAAAGAGCGTCCGCAACTGCTGCCGCGCCCGGTGCAGGCGGGACTCCACTGTCCCGCGGGGGATCTGCAAGACCTGGGCAATCTGTTCGTAACTCATGTGCTCCAGTTCCCGCAGGACGATGACCTGTCGATGGTCGATCGGCAGGCGGGAGAGCATCTCAGCCAGGTCGATCCGGGCGTCGACGGCGCCGATGGGATCGGCAGCCGGCGGCGGCTGGGGGGCTGCCCGACGCCATCGCAGGCGTTTGCGGCGGAGCATCCCCGCTTGGCGGACGGTGATCCCGACCAGCCACGTCCGAACCGACGCCTCACCGCGGTACTCCGCGGACAAGGCAGCCAGCAACGCTTCCTGCACGGCGTCTTCGGCATCGAACGGATCGCCGAGGATGGCATTGGCCACACCGTAGAGGTAGCGACCGTGGCGATTGACCAATTCGGCAAACGCCGCGTCGCTGCCGAGCTGCAAGCGACGCAGGAGTTGTTCATCGCTCACTGCTTCGCTCATGTTGCTGGCCCGGTCACTCTGCCCATATGGTTGCTCCGACGAGCGGGTTTCTTCCCGGCAGGGGAGAAAAATGCAGAAATGAATGTAAACGCTTCCCCCTCAAGATCATAGCGGCGGCTTGGTTTACGACTTGCCGGGGCTAGTCCAACGCAGACGGCGCAGAGGGGGACGCGGCGGGCGCAAAGAGTTTGAAATGATGAGCAGGAATGGGAAGGGGGCAACGCCTGAAGAAGTCTTCTTCTCCGTGTCTCCGCGTCTCTGTCTGGTTCAAATGCCCAGCCTACCGACGGACGAGCCAGGCGCGGACGCGGCTGGAGATGGCATCAAGGACCAGCACGATGGCGACGAGCATCAGGATGATCGCGCCGACGACGTGCCAGTTGCCCCAGTCCTTGTGGATGACCAGTTCCTGGCCGATGCCGCCGGCACCGACGATGCCCAGCACGCTGGCGGCTCGGACGTTGTACTCGAGCATGAAGAGGCTCGATGAGAGGACGGCTGCCCCGCTGGCAGGCCAGACGGCATGGATGAACCGCTGCAAGCCGCCGGCGCCGATCTCGCGCAGGGCGTCCGGGGGCCCGGGGTCGACGGCCTCGAAGGCTTCGTAGAAGAACTTCGTCAGATAGCCCAGCGAGTAGGCCACCAGCGCCAGCACACCGGCGAACGGCCCCAATCCAACGGCTCCGACAAACAGCAATGCCCAGACAATCGACGGCACCGACCGGATGACGTTCAGGATGAACCGGCAGATCGGCCGGAGCAGCGCCGGCCCGACATTGCGGGCAGCCAGCGCCGCCAGCGGCCAGGCAATCAGCACCGCCAGCGTCGTGCCGATCAGCGTCATCTCGAGCGTGTCGACCAGCGACCGGCCCAGCGTCGCCCACGGGATCGCCTGGAACTGCCGCCAGGAATCCGGCAGCAACGAGCCGAGGAAGCGCGCCATGTTCCCCCAGAATCCCTCCAGCTCACGCTCGCCGATCTTCAGACCAGCGATTGACCAGGCGTAGATGCCCAGCACCGCGACAGCCGCGATCGACCACCAGATCGGGCGCAGCCGTCCCCCAGCCGAAGGAGCCTCCTTGGCTGAGTTCAGCGAATGCTCGATCACCTCGCACGCCCGGCAGGCATCGAATCGCGTGAACCCGCGCAGGCCGAGCAGCACGCCATTACCGTGCGACGCCCGCTCATTGGCGACCTCGTCATGCACCAGCCGCCCGGCTTCCAGGCCGATGATGCGATCGGCGAACGTCTCCGCCAGCGCACAGTCATGCAGCACCGTGATCAGCGTGATGCCGCGCTCCTTCTGCAGCTCGTTGAGCAGCTTCATGATCGCGCGGGCGTTGGCGTTGTCGAGCGACGCCACCGGCTCGTCAGCCAGCAGGATGGCGGGATCCTGCATCAGCGCGCGTGCGATGGCGACGCGCTGCTGCTCACCACCGCTGAGGCGCGACACGCGCGTGTTGATGCGATGCGACAGGCCGACGCGCTCCAGCAACTGGATCGCGCGCTGTCGCTCCTCGCGCGGGAATCGCAGCATTGTGCGATGCAGCGGCAGACGGCCCATCGCGCCGTGCAGGACGTTCTGCAATGCCGTCCGCTGCTTCACCAGACGCAGGTCCTGGTGGATCGTCGCGACGCGGCCGATCGTCCTGACGCTGCCGGCAGTGGGGCGCACGCGATTGGTCAGGCAGCCGAGCATCGTCGTCTTGCCGCTGCCGGATGCACCCAGGATACACAGGTGCGAACCAACGGGGATGTCCAGCGACACATCCCGCAGCGCCGTCACGCCGCCGGGATAGGTGACGGTCACATTGCGCAGGCAGACGGCTGGCGCCGCGGATCGCTCCGTCGTGCCAGCCGTCGATGCGGACTGCGACTGTACAAGCGTCATCTTGTTCGCCCCTGCAAGGTGCGGCCTGCTCGCCTATCGAGCGAGCTTCTCGATCGGCAGGTTGACGTACTCGATCGCCTCGATCGCGTGCTTCACGTGCTGGTTCTCGTCGACCTTGACGAAAGCCGATGCGCCATAGACGTCGGCGAGCAGTTCCGGCTGCTCCTGTGAGAGCTTGAGCAGAGCGTCGGCGACCTTCTGCTTGAGCTCGTCGCTCAGGCCGTCACGGGCGGCGATCAGGTGCGTCGGAACGCCGGGCGTGCGGGCAACGACCTTCAGCTTGTCGCGCTGCTCCTTGTCGAGATAGACGTCGACGCGCGGGCCTTCCATGGTGTAATCGCTGACGGTGCAGACATCAGCCCGGCCGGCTGCCACCTGCTCGAGTGCCTGGGTGTAGCCGTTGCCGAAGGTGGCCGACTTGAAGACGCCGCGCGGGTCGTCACCCGGCTTGAGCATGCCCTCTTTCACCATGCGGTAATAGGCCATGATGTAACCGCTGGTGCTGGTGGGGCTGGTGAAGACCATGCGCAGGTCGCCAGCCTTGGCTTTGATGTCCTCGAAGCTGTTGATGTCGCTGTCGGCGCGGACGACCCAGATCGAGTCATACTCGGTGCGAGGCGTGCCAGTGGCGTCGGTGCGCTGCTCGGCTAGCAGGAGGGTGGCATTGCCGTCGCGCCGGGCCAGGAGGAAAGGCATGGCGCTGACGTAGGCGAAATCCGCCTTCTTGCTGACCAGGGCCTGGACCGAAGCCGAGTAGTCGCCGGGGACCACCGTCTTGACCGGCTTGCCGATCTCCTTCGACAGCCAGGCGGCGACCTTGTCGGCCGTGGCCTGGATCTGGGCCGGATCCTTCTGCTTCTGGAAGATGAAGACGATCTCCTGGGGATCGTCCGCCTGCGCGACGCCGGCAAAGACAGCCAGCGCCAGCAGGGCGATCAGTGACCTGGTGAACTTCACGATTGCCTCCTTGTGTTAAGCCCCAGCCAATCGGAGTATTTCCGGTGACGGGGATGATCTTATTGGCCTTACCGCAGCGCCGGATCGGCTTTGCCATTCCAGTAGCCGTTGTCGGGTGTGCCATCGCCGTTCATATCATCGAGCTGCTTGAGCGTCATCAGCTCAGCATGGCCATCGCAGAAGACGATGCCGACCTTGCCGCCGTTGCGCTCAGCCGGCGTGGCGCGATAGCGATAGAAGATCTCGCCGGCCGTGCCGAGCTCATCGTCCGACGGACGGTAGTAGGAGTTCTTCGTGCCCGGGCCAGGGGTCGCGGACGTACGACGGCTGCCCTTGGAACCCAGGTCGATCGAACCAAGCGGCGGATCGACGGCATAGACGCCTTCCTGCGTGAATACCTCACCGCCGTTACGCGAGCCGTTGGTGTCGGCGAAGGCCACGGTCTGGGTCGGGGCGCTGATGTCCTTCGGCGTGGCGCAGTAGGGGCGAAGGGTACCGCCGATCGTCCTGCCATTGCCGAGGTACTGATAGTTATAGCCGTAGCCGCCCCAGTAGATGGTGTCTGCGGTTTCGTTACCGGCGCTGTCGAGCGTGTGGGCAAAAGGCTTCCTCATGCGGCTGATGTCGTCCGGCGTCAGCGCAGGGCTCATGTAGACCTCGGTGGTCTGCATGTAGGGGAACAGCAAGTCGGCCCAGCGCGTCTTGGCGGGCTGGGCAAACTCGTCGGTCGCCGGCGGATACCGGTTGTAATCATTGCGATAGAGCTCCAGCCCGATGCCCAACTGGCGGAGGTTGCTGAGGCTCTTGACGGTTGTTGCCGATTCCCGCGCCTTATTCAGGGCGGGCAGCAAAATGCTGATCAGCAGGGCGATGATGCCGATGACGACGAGCAGTTCGACAAGGGTGAAGGCTCGCGACGATGCGGAAGCAGGCTTGGACACAGTCCATTTCCCCTTTTCAGCCGTTGATTGACGATCTGGAACGGGACGACTAGGCTGACTTGTCGCCCGTTCACGAAGGCCGGCACGCGCCGGCTTGGTCCGAGGACGGCGGAGACGTTTGAAACGTCTCGATCCTCCCGGTGGCCGCCGGGGGGATCATTTTTGCCGAAACTCAAACTGAGAATCAGTCTCAGTTGCGTCACAAGTTAGAGCGCGCCGCAGGCGTGTCAAGGCATCCGCCATCAAAAAACCCGCAAGGTCCGAATATGGTCCCGCCGGCGGCAGAACCCCATGCCCCGGATCGTGGTAATAGAGCAGCATGAACCCCTCGAAGGGAAAGGTTGTGGTCGCGATGAGCGGCGGCGTGGACAGTTCCGTCGCCGCGGCGCTGCTCAAGCGCGAGGGGTACGACGTCATCGGCGTCTTTATGCGGCTGGGGACGCCCCCGGGCGTTGAGATGGCTGACGAGACGTCAGCCGACGGCGGGGCGGCCTGCTCAGCGGGGGGGCGGGGGAAGCAGGGGTGCTGCTCGGTTCTGGATGCCACCGATGCCCGCCGCGTCGCCGGCATGCTCGATATCCCGTTCTACGTCCTCAACTTCCAGGAGGACTTCGGGCGGGTGATCGACTACTTCGTGTCGGAATACAACGCCGGCAGGACGCCCAATCCCTGCGTCCGGTGCAATGACTGGCTGAAATTCGGCAAGCTGGCCAGCTATGCGCAGGCGGTGGGAGCCGACTATCTCGCCTCCGGCCACTATGCCCGCATGGGGACGGATCCCGCCACCGGCCAGCGGGTGCTGATGCGTGGCCGCGATCACCGCAAGGATCAGTCCTACGTTCTGTTCGGGATGACGCGCCAGGCGATGGAGCACACGCTCCTGCCCATCGGCGAATATGAGAAGCACGAGGTCCGGGCCATTGCCCAGGAGCTGAAGCTGCCAGTTTTCAACAAGCCCGACAGCCAGGAGATCTGCTTCGTGCCTGATCAGGACTATGCAGCCCTGGTCCGCCGTCGCACCCCCGAAGCGGTGCGACCGGGCGAACTGGTCACGACCGACGGCCGGGCGGTCGGCACGCATCAGGGGCATCAGAACTTCACCATCGGCCAGCGGAAGGGCGTCGGCGTAGCGTTCGGGTATCCGATCTACGTTGTGGACATCGATCCGCAGGCCAATCGCGTCGTCGTCGGCAGCCGCGAGGAACTGCTGCGCAGCGGCTTGGTGGCCCGGCAGGTCAATGTGCTCAGCCCGGCTGTCACGCCCGGTGCGGAGATCCGCTGCACCGCCAAAATCCGCTACAACCACACGCCCCAGCCAGCCATGTTGTGCTGGGACGGCGCCGATCGTCTTGTTGTCCGCTTCGATACGCCTCAGTCCGCTATCACCCCTGGACAGGCGGTTGTCTGCTACGATGGCGACAGATTGCTTTGCGGTGGCTGGATCGAGACAACCAACATGTAGCATTGTGCGCGTGGGCTAACAAATGCGCGCGATCCTCAGAAGGCGCGTGTCTTTTCTGCCGGCAGACTTGCTCGATCCGCCTCAAGATCTACAATCCCCGGCTCAACCGTTATTTCCTCAAGCACACTCCGGTGGAGAATCCCTGACATGTTCAATTTCCTCCCCAAGGACACGGTCTTCTTCGACTTGTTCGAGGGCCTGGCCGACCATGTCGTGTCGGTCTGCAACCACCTTCGGACGGCTGCCCGGTCGTTTCCCGACAGCGGCGACGTCGTTCAGCGGATCCGTCAGGAGGAAAGCAACGCCGATGAGCTGGCGCACCGCGCCCTGGACCGCCTGGATCGCACGTTCATCACCCCGTTCGACCGCGAAGATATCCACACCCTCGTCGGGGAGCTCGATGACATCGTCGATACTGTCGATGCCCTGGCCAAGCGGTTCAAGCTGTATCACGTGAACGCCATCGAACCACTGTTCGTCAAGCAGACGGACATCCTTGTGCAGGCGGCCATCGCCCTGCGCGAGGCCGTCTACCGCCTCCGCAAGAGCCGCAAGCTCTCGGAGCTCAGCGATAAGCTCATCGAAGTGCATCGCCTGGAGAATGCCGGCGATGACACCAACCATACAGCCGTCTCGGCTCTGTATGACGGCTCGCACGATCCGCTGTACGTCATGAAGTGGAAGGAATTTTACGACCTGATCGAGGTCGCCATTGACGGCTGTGAGGACGTCTGCAACACATTGGAACGGATCGTGCTCAAGAGTAGCTGATCGCGACCGCCGCCCGTGAACTTCCTCTAACGTCAACAACGGCTCGCCCAATGCTTACGCTGGTTCTGATCATCGTCGCGATAGCCCTCATTTTTGACTTCTTCAACGGGTTCAACGACGCTGCCAACTCCATCGCCACGATCGTCTCTACGCGCGTCCTCACGCCATTGCAGGCGGTGGTGTGGGCTGCCTTCTGGAACTTCGCAGCCGCATTCCTGTTCGGCACGGCTGTCGCCAACACGATCTCCGGCGACCTGGTCAACCTTGATCCTGCCGTGATGGGCACGCCGTATCAGCAGTTGTTTGTGATCCTCGCCGGGCTGATCGGCGCGACGGCGTGGACGGCGGCGACCTCGTTCATGGGCTTGCCGATCAGCGTGTCACACGCACTCATCAGCGGCTACGGTGGGGCGGCGATCGCCCGGGCGGGCATTGACGGTCTGCAGCTTCCGGGGGCATGGCCGAAGATCATCCTGTTCCTGTTCATCTCGCCGCTGATCGGCATGTTCTTCGGCAGCCTGATGATGACCGCAGTCGCTTGGATTTTCCGGCGGTCGACACCGCACAGGGTGGACAAGGCCTTCCGGCGCATGCAGCTCCTGTCAGCGGCGGCCTTCAGCATCTCCCACGGCAGTAATGACGCCCAGAAGACAATGGGCATCATCGTCGTGGCGCTCACCGCCGGCGGCTATGGACGTCTGACCGAGGCCGAGTGGGCGCCGCCATGGTTCCACTGGCTGGGCATGGAACATTCGGTCGCCTGGTGGATCATCCTGCTGTGCTATGCGATCATCGCCCTGGGGACGATGATGGGCGGGTGGCGCGTCATCCGGACGATGGGATCGAAGATTACGCGTCTTCAGCCGGTGGGGGGCTTCTGCGCCGAAACAAGCGGGGCGGCGACGGTCATCGGCGCCAGCCTCATGGGTGTGCCGGTCTCGACCACGCATGTGATCACGGGCTCGATCCTGGGCGTCGGCATGACCCGCGGCTGGAAGGCCGTGAACTGGTCCAGCGGCCGGCGGATCGTGGCGGCATGGATCTTTACGCTTCCGTGCACGGCGTTCATCTCCGCGATCATCTACATCGTGGTGCACGGCCTGCTGGATCTGCTGGGCGTAGCCAACTGATCCGCTGGCGGGGCGGGGATGGCACATCTGACGTAAGCCGCGGGAAATGGGTCGTAATCGCGGCCTGGCTCGTTACAATCATGCGGCAATGGATTTGACCGCATCACCAGAGCTGAGGGATGGCTGATGAGTTGCCTGTGCGACCAATGTGCCGCGTTGTGCTGCCGTTACTTTGCGCTGCCCATCGAGACACCGACGACACGCAAGGACTTTGACGACATCCGGTGGTACCTCTGCCACGAAAACGTGGCGGTCTTCATCGAAGAGAAGACCTGGTACGTCGCCGTGATGAACAAGTGCAAACACCTGCAGAAGGACAACCGCTGCGGCATCTACGAGACGCGGCCCAAGATCTGCCGGGGCTACTCGACCGAGAACTGCGACTACCACGGGGGCGACTACGGGTTCGAAAAGCTGTTCACCAGCGCCGAGCAGCTTTGGGAATATGCCCAGGAGCAGTTGAAAAACGCCCGGCTGAAAAAGAAGAAAAAGCAGGGGCGCAAGGCGGCGACCGCCCGCCGCAAGCCGCGGCTGCGGATCACCGCTGAAGCCCTGGCCAACGGCCGCGCCAATGGCGCCTCCTCGCACAACGGCCAGGCCGGCCGCAACGGAAACGGTATCGCGCTGCCCATCCTCAACCGATAGACCAGCTCAGCTTTTCGATCGAAGGGGACTGGTGCTATGGCAGATCGATCGGTGCATTACGAAGCGGCATTCGAGGCGTTTCTTCGCGATCGCGGCGTGCCGTACGTCGCCGTCGACGAAGCCAAGAAGGCCCTGTTCGCCGATGCACGCCTCAAGAGCTTCGACTTTGTCGTCTATTCGAAAAACGGGCCCAACCTGCTGGTCGACGTCAAGGGCCGCAAGGCCATCGATGCCGGCTCGCCGGCCGGCTTTCAGACCTGGACCGGCGAGCAGGATGTGCGCGACCTGATGGAATGGGAGCAGGTCTTCGGCGAAGGGTTCAAGGCGGTGTTGAGCTTTGTCTACTGGATCAATCCGCCGCTCGTCGCCGAACCGGGCATGTTCGAGTTTCGCGGCCGGTGGTACTGGATCATGGGGATCGACCTGGCCGAATATCGCGCCCATATGCGGCGGCGCAGCCCCCGGTGGGAAACGGTGTGCATTCCCGCCAGCGAGTTTACCTCGCTTGCCCGGCCGCTGGAAAGCTGGTTATGATGTTTCACATGAAGCGAAAACTGCTCGCCTGTTTGCTGGCGGCATGGCTGCTGCTGCTCACCCCGTCGCCCCTGCTGGCGCAGGATGAGGAGATTGACGCCCTGCGATATGGATACAACCAGTCGGTCAAGGTCGACGGATCGTCAGGCCTGACCTGGCTGTTCCTGGTCGGACTGGGCGTGATCTGCTTCGCCGTGCTGTTCAAGGACGCGCGTCGGACCCACCTGGACTGATCGCCGCCGCGGGGTTTTGTCAGCAGCACCGTTCGCGGCTACTTCACTTTGACATGCCGATGCCGCGCGTTTGCGGCGTCCTGATACATCGGTAATCCCTTTCACTCCAACACCCGACAGGAGGCATCGGATGATATCGAAAGTTGTATGGGCGCTCGTAGGAGCCAATGTCATGCTCGCCATCATGCTGGGCATGAACCTGTTCAAGCAGCCGGAAGCAAAGGCCCAGGTGGCGCGCCCGGCTGAGTACCTGATGATTCCCGGCGAGGTCGCCGGCGGCCGCACGGGCGTGGTCTATGTCGTCGACACGACCAACGGCCTGCTGGGCGCCATGGCGTACGATGACGCCAGCCGCTCGATCGCGGTGATGCAGCCGCTGGACCTCAACCGCATCTTCGCCGCCGCACAGGGCGGCCGTCGCCGCTGATACGGCGCCAGGCGATGAGGTTGCCGTTTTCACCCGGGAAACCACTGCACGAGAGACCCATCATGAAACAGTATATTTCCATCATTGTGCTGAGCCTGACGGCGCTGCTGCTGATCCTCACGAATCTGTCGCTCCAGGAAGAGGCGCAGGCCGCCACGGCGATCAAGGATCGGGATTACCAGCTCGTCACCGCCCGTCTGCAGGACGGCAGTGAAGGCCTCTATGTCACGGACAACCGGACCGGCTTGATGGCGATCCTGGCCTTCGATCCGGCTTCGCGAACGGTCGTGCCCCGCGCGGTTCGGCCGGTGTCGGATGCGTTCTCGCGCTAACGCGAAGACGTGTTCAAACATGGTGTTGTTGGAGTTGTAAACCCGCGACAGACGGGCGGCGGATATGCTGCACCGTCTTGCGGGCAGTAGGAAAGGACCGCCGCTGGGATGGCCGAGATTCGTCACGACTGGCAGGTAAGCGAGATCCGCGAGATTCACGATACGCCGCTGATGGAGCTGGTGTATCGGGCGGCGCAGGTGCATCGTGAGCATCACGATCCGGCCGAGGTGCAGGTATGCCGGCTGATCTCGATCAAGACCGGCGGCTGTCCGGAAGACTGCGCCTATTGCTCGCAGTCCGCGCGCTATCAGACGGGGATCAACGGCCAGCCGCTAATGGACAAGGCCGAGGTCGTTGAGATCGCCCGCCGCGCCAAGGATGCCGGCGTCACGCGCATCTGCATGGGCGCCGCCTGGCGCGAGGTGCGTGACAACCGGCAGTTTGATCGCGTGCTGGACATGGTCCGCGATGTCACGGCGATGGGCCTGGAGGTCTGCTGCACGCTGGGAATGCTCTCCGAGGACCAGGCACGCCGCCTCGAAGATGCCGGGCTTTACGCCTACAACCACAATCTCGACACTTCCGAGGAGTATTACGAGACGATCATCACGACGCGGACGTTCAAGGATCGCCTTGAGACGCTCTCGAAGGTGCGCAAGACCGATGTGACGATCTGCTCGGGCGGGATCATCGGCCTGGGCGAGAGCATCCAGGACCGCATGTCGATGCTCTGCACGCTGGCCAACCTCGATCCGCATCCTGAGAGCGTGCCGATCAACGTGCTGGCCAAGGTGCCCGGCACGCCGCTGGCGGACAACCCCGATGTGCCGTGGACGGATGTCGTGCGCATGATCGCGACGACGCGCATCGTGATGCCCGCGTCGATCGTGCGTCTGTCGGCGGGGCGGTCGAAGCTCTCCGAAGCCGAGCAGGCCATGTGCTTCATGGCAGGGGCCAACTCGATCTTCTCCAGCGAGCAGAAGATCATGCTCACCAAGGCCGTGCCGTCGCAGTCGTATGACGAAGATCGCGCCCTTCTGGGCCGCCTGGGCCTGACGGTGCGCCCGCCCTTCAAGGATGAAGCCAGCAAGGCGGCTCAGCCGGAGGCGGTAGGGGTGTGAGCGGCTGCGCCACCCAACAGCAAGCCATCTGTATTCGCGGCTTGGGACTCGTAACGCCGCTGGGGCAAAATCTGGAGACAAGCTGGCAGCGGATCGTCGAGGGCGCGTCCATCGTCGATCATGCGCGTGCGCCCGTGGAGGGCGTGAGCGGGATCGACCGCGTTTCGGCGCTGGGCGTGCGCGCGGCACGTGAGGCATGCGAGCGCGCGGGATGGGCGGTTGATCGCTTGCGCGATCCGCGCACGGCGCTGGTCGTCGGAACGAGCAAGGGGGCCGTTGATGAGTGGATCGAGTGGAGCCGTCGGCTGCGGCAGGACGTTGATCGATCAAATGCCCAGCCACAGGGCAGCCAACTTCAGGACGTTGCCGCCCCACCTTCACCGTCCGATAACCCCTTGACCTGGTTTTCAGCCGCCGGCGATCAGCCGATCGGCTTGCACACGGTTGCGACGATCCTTGCTCGCGAAATCGGACTTGGCTGCGGACCGGCTGCGACGGTTTCATGCGCCTGCGCAACGGGCCCCGTCGCGCTCATCCGCGGCGCAATGCTGATCCGTGACGATTCAGCCGACCGCGTACTGGTCGTCGCAAGCGAATCCTCACTGCATCCGCTGTTCATCGGGAGCTTCACGCGTCTGGGCGTGCTGGCGCGATCCGGCCAGGGAGTCCGGCCGCTGGACTGCAATCGCGGCGGATTTCTCATCAGCGAAGCCGCCGCGGCTGTGTGCCTGGAGCGCGGTCATGCCCAGGCCGGCGACGTCCAGATCGAGCAATTCGCTCTGGGCGCTGACGCGACGCATCTGACAGGCGTCGATCCCCAGGGGCGAACGCTCCGAGCCTGCCTGGATCGCCTGATCGCCAGCCAGCCCGTGGATCTGATCCATGCCCACGCCACGGGCACGGCGCTCAACGATCCGATCGAGCTGGCTGCGATCGATGATGCCGCCAGTCGGATCGCCTCGGCCAGGCCGCATGTCTATTCGCACAAAGCCGCGATCGGTCACAGCCTGGGCGCAGCCGGCCTGGTCGCGGTCGTGCTCAATTGCCTGATGCACCAGCACGGCACCATCCCCGGCAACATCAACACAACCGAGCCGCTGGCTGCCAAACACATCGAAATCGAAAGGGCGGCCAGGTCCAGGGGCATCGACCGAAGCGTAGCCATCGCCGCCGGCTTTGGCGGCACTGTCGCGGGTGTGACGCTCATTTCAGGGTGAACCGTGGTGATGACTCACCGCAGAGGCGCACAGCTCGCGGAGAGATCACCAAAGTCGGCAGGTCCTCGAACTAGGCACGGCCGCCACACGCCAGATGGCCGCCCGATTCAGAACTTAACATAACATGGATTATGGGACGTAGGGGGTGGAGGTTGTTTTCGGGTGGGCGGCTTGGGGTTTTCGCGAACTTCAGTGGGATTTGAGCGATTTCGGCGGCTGCCGCGATGGACGGCTGGAGCCTTTCCGCAAGCCAGGATCCGCGTTATGCGCGTTATCGATGGCCGTTGATGATTGCCAGTTCTTCCAGGCGCTGATCCATCGCCTTGCTGGCCGCAACCGGATCGAATCGCTGCAGGATCGCCTCTTGCTCGTGCTCGTAGCCGGACGGGCGTTCGACGTGATAGATGTCCTGCATCTGGCTGGCTAGCTTGATGGCCGTGCCGTCGTACAGGCAATGCGGATGCAGAACTTCCGGCAGCAATTCCGGGTAAACGCCCGTATGCGGCCAGACGGGCGTGCACCCAGCCGCCAGGCCCCAGATGGCGTAATGATCGCACGGAGCACCGATCTTGGTGCTGATCATGACGGCGCATTCCCGCATGGCTTGCCACTGGGCGGCTTCGTCGCGTTCGCTGACCGTTCGCCTGGGCAGCTCCGGTGACAGTTCCTCAACCGGCCCGACGGTGATGAACTGCCATTTCTCCGCCCGCCGCGTCAGGATGCCAAAGGCTGCATTGAGCAGCCGCACATCCGCATCCCGGGTATCGACGAAGACCACGCGTTTTCCGCGTCGAACCTCCCTGCCGGCGGCTTCTTGCGCGCTGTCGACCGGCTGGATGGGCGGATACATGAGCTGCGCCTTGGCCGTGATGTCGGGCATCGGATTTCGGCTGGCCAGTTCGAGGTGACGACTCACCAGCGCCGAGGCCCGGGACAGGAAATCTCGCAGGTGAAACAGCGAGTTGAACCAGACCTCGGTCGCCGCCTGCGCGGTGTTGAGATTGACCAGATGCAGCGCTTCGTCTTTGCGGCTGTCAGCCGGCGGAAGCTGATTGGCATGGAAATACACAACCGCCGGCTTGCGCGCCAGGTTGGGCATGAGGCGATGAAAACTCGCCAGGTTCAGCGCTTCACTGGTGAACAGCAGATCGACCGATCCGACCCAGTGGCGTGTGAGCTGCTCGGCGAACCACGTCGCAGCCGCCGTCAGGCGACGTTCAATACGTCGCGGCGGCAGCTTGAGAACGGTCCACCGATGCCGGCTATGGCGGATCAGCGTCTCGAGCATCATCTTGCGCACGCCGCCGTAGAACGGCTCGAGAGCGAGGATGTCGAGTTGGGTGGACATCGCAGGCGAAACCACAGATGCACGCAGATCAGCGATGGCGCTTCAGCCGGCCGACCACAGGCGGCCGACGACTCGCCACCGGCTACTGACATTTACCATCGATGTTCGTCCACGTTGATCTGCGGTTCCATTCTACTGGGTCCCCATGCGTTCATCGAGATAGCTGCGCACCTTGTCGATGGCGATGCGCTGCTGCGTGGCGGTGTCGCGGTCGCGGATGGTGACGGTCTGGTCGACCAGCGTCTGTCCATCGACCGTCACGCAATAGGGCGTTCCAATCTCGTCCATGCGCGCGTAACGCTTGCCGATCGATTGCTTGACGTCGAACTCGGCCGAGTACTTGTTGCGCAGGTCGAGGTAGAGCTTCTCCGCCACCTCGGGCATGCCTTCCTTGGCCACCAGCGGGAAGATGCCGACCTTGATCGGCGCCATGCGCGGCGCGAACTTCATGAACATCTTGCTGGGGCGCGCCGGATCGGGCGTAAAGGCCTCGCACAGCAGCACAAGCACGCCGCGGGTCAATCCGCTGGAAGGCTCGATGACATTCGGGATGTACCGCACCTTGTCCGCCGGCTCGCCGCGCTGCTGGCGCTCCTGGTCGAAATAATCGAGCTTGACGCCCGAGTGCTCCTGGTGCTGCGACAGGTCGAAGCAGCCGCGGTGCGCGATGCCTTCGAGCTCTCCGAAATCGGGCTCGGTGAACGGATAGCGATACTCGATGTCGACGGTCATCTTCGAGTAGTGCGACAGCTCATCCGGCTCATGGTCGCGGAAGCGCAGCCGCCCTTCCGAAACGCCCAGATCGCGCCACCACTTCATGCGCTCGGCCTTCCAGAACTCATACCATTTGGCGGCTTCGTCCGGATGGCAGAACCATTCGATCTCCATCTGCTCGAACTCGCGCGAGCGGAAGATGAAGTTGCGCGGCGTCACTTCGTTGCGGAAGCTCTTGCCGATCTGCGCCACGCCGAAGGGCACCTTCACGCGCATCGTGTCGACGATGTTCTTGTAGTTCAGGAAGATGCCCTGAGCCGTTTCCGGACGCAGGTAGGCCTTGGCGTCTTCGCTCTGGATGGCGCCGACCATCGTCTGGAACATGAGGTTGAACTCCCGCGGCTCGGTAAGCGTGCCGGGGGTTTCGACATCCGGACCGATGACCTGTTGACGCTCCTCGGGCGACAGCTCGGTGTATTTCGCGACCTTGCCGGCCTCGGGACAGATGAACTTGCCGCCGCCGGTCTTGCGGATGAGCTTCTCAGCCTTCTTCTGGAAACGCTCGTTGAAGTCGTCGCCATCGAGCAGCGCCATTGGCGGCAGCGGCTCGACACGCCCGTCCTTGCGCTCGACGGAAGCCTGCGCAACCAGCAGATGGTCGGCACGGTAGCGTTGCTTGGTCTCGCGGCAATCGACCATCGGATCGCTGAACCCCCCCACGTGTCCGCTGGCCACCCAGGTCTTGGGGTTCTGGATGATGGCTGTGTCGACACCGACCATCTCAATGGGGTGTCCATCGGGGCCGATCGGTGGCGTAAGTACGGTCTTTCGCCACCAGTCATCGCGGATGTTGTTTTTTAGCAGGACGCCCAGCGGGCCGTAATCCCAGAAGCCATTAATCCCGCCGTAAATCTCGGACGCCGGGTAGATGAACCCCCGACGCTTGCACAGCGAGACAATCTGTTCCATCACGTTGTTGCTGTTCTCAGCCATGTTGCGCTTCCATAGAAGGCGAAAAAGAACGCCGGCGTCCGGCATGGGGATACGCACCCACCGGCAAGGTGCCCTGCCGGATTGCGTATGCCTAATGCCGAACGCCGGTTAGTTCAAGGATCAGCGTATGTGCTTTTCTCGGCCGATGTCACAGGCGAGCCATAGGCGGGGCCCGCCTAGCTACCCGCGCCGGCCTTGGCAGCCTTGGCTGCGTTGAGCTTGCGAGCCAGGCGGCTGCGGCGCCGGGCGGCCGCGTTCTTGTGGATCGTGCCGTGATCGGCGACACGGTCCAGGCGGCTGGCCACCACGCGCAGCTCCTGCTCAGCCTTGGCAAAATCCCCTGCCGTCAGCGCGGCGTCGAAGCTCTTGACGGCCTGCTTGATCTGGGCCTTGCGGGCGCGGTTGCGCGCACGACGCTTGGCGTTCTGTCGAATTCGTTTCTTGGCTGATAGAGAATGGGCCACGTCTGGTCGTCTCCTCAAATAAACAAGCCGCTGGCGCAATGGCAGCCAGCGAAGGGCAGGGATTTTAACGATTGTCGCTGCTTTGTCCAGTCACGCGCGCAAGATTGGCCAGCCGGACCAGGGCACCTCTATATCTGGTGCCCCGTCGCCCCGCCCCCCGCCTGTCGAGAAACTGCCTCCCCCCCGCCGTCATGCCGGGCGGCTGGCATGCACGCCCCTGCGTGCATGAGCTTGTTTGACAGTGTATTATGGCCGGCGTCTAATGGGTATCTTGCGGTCTGGATCGCAGGAGTGGCGGAATTGGCAGACGCGCGGGATTTAGGTTCCCGTACCGCAAGGTGTAGGGGTTCGACTCCCCTCTCCTGCAGTCGGCGCGCATGGGCGGCCACGGCCGGCTGTCGACGCCGATCCCCCCGGGGATCACTTGCCTGAGACGGGCAGACAAAGCCGGAATGTGGAGCCTTTGCCGGGGGTGCTGCTCACCTCGATGCTGCCCCCATGCGCCTGCGCAATGTGCTTGACGATCGACAGGCCCAGACCCGTTCCCCCCATATCCCGTGAGCGAGAACGATCCACGCGGTAGAAGCGTTCGAAGATCCGCGGCAGGTCCGACGCTGGGATGCCGATGCCGCCACCGCCAACGCCAACGCCAACGCCAACGCCAGTACCGAACTGATCAGCGTCCCACCGATAAACGGCAATGCACCGTACTGTTCGCGCACCGGGTTGGGATCCCAGACGCTCGACGTGATGAAACCCAGACCGAACGCCTGGATCGCCGGCCCTGCGCCATGCACCAACACACCCAGGAACAGCGGGTTGATCGACGGTGCGACAAACGCTGACGCGTGGAGTACCGCATGGAACAAACGGTCTCCACGACCGGAGCGGTGGCCGGGTTTGACCATCGACGCCACCGAGGCCAGCATCGGTGCCGATCGTATCGCGAGTAATGCAGCAGTCTTTCCCATGGCTGGCTTACTTTCCGGCAAGCAACGGCTGGCCATTGGCAGTGATGCTGCGCAGTACGCAGCGTGGATACTCCTTTGCCAAAACCAGGGCGATCTTCAGCCGCCCGTTGATGTTTCGCGGAAAGGTAGGCCTCTGCTGTCAGGGAGCGATGAAGGCAATACTAAGATTTGGTTAATCCGGGGCTGCTGGTACGCCTTGGCGGGATCGCATACAATGACCGGCACCATGAGCAGGATTCTGATTGGAATGACGCTGGCAACGGCGGTAGCCGCGCTGCCGCTGAGTGCCACGGCGGACACCATCCATGTCGGCAGCGGCCTGAAGTTCGAGGATGTCCAGGTCCTGGGGATCGAGGGCAACGAGATCCGCTTCATCAACCGCACGGGCCGGCAGACGGCGCGCGAGCTGTCGCAGGTCACGCGGCTGGAGATCACCGACGAACCGGCCTTCAACGAAGCCGAGGCCGCCTACGCCGCCGGCGACTGGGAGAAGGCCACCACCGGCTACGACCGCACGATCCGCCGCACCAACAAGCCCTGGCTGAAGCAGTGGGCCAGCCTGCGGCTGTTTGAGACGGCCGACAAGGCGGGCAATTTCCCGGCTGCCACCACCGCTTACATCGAGCTGCTGCGCACCAACTTCCAGGCCGCGGCCGGCAAGCAGCCGACGCTTCCCGACGCCAACTCCACGTTCCTCGAGACCGCCGCACAGGAGGTCGAACGCGCCCTGGAACGCAATCTCGAAGACCGCCAGCGGGCCGAGCTGCTCAAGTTCCTGCTCGACATCCATCAGAAGCGAGGCGACACGACGCGTGCCCTGTCAGCCGCTCAGCGGCTGGGCGCGCTGACCGGCGACGCCGCAACCCCCGAGAATCGCCGCCTGGTGGCCAATCTCAAGCTCGGCCTGGCGCGGATTGCGCTGGAGCAGAAGCAGTATCAGAAGGCGATCGACGAGATTAACGGCAGCCGCGAGGCCTTCACCGAACCGCAGCAGCAGGCTGACGCCCTGTTCGTCGTCGCCGCAGCCCAGCACAAGCTCGCCGGCGACAATCGCGACAAGCTCCAGGATGCCGCCATTGCGTATATGCGCGTCGTTGCGCATTTCCCCGACAGTCCGCTGGCCGGCGAAGCGCTCGTCCAGACTGCCGCCATCATGGAGGCCCTCGGCGAGCAGAAGAAGGCGCTTGCTCTGTATCAGCAGGCCGCGGCGGAGTATCCCGCCAGCGGCGCCAAGTCCCACGTGCAGCGACTTGAGAACGGCGGCTGATCGCCGTTTCTGTGACCTCTGAAACCTCCAGCTTGAAACAACCCCTTCGCACCGACGCCTATGTATAAGTGGATGCAGGAAAACAGTAAGAAGATCCTCGTGATCTTCGCCGTGGGACTGATGATCGTCTTCATCCTGCCGTCGACGGCGATGCAGATGTTCGGCCCCGACGAACCCATCGCCGGCTACGTCAATAACGAACCGGTGCGAGCCCGCGAATACGGTCAGGCGCAGGCGGAGTGGGAATGGCTGCATATGTGCGCCCAGCGGCTGATGGAGCTGGAAGAGCAGCTCCGATTCCCGATCGCCCCGGGGCCGTTCCGAACACTGATCGCCAGCGGTGCGATCCAGAACTTTGAGCGCAATCACGAGCTGTACTACCTGCTTGTCCGCGAAGCCAACCAGATGGGTGTGCAGGTCAACCAGGACAGCATCGACGCCCTGTCCGAACTGCTCAGCCAGTATCGCATTGTCGAACCGCCGAGCAATTCGAGTGAACTGCAGGGTCGGCGTCGCGCGCTGGCAAACCTTCTGCGGATCAGCGCAGCCCTCGATCGCATCACGGCCAGCGTGAAGGTCTCCCAGCCACGCATGCAGCAGGAGCTGGCGGATCATTTCCAGCAGATCCACCTTAAGGCTGTCGAGTTCGACGCCTCGGAGTTTGCCAAGGACGTGGAGGAGCCCTCGCAGGAGCAGATCGATCGCCAGATTGACCAGTTCGGCAATGTCGATCCCGATGCGATTGATCTGGAGACCAACCCGCATGCGTTCAGCTATCGCCTGCCCAATCGGGTGAAGCTGCAGTACGTCGAGATTCCGATCCAGCAGATCCGCCAGGCAGTCGAGTCGTCGGAGGATGAGTTCGACTGGAAGCGCCGCGCCTTCCGCATCTACAACCGTAATCCCGAGCGTTTCCCCTCGACCCAGCCGGCCGATGAGCTGGATCCAATGCTCGGCGGCGCCGGGCTGACGCTTGGCAATGGCGCGCCGTCGACGCAGCCAGCCGCCCGTCCGACGACCCGCCCGTTCGACGAGGTCTATCCCGAGATCAAGCGTGAACTGATCGAGCCGCTGGTGCAGGAGAAGGCCGCGAAGATTCAGGAGCGCGTCCGCACGCTGCTGCAGCGCGGCTTCGAGCGCTATCAGGCGGAGAAGGCTGAAAAACCATGGGACGGCCGCCTGCCGATCGACGTCGCATATGACAGCTACGAGTACCTGCAGGCCGTCGCTGCCATCGTCCAGCAGGAACACGGCGTCAGCCTGAACATCACCTCTCTGGAAAGCCGCTGGCTGGAACAGGCCGATCTGGAGAAGCTCGCCGGCCTGGACAGCGCCTGGTACATCGCCGGGCCACGGTTTCTGGGTGACTGGCATCCCTTTGCGCAGTTCCTGATGACGCAACTGGAGGTCTTCCAGACCGCGGATAGCAAGGAACAGGCTGATGCCGCCAATCGGCTGGCCTTGTACCAGCCGACACCGCCCTTCCAGAACACCGCCGGCGACATCTACATCGCACGCGTCATCGACGCCCAGCCGGCGCATGCGCCGACGACGCCCGAAGAGCGGCAGCAGGTCGCGCAGAAGGCGGCTGCGGATCTGAAGAAGGCCGCGGCCTACGAGAAGGCCCTTGCTGCCGCCAAGGCGCTTCAGCAGAAGGCTGAGGAGGATCGCCTGCTGCAGTCGGCTGCCAATCAGGCCAACCGCGCGATCATCGAGATCGGTCCGGTCGCCCATGTTTTCACTGATCGCGGCTGGCTGGAGCAGATCGGCGGCTATGACCTTGATGAGTCGCAGCGGCACGAGTTCCTCGAGCAGGCCTTCAAGCTGCTGCGGCAGGTGAACCCCGAGCGTCAGCATCCGACGCGCATCATCGAGCTGCCGCAAGCCGGCAAGGTGCTGGTGGCTGAGCTCGACGAGGTCGCGCCCACCCCCCTGCCGGCGGCGCTGGCGAACTTTGACGCACAGGCCTGGGCCTATCAGATGGCGCACTCGCAGGATGTGATCCCGATCCGCCAGGCGTGGTTCGATCCGGAGAACATCCGCACCCGCATGGGCTGGAAGGCCTCGGAGTAAGCCAGACGATCGGCGAGATGCCTGTGGAAATGGCCGGCGGTGCACACCGCACCTGCTTGCTGACCGAAGTGCGCGGCTAGATCGCCCTCGCGGCAGCCATGAGCTGGCGGATCGCGCCAAGGTGATAGGCTGTGTGCGCGGCGCTGGCAACGGTGCCGTTGGCGGCGATCTGCTCCCAGCCGTCGGTCTTCCGCTGGACAAAATCGATCCACTTATACGCGGCTGTCCGCAGCCGCCCCACCAGATCCCGCCACTGCGCGTCGTCGAGCGGGCCGGTCTTCCATGCGGCCTCCCAGTCGGCATTCGCCCAGGGATTCTCCTCACCATCCGCCCAGCGGTTTAACAGTTCCATGCCGTACAGCACATGGGCCACGTGCTGGGCGATGGTCGTGCGGCCAGCCGTCGGCTTCGCCGACGCCACATCCGCCCCGATCGACTCCAGATTTCCCAGCAGCCCCTGATCACCGGGATTCAGCACAAACGAAGCTTCCTCCGGCGGGCCTTCTATGACCTCACGCAGGATCGCGACTACCGCATTGTGAAAGCTGGCCTGGGTGGACATTGCGAACCTCTCCCACCGCATCAAAGCGGCTGTTCGATGTGGATC
>ERZ777003.1196-NODE-1196-length-41583-cov-14.821518_pt1 | contig 41583 bp, 41 predicted proteins | sample MGYA00374956_ERZ777003 | MGnify/ENA primary metagenome ERZ777003 (study PRJEB29302, sample SAMN06268252) | bioreactor metagenome | isolation source: Joint BioEnergy Institute, California, USA | place: USA:Joint BioEnergy Institute, California, USA | collected... | reverse complement strand
TTTTTTCCCGCGGCTCTGCGGCGACGCAGTCGCTGCAGAGCCGCGGAGAGACCTGATAGCGAACACATGAACATCCTGATGCTCACGTCGTCCTACCCGAAGTACCCGGGGGAGACGACGGCGCCATTTATCGAGGAGATCGCCGCCGGGCTGGTGCGCCGCGGCCACAGCGTGACGGTGCTGGCGCCCTTCCACCCCGAGCTGCGCCGCGCGCCGGTCGAGCGCGGCGTGCGCCTGCGGTTCTACCGCTACGCCCCGCACCCGGCGCTCAACGTCTACGGGTACGCCGAGTCGCTCCGCGCCGACGTCGGGCTGCGCGGCCGGGCGCTGGCCGCCGTGCCGCTGGCCGCGACGGCCTCGCTGATCGGGCTGCTGCGCCTGAGCTCCAGGAGGCCGCGGGCCGGCGGGCGGCCGGCGGATGACGGCGGGGCGTTCGATCTGCTCCACGCCCACTGGGTGCTGCCGAACGGCGTGCCGGCCGCCCTCGCGGCGCGGCTGCGCGGGCTCCCGCTCGTCGTCAGCCTCCACGGCTCGGATGTGTTCATGGCGGCGAAGGCCTGGCCGCTCTCGCTGGCCGCCGCCGCTGTCCTGCGGGCGGCCGGGGCGGTGACCGCCTGCAGCGGCGACCTGTACGCGCGCGCGCTGGCGCTCGGCGCCCCGCCGGAGCGCACCGAGGTGATCCCGTACGGCGTCGATGTGGCGGCCTTCCGCCCCGACCCGCAGGCGGTGGCGCAGGCGCGCTCCGAGCTGGGCCTGCCCGAGGGGGCGCCGCTGGTGCTGGCGCTCGGGCGGCTGGTGTACAAGAAGGGCTTCAGCTACCTGCTGGAGGCCTTCCCCGCCGTGCTCGCCGCCCACCCCGAGGCGCGCCTGGCGATCGTCGGCTACGGCGACCTGCGCGACGAGCTCGAGCGCCGCGCTGTGGAGCTCGGCCTCTCTGGCCGGGTGATCTTCACCGGACAGCTCGGGCGCGAGCAGGCCGCGCGGGCGATCGCCGCCGCCGACGTGTACGTCGTGCCGTCGGTGCGCGACCAGGCCGGCAATGTGGACGGCCTGCCGAACACGCTGCTCGAGGGCATGAGCGCCGCCCGCCCGATCGTTGCGTCGCGCGTCGCCGGCATCCCGGACGTGATCGCGGACGGCGTCCACGGGCTGCTGACGCCGGAGAAGGACCCGCAGGCGCTGGCGTGCGCGATCACGCGCCTGCTCGACGACCGCGCCCTGGCGCAGTCGCTCGGCGAGCGGGCGCGGCGGCGGGTGCTGGAGGAGCTGACCTGGGACTCGACTGCGGCGCGCTTCGAGGCCGCCTACGAGCGGGCGCTTATTTCGAGTAGTGGTAGCGGCAGGCGATGATGATGAGCTCGCGCTCGGTGGCGATGTAGACGAGCCGGTGCTCATCATTGATGCGGCGGGACCAGTAGCCGGCGAGATCTGCCTTGAGTGGCTCAGGCTTGCCGATGCCGTCGAACGCTGAACGCATGCAATTCTTGGTGAGCTGAGTGATCCGTTTCAGGAGCCTGCGGTCGTGATCCTGGAACCACGGGTAGTCTTCCCACGCTGAGTTGGTGAAGACGAGCCTCATGGATCTAGTAGCTCGCGCTCTTGGGTGTGGCCAGCCTGAGCTTCTGCAATGGATCGCCGGAGATGTTCCGCGTTCGCAGGATTCGCGAGCAAGTAGAGCGTTTCTTTCCAGGAGTTATACTCGTCTAGCGAGAGAAAAACCACCTGCTGGCCTGTGTCGGTCACGACGATCGTCGGCTCGGCATCCGCGATCACCTTCTCGATGAGTTGCTCCAGGTTGCGCTTCGCCTCTTTAAGAGTGACTGCGTTCATAAAAGTTCCTTCCGCTGCTCTGAACGTAATTATAGCAAATGAGCCGGGCGAATTGTGAGGCTACTTCCGGGAACGTTATGGATTCGGAGATGGAAACACTAGGCTCGCTCGTGGCCTACCTGGCGACCCGACCGCCCGATGGCGAGTGGGGCGCCTGGCGCGTCGCTCGGGTTTTGGTGGACATAACAATATCATCTGCCGCGCGACGGGGCAGGGCGCGGACCTGGCGGTGAAGTTCACCCGCCGCGATGAGCGCGACCGGGCCGGGCGCGAGTACGATGCGCTCAGGGCCCTCGGGGAGCTTGGCCTCGCGCTGGCGCCCGCGCCGGTGCTGCTGGAGCAGGAGCGCTACGAGCTGCCCGTGGTGGTTCAGATGTGGCTGGCGGGCGACGTCCGCGCGGCGCCGCCTGAGAGCGAAGCGGAGTGGCGGGCGCTCCTGGAGCACCTCGCGGCGGTCCACAGCGTGCGGCCGGCCACCGTGCGGTCGCCGCTGCGCGATGCGCACCTGACGTTCACCACGGCGGAGGCGTGCCGGCAACGGGTGCTCCGGGGTGCCGCGCTCGTGCCCGAGTCCGCGCGCACCGCCGAGCTCAACGCGCTCGCCCGCCGCGTCGAGGCCGTGCGGCTGCCCGAGTGGCCTGAGCCAGAGCTCACGCTCTGCCGGATGGATCCGAACACGACCAACTTCATCCGCCGGCCGGGCGCGTGGGTTTCGGTGGACTGGGAGAATAGCGGCTGGGGCGACCCGGCGTTCGAGCTGGCGGATCTGCTGGCGCACCCGGCGTACCTCGGCCTCTCCGAGGACGAGCGCGAGCGGGCCATCGATGCGTACTGCGCCCTCAGCGATGACCGGCTCGTCGGGCTGCGGGCGCGCGCCTACCTGCCGCTGATGCTGGCAGACTGGGCGATGTTCTTCGCCCGCAAGGCCTACGAGCACGGGCAGGGCCGGCCATCGAAGGCCCGGCTGGTGAACTGGCCGGCCGAGTGGTACGCCGGGCTTCCGCAGCGGGCGGTGGCGTATACTCAGGCTGCGCTCACGCTGCTTTCAGCATGAAGAGCTGCGTGCGGCGCTTCCCGATCTGGAACTGCTCGATCCGCCGGTAGGCATCGTGGGCGAGCTTCTGCTGCTTGGTCGCCGTCACCGCGATGACCGGCGCCGGGTGTACGATGCCGCGCAGGGCCTCCAGGAGCCGCCACTCGGGGCTGGGCGCGTCCGGGTCCGCCGCGAGGCCGCGCCAGGCGGTGCGCTGGCCGTAGGGGAGGTCCGTCATCACGATGTCGACGGTCTCGCCGGCGAAGTGGGCCTGGAGGCCGGCTCCGTCCAGCGCGTCCGCGGCGAATACGCGGCTCTGGAGCTGGTGGCGGGCGCTGTAAGCCTGCACGAGGGCGCGCAGCCGCTCCGCGCTGGCGAGCGCCTGCGCGTGGGACGGCTTGCCGAACTGCTCGTGCAGCCGGGCCAGCTGCGCGATGCGCGCTTCGATGCCCGGCAGCGTGAGGAGCGACAGGTTGCGCTCGGCCAGCGTAACCGCCTCCGGCGCCACGTCTGAGGCCACGAGCTGCCGGATCGCCGGCCAGTGGAGGTAGCCCAGGGTGGTGAGCAGATAGCCGCTGCCGCAACACGGGTCGTAGACTGTGTACGGGGCGGGGACGCCAGCGCGCGCCAGGTGCGCCAGGCAGCGCTGGAAGATCTCGGTGGTCAGCCGCACCGGGAATGCGGGCTGGCCAGGCAGGCTGTAGAGCACCGGCCCGGCCGCGAAGTCCGTATAATCTGGCCGGTCGAGTGCGAAGCGGTACGGCATACGAGGCTCACGGAGTATGCTGCGCCTTACGGAGTGTCGTGTTCCAATCCTACCACCACATGCATCTGTCGTGGCCGGCGCACGCGCGCGGTGATCACCGGTGATGACGACGCTGCACCATTTCGTCTCCGCCCGGCTGCGCCTCGCGGCCGCCCGCGCCGGGTCGATGAGGCTCACGCTTGTGGCGCTGTTCGCGCTGGCGCTGCTGCCGCGCCTCTACCGGCTCGACGCCCAGAGCCTGTGGCTGGACGAGGGCGGCACCTGGGTCGAGGTCACCGGGCGCAGCGGGAAGGGGTGGCTCGCGCTGCTGGCCGAGCTCTTCAGCCCCGATGCCGGCTACCCGCTGTACCACCTGCTGCTCAAGGCGTGGGTGGCGCTCGCCGGGGACTCCGAGTGGGCGCTGCGCTTCCCCTCGGCGCTCGCCGGCGCCGCGGCCGTCGTCGCGGTGTACCTGGCCGCGGCGGAGGTCGCGCGGTCGACTGGCGCGGGGCCGCGGGCATCCGCCCTGAGCGGTGCCGAGGGGTGGCCGACGAGGGCGCGCGCGCTGCTCCCGGCCATGTTTGTCGCCCTCTCGCCGTTCGCGCTCTGGCACGCGCAGGACGCCAAGGCCTACAGCCTGCTGCTGCTGGTCGTCGCTCTGGAGCTCTGGGCGCTGCTGCGCGCGCTGCGCCGCGAGGATGCCCGCGCGTGGTTGCTGGTGCTCGCCCTCGCGCTCGCCAGCCTGTTCGTCCACCGCCTGGCACTGCTCAGCGCGTCTGGCGTGGCGCTGGCCTACGCGCTCACCCGCGGGCGGCTGGCAGCCGGCGATCTCCCTCGGCCTGGCGAAAGGCGCGCGTGGCGCAGCCTGCTGCGCCCGCCCACGGCCCGGTGGGCCGGGCTGGTGGTCGCCGGAGCGTGCGGGGCGCTTGGGGTGGCCGGCACGATCCTGGCGGCGCGCGGCGAGGCGGCGGCGGCGGAGCGGGCGGGGGTGGGTCCGCTCGTCGGCCTCGGGCTGACCTTCGCGCGCTTCAGCCTCGACCGCTGGCCCGGCGACGTGGCCGGCTTCCTTGGCCTGCCGGCGCCGGTGTGGCTGCTGCCGTTCGCGGCGCTGACGCTCTGGGGCCTGGCGCTGCTCGCGCGTGACGCCAGCGCGCGGGGGCCGGCGGCGATCGCGCTGCTGTGCCTGTTCATCTCCCCGCTCGCCCTGTTCGGCCTGACGCTCGCGCTGGCGCCGGTGTTCCAGGCGCGCTACGCGGTGTCGGCCTTCCCGGCCTGGGCGCTGCTGCTGGCCTACCCCATCCTGCGCCAATCCGGCCAGCGCCAGGAGCCAGAGGCCGGCTGGGGGCGTTCCCGGCTCTTCGTTCTCAGCTCTGTGCTCTATGGCGCAGCGGTCGTCGCCGGCGTCCTGATGCTTCTCCAGCCGGACAGGGGCCTCTTCTCCGGCGCGCCGGTTAAGGAGCAGTGGCGCGAGGCGGTGGCCGAGCTGGCGGCCCGGGCCCACCCCGACGATCTGGTGATCGTCCACCCGTACTACGTGCTGCCGCTGTACGAGTACTACGCGCCGCGGGTGACGCCCGACCCGCTGCCGCAGCCGGTGACCTTCCCGATCTTCGGCGAGGGCGACCGCGGCGGCCTGGCTGACCCGACCCGCGCCCAGCTGCTGGAGCACGTGCGCCGGCGCTACGAGCCGTTCTTCAATCAGGTGGCGCGCGGCAAGAAGCGGGCGCTGCTGCTGATCGCGCCGGACCACGCCCGCAGCGTCGATCCGCCCAAGACGCTGGAGGAGCTGACGGCGGAGTGGGAGCGCGCTGGCGCCGACCCTGCCCGGCGCCCCGTCGCCGCGGACCGGTACGGCTGGCTGGGCCTGCGCTTCGAGTATCCGCAGCGCACCTGGCCGTGCGGCGGCGCCGAGTACGTCGGCGTGGCGGTCATGTGCCAGAGCTTCCCCGAGTACTTCCGCCTGGCCGGCGACCCGGTGGCGATCCCCGAGCCGGAGCTGCCGCTCGCGGCCGTGTTCGGCGGGGAGCTGAAGCTGCGCGGGTACACGCTCGCCCTGCACGCCGGCGCAGCCCGCCCCGGCGGAACACTGCCGGTGACGCTCTTCTGGGAAGCGGCGCAGCCGCCCACCAGGGCGTACCGCATGTTCCTCCACCTCTGCCAGGACTGCGAGCGCCCGCCGCCCGCCAACCAGGACGGCCCGCCGCTGTTCGGCTACCCGCCCGCCGGCGACACGACGACCTGGCGCGTCGGCGACCCGGTGCACGACGAGCGCGCCATCCGGCTGCCGCCCGACCTCCCGCCGGGCCGCTACACCCTGCTGCTCGGCGTCTACCCGGCCGACCAGCCAACGATCGAGGCGCGGCTGGCGATCGAGACTGATGCGCGGACGCTCGGCGCCAACCGCCTGGTGCTCGGCGAGGTGGAGATCGGCCCGTGAGCCGCGCGCCCGCCCGCCATTGCGGCCACATGCGCCGCGACATGCTGTAGCCTGGCACGATCGGCGCTATAATAATCGGGCGAGGAGGACTGGGTGGACGCTCGACACATCCCCAATCTGCTCGGCCTGTTCCGCATCGCCACGACTCCGCTGCTCTTTGCGCTGATCCTCGTCGGCACGCCGCCCGCCGACGTCGGCGCCGTGGTCGTGCTGCTGCTCATGGCCGCCAGCGACATCGCCGACGGGAAGATCGCCCGCCGGCTGCAGGTGGTCTCGCCGCTCGGCGTGTTTCTCGATACGATCTCGGATAAGATCTTCGTGACCGGCGCGCTGCTCCCGATGGTCGAGCGCGGCCTGCTGCCGAGCTGGGTCGCGCTGCTGATCATCCTGCGCGAGTTCGCCGTGTCGGGGCTGCGCTCCTACGCCGCTGCCGAGGGCGAGGTGATCGCGGCGCGCCAGTGGGGCAAGCAGAAGCTGGTCTTCACCGTGGCGGCGCTGGTGTGGTGCCTGCTCGACGCGGCGGCGCGCGCGAGCGGCAGCCCCGAGTGGGTGCTGCTGATCACCGGCGTCTGGCCGGTTGTGCTCGGGCTGGCGCTGATCTGGACCGTGGGCTCGGGGATCGAGTACTTCTGGAACGCCCGGCGGCTGCTGCGCGAGCACACCGCGCCCAGGCCCGAGGCCCGGCCCGGCGAGCGCTCGGCAGAGTAGGGCTGAGCCATCAGCCGCGCCCATGCTCCAAGCCCCGCAAGTAAAAGCGCGAGGAGGTTCGGTATGGCCGCCGGCACCCAGCTTGCCACCGTAGAGCCGCCTGAGCGGAGCCCGGCGCTCTCCGCAGAGACCCTCGCGGCGCTCGACCGTATCCAGCGGCGCGTGCTGTGGCTGGCCACGCTCATGGTCCACCACGCCAACCACGTGCGCCCCAACCACGACGGCACCAAGGTCGGCGGCCACCAGGCCTCCTCGGCGTCGCTGGTGACGATCCTCACCGCGCTCTACTTCCACTTCCTGCGCCCCGGCGACCGCGTGTCGGTCAAGCCGCACGCCTCGCCCGCCTTCCACGCGGTGAAGTACCTGCTCGGCAGGCTCCCGCGCGAGTACCTGACGTCGCTGCGCGCCTTCGGCGGCCTGCAGTCCTACCCCAGCCGCACCAAGGACCCGGACGACGTCGACTTCTCGACCGGCTCGGTCGGCCTCGGGGCGGTTGCCCCGGCGTTCGCCGCGCTCGTGCACCGCTACGCGCGCGCCCACTTCGGCGCGGTCACCTCGAACCGCTTCATCGCGCTGATCGGGGACGCCGAGCTGGACGAGGGCAGCGTGTGGGAGGCGGTGCTCGACGAGGCGCTCGAGGGGCTCGAGAACCTGATCTGGATCGTCGACCTGAACCGCCAGAGCCTGGACCGGGTGATCCCCGGCATTCGCGCCGCCCGGCTCGAGCGGCTGTTCGAGAGCAACGGCTGGCTGGTGCTGGAGGCCAAGTACGGCCGCGCGCTGCAGGCGCTCTTCGCCCGGCCCGGCGGCGCTGAGCTGCGCCGGCGGATCGACGAGATGAGCAACGAGGAGTACCAGGCGCTCATCCGCGCGCCGGGGGCCGAGCTGCGCGGCCGGCTCACGGGCGCGCCCGGGTACGATGGCGCCGCCATCGGCCGCGCGCTGGCCGACGTGGCCGACGACGCGCTCCCGGCGGTGATCGCCAACCTCGGCGGCCACGACCTGGAGGAGCTCCTGGATGTTCTCGGCCGGGCAGGAAGCGCGCCCGGCCGCCCGACGGTCATCTTCGCCTACACGATCAAGGGCTGGGGCCTGCCGATCGCCGGGCACCCGCTGAACCACTCGATGCTGCTGAGCGCCGAGCAGATCGAGGCGCTGCGGGAGGCCCACGGCATCGCGCCCGGCCACGAGTGGGACGCCTTCGCGCCCGACACGCCCGAGGGCCGCCTGTGCATGGAGGCCGCGGCGCGGCTGTACGGCTCAGACAACCGGCCGCCCGGCGGGCGGGAGGCGCACGCTGAGGCGCGCCCGCCGATCGCCGTCCCCGATGCGCTGGAGGTGTCCTTCCCGCAGACCAGCAGCACGCAGGACGCCTTCGGGCGGATCCTGGTGCGGCTCGGGGACGTGCCCGGCCTGCGCGAGCGCATCGTGACCACCTCGCCGGACGTGTCCGTCTCCACCAACCTCGCCGGCTGGATCAACAAGATGGGGGTCTTCTCCCCGGACGAGCACCCCGACTACGAGACCGAGGCCTACCGGCTGCTGCGCTGGAAGCGCGGCCCGGCCGGCCGGCACATCGAGCTGGGCATCTCCGAGATGAACCTGTTCATGCTGCTGGGGATGCTCGGCCTGTCGGCGGAGCTGTGCGGCCAGCTGCTCATCCCGATCGGGACGGTCTACGACCCGTTCGTCCTGCGCGGGCTGGACGCGCTGGTCTACGGCGTGTACTCGGGCGCGAAGTTCATCTTCGCCGGCACGCCGTCGGGCGTCACGCTGGCGCCGGAGGGCGGCGCGCACCAGTCCACGATCACCCCGTCGGTCGGCGCCGAGCTGCCGCGCCTCGCCAGCTACGAGCCGTGCTTCGCGCGCGAGCTGGAGTGGCTGATGCTGGAGGCGGTGCGCTCCTGCCTGGACCGCGAGCGCGGCGTCGCGACCTACCTGCGCCTCTCGACCAAGCCGGTGGACCAGCGGCCGTTCGAGGAGGCGCTGCGGCGGCTCGGGGAGGCCGAGCTGCGCCGGCAGGTGCTGGCCGGCGGCTACCGGCTGGTGGACTGGCGCGACGCGGCGCCGCAGGCTGACCCGCGCTACACGGTCACCATCGCGGCGGCGGGCGTGATGGTGCCCGAGGCACTGGAGGCGGCCGCCTACCTGCAGCGCGAGGGGGTGGCGGCCAACGTGCTCTGCCTGACCAGCCCGCGCCGGCTGTACGAGCACTGGCGGGCGGGCGCGCAGGCGCCGCCTCTGCAGTGGCTCATCCGGCCGGAGGAGCGGCGCGCGCCGATCGTCACCGTGCACGACGCCGCCTCGCACAGCCTGGCGTGGCTCGGCAGCGTCTACGGCGCGCCGCTGACCGCGCTCGGCGTGGACGACTTCGGGCAGTCGGGCGCGCGCGCCGACCTGTACCGCCACTTCGGCATCGACGCGCTCAGCATCGCGGAGGCGGCCTTCGACGCCCTCGATTGACACGGGCGCACGAGGAGCGGGCGTGTCCTTCGAGGATGAGAGAACGAGGCTTCTATGGCTGACTGCGTGTTCTGCCGCATCCTGGCCGGCGAGCTGCCCGGCAGCTTCGTCTACCGCGACGAGCGCTGCGCCGCGTTCATGGACATCCAGCCGGTGAACCCCGGCCACCTGCTGGTGGTGCCGCTGGCGCACGCCCCGCATCTCGCCGACCTCGACCCCGAGGATGGGGCGCAGCTCTTCCGCGTCGCCCAGCGCCTGGCCGCCGCGCTCCGCCGCAGCGGCGTGCGCTGCGAGGGGGTCAACCTGTTCCTGGCGGACGGCGAGGCGGCGATGCAGGAGGTCTTCCACGTCCACCTGCACGTCTTCCCGCGCTACCCGGGCGATGGCTTCGGGCTGCGCTTCGGCGAGCACTACTGGCAGAAGCCGCCGCGATCCGAGCTCGACCAGCTTGCCGAGCGCATCCGCGGCGCCGTGTAGCGAGCCGCCCTACGCGTCGCGCAGGGCGGCCTTCTGCTCCAGCAGCGCGTCCGCCGCTGCCTGGAAGTGGCGCATGCGCACCACCAGCTCCCCCGCGGCTGGATCGGCCGCGCCCTCGTCCACACGCTCGCGGATGGCGAGCAGCGCCGCCCGCCGGCACAGCCACTCGATGTCCGCGCCGCTGCACTCGTCGCAGGCCGCCGCGATCCTCGCGAGGTCCACATCCTCGCCCAGCGGCATCCGGCGCGTGTGGACGCGCAGGATCGCCTCGCGCGCGGCGCGGTCCGGCTGCGGCAGCTCCACGAGCATATCGAAGCGGCCGGGGCGCAGCAGCGCCGGGTCCACCAGGTCGGCGCGGTTGGTCGCCCCGAGCACCATCACGCCGCGCAGCTCCTCGATGCCGTCCATCTCGGTCAGCAGCTGCGCGACCACCCGCTCGGTCACGTGCTGGTCCACGCCGCCGCGCGCCGGCGCGAGGGCGTCGATCTCGTCGAAGAAGATGATGCACGGCGCCGACTGGCGCGCCTTGCGGAACACCTCGCGGATCGCGCGCTCGGACTCGCCGACGTACATGCTGTAGAGCTGCGGCCCCTTGACCGAGATGAAGTTCGCCTCGCTCCGCCGCGCCAGCGCCTTCGCCAGCAGCGTCTTGCCGGTGCCGGGCGGCCCGTGCAGCAGAACGCCGCGCGGCGGGCGCACGCCCGCGCTCGTGAACAGCTCGCCGTAGCGCAGCGGCCACTCGACCGCCTCGATCAGCAGGCGCTTGACGTCGTCCAGCCCGCCGACGTCGTCCCAGCTGACGTCCGGCACCTCGGTGAAGACCTCGCGCAGCGCCGAGGGCGCAACCTCGCGCAGCGCCGCCTCGAAGTCCTCGGCCGTCACCCGCAGCGTCATCAGCTTCTCGTACGAGGCGGCCGCCTCGCTCAGATCGAGCCCGGGTGCGACCCGCCGCAGCGCGCTCATCGCCGCCTCGCGGCACAGCGCCTCCAGGTCGGCGCCGACGAAGCCGTGGGTGGACGTGGCCAGCCGGTCGATGTCCACGTCCTCGGCCAGCGGCATCCCGCGGGTGAAGATCTCGAGGATCTCGCGCCGCCCCTGCCGGTCGGGCACGCTGATCGCCACCTCGCGGTCGAAGCGGCCCGGCCGGCGCAGCGCCGGGTCGAGCGTGTCCGGGATGTTCGTCGCCGCGATCACCACCACGTTGCCGCGCGACTCGAGCCCGTCCATCAGCGTCAGAAGCTGGGCCACCAGCCGCCGCTCCGCCTGGCGCTCGCCGCTCATCTCCTCGCGCTTGGGCGCGATGGCGTCGATCTCGTCGAGGAAGATGATCGCCGGCGCCCTGCGGCGCGCCTCCTCGAACACCTTGCGCAGGTGCGCCTCGCTCGACCCGTACCACTGGTCGATGATCTCCGGCCCGGCGACGTGCAGGAAGTGGGCGCTGGTCTCGTGGGCCACGGCGCGGGCGATCAGCGTCTTGCCGGTGCCGGGCGGCCCGTGCAGCAGGACGCCGCGCGGCGGCTCGATCCCGAGCCGCTCGAAGACCTCGGGGAAGCGCAGCGGCAGCTCGATCATCTCGCGGATGCGGCGCACCTCGCGGTGCAGCCCGCCGATGTCCTCGTACGTGACGGTGCTGCGCCGCCGGCCGGTCTCCTTCACCGCGAAGCGGATGGCGGTCGCCGCGCCGATCAGCACCGGGCCGGGGGGCGCGGTCTCCAGCACGGTGAAGGTCTGGGTGCGCGTGCCGAACAGGTCGGCGCGCACCTGGTCGCCGGCCACCACCGGGACGCCGGCGAGGAGCCGCGCCAGGTAGGCCGCCTGCGCCGGGCCCGGCGCCGCCCGGAGCTGCTCGGCTGGCGCCAGAACTAGGGCGCGCGCCGGCTGGGCGGTGACCGGCTGCACCCGCACGGTCTCGTCTAGCCCGGCGCCGGCGTTGGCGCGCACGATCCCGTCCATCTGCGCCAGCGCCTGGCCGCGCTGCTCCCGGTAGGCCGGCGTGGCCCGCGCGACCGTTGCGCGCCGCGCGGAGATCTGGAGCACGTCGCCCACGGATGCGCCGAGCCGCTGCAGGTCCTGCGGGTCGAGCCGCACCACGCCGCGGCCGACGTCGCGCGGCAGCGCCTCGGCGACCCGCAGCACGATCTCGCGGACGGTGGTGTTCGGTTCTGCGGTCATACGGGAAGCCTTCGGGAAGGTGGCCGGCCGACAGCGGGAAGGTAGCCGGCGGCTGAAGCCGAGAACGCTGCGGCCGACGCCGCCGTGCGCTGGCGGCGCCGGTCGCCTACTCGCTGCGAGTCAGGCGCACCTCGGTCATACCGTTGCGGTGCGTCCGGCGCAGGCTCGCCGGGTCGACCGCCGCCGGCAGCAGCAGCTCGGTGGTGTGGGGGAACTCGCCGCCGATGGTGACCGCGAGCACGTCGTCTTGCACCTCGACCTGGATCTGATCCTCGGCCGCGTAGGGCCAGTCGATCACCACGACGATCTCGTCGCCCTCGTCGAACAGCTCCACCAGCGGGTCGCGCACGCCGGAGACGGGGGAGCCTGCGGGCAGCCTGGTGGGCGCGAAGGTGTCCAGCGCGCCGCCCGCCGAAGCCGGCTGGTTGACGGCCGAGCCGACGCTCTCGACCACTTCGGCGACGAGCGAGATGAAGCTGCCGACGCCACGCACGATGTCGTCGAGGTGGATGTCCCTCCGGCCCTCGTCGGGTCGGTACGTGTCCCTGCGGTCTGTCATAGGCCCTCGCGGTGCACTGGCAGTATAGCATGCCAGGCGCCTGTGCGGGGGTCTGCGCCCCGGCGCGCCGCCGTGTCTCCGCCAACGCGCTATAATGCAGCCATGTTCTGTGGCTGTGGGCTGTGGCGGCGAGGCACAACCCACAACCACAATCCCTCGTGACTGATTGAGAAGCGAGTTTCCCGTGAGCCGTATTGCCGAGACCTTCGCCCGCACCAAGGCCGCCGGGCGCGTCGCCGTGATGCCCTACCTGATGACCGGCTTCCCCGAGCGCGACTCGGCCCTCGAGCTGGCGCCGGCCCTCGAGGCCGCCGGCGCCGACATGTTCGAGCTGGGGGTGCCGTTCTCGGACCCGCTCGCCGACGGCGCGACGGTCCAGCGCGCCTCCGAGCGGGCGCTGGCCAACGGCGTCCGCCTGCGCGATGCCCTCGAGACGGTGGCGCGGCTGCGCGAGCGCGGCCTGCGCGCCCCGATCGTGCCGATGGGCTACTACAACCCGTTCCTGCAGTACGGGATCGAGCGCCTCGCCCGCGACGCGGCCGACGCCGGGGCCGACGGGCTGATCATCCCGGACCTGCCGCCCGAGGAGGCCGCCGACTGCCACGCCGCCTGCCGGAGCGCCGGGCTCGACCTGATCCTGTTCGTCGCCCCGACCACGCCGGACGAGCGCATCGCCCAGATCGCCAAGCTCGCCAGCGGCTTTATCTACTGCGTCTCGCTCACCGGCGTCACCGGGGCGCGCGCCACCCTGTGGAGCGGCCTGCCGGACTTCCTCGCCCGCGTGCGCCGCCACACCGACGTGCCGCTGGTGGTGGGGTTCGGCATCAGCACCGCCGAGCACGTCCGCCAGGTGGGGCAGATCGCCGAGGGCGCGATCGTCGCCAGCGCGCTGATCAACGTCATCGAGGCCGCCCCCGCAGACGAGCGCGTGGCGCGCGCCAGCGCGTTCATCCGCAGCCTGCGCGCCTGAGGCGCTGTGCTATAATAGCTCCCAGGTTTACGACCTTTCAACTATGCGGCTTACGCGGTCGTGCCGCCCGCGCGGGCGCTTCCGGCGCGGGGGCGGGGCTGCCGTGTAGGCCCTGCCATCTATTCGAATAGCGCGATCCTGCCGCACGTCCGCCGCACGGGGTGGTGTGGAGGGCGGTAGGCCCCCACGAACCGTTGAACACCGCCCTCCAGCGGAAGAAGGGCTCGGGGAGGCCAAACCTCACCTTGACCCACCGCTGCGCAAGTCGTGTCAATCAGGAAGGTGGAGGTCCGCAATGCAGCAGGCCAGAGCGTACGTACTCATCGAGGCAGAGGCCGGCCAAGTCGCGTCCGTGATCGCCAGGCTGCGCGCCCTCCCCGGCGTCAGCATCGCCGACCCAGTCACCGGCCCGTACGATATCATCGTCACGATCGAGACACCGGACCAGCGGGATATCGGCCGGCTGGTGATGAACGAGCTGCACGCTATCCCCGGGATCAAGCGCACTGTAACCTGCCTGGCGATCTAGAGAGGGAAGGGACTATGGGCAAAGGCCTGGAAGGCGTTGTCGCAGCGTCGACCGCCATCAGCTACATCGATGGGGTGAACGGCCGCCTCTTCTACCGCGGCATCGATATCAACGAGCTGGCCGAGCATTCCACCTTCGAGGAGACCACCGCGCTCCTGTGGTACGGCAAGCTGCCCACCACCCAGCAGCTGGAGAGCTTCAACCATAAGCTGGTCACCAACCGCCAGATCCCCAACGAGGTGCTGGCGCTGATGATGGCCATGCCGAAGAAGACCACGCCGATGGAGGTGCTGCGCACCGCGATCTCGGCGCTCTCCTCCTACGATCCCGAGGACCTCGACAACTCGCTCGAGGCCAACGTCCATAAGTCGACGCGGCTCACGGCCTCCATGCCCACCATCGTGGCCGCCTGGGAGCGCATCCGCAACAACCAGTGGCCGATCCTCCCCAGCACGCACCTGAGCCACGCCGCCAACTTCCTCTACATGCTCACCGGCAAGGAGCCGGACCCGCGCGCCGCCAAGGTGCTCGACACCTGCCTCATCCTCCACGCCGACCACGGGCTCAACGCGAGCACGTTCGCGGCCCGCATCACCGCCTCGACGCTCTCGGACCTCCACTCGGCGATCGTCTCGGCGATCGGCACGCTCAAGGGCCCGCTGCACGGCGGCGCCAACGAGCAGGTGATGCGCATGCTGCTGGAGATCGGCGATGTGGACCGCGCCGAGCAGTACGTCCGCGGCGCGCTCGCCGCCAAGAAGAAGATCATGGGCTTCGGCCACCGGGTCTACAAGGCCGATGACCCGCGCGCCGCGTGGCTGCAGCGCCTCTCCAAGGACCTGGCGTACTCCACCGGCACCCCGCGCTGGTACGAGATCTCCGAGCGCGTCCGCCAGGCGGTGCAGAGCCAGAAGGCGCTGCCGGTCAACGTGGACTTCTACTCGGCCTCGGTGTACTACACGCTCGGCATCCCGATCGACATGTTCACGCCGATCTTCGCCATCAGCCGGGTGGCGGGGTGGACGGCCCACGTCTACGAGCAGTACAGCGACAACCGGCTCATCCGGCCCGAGTCGGAGTACATCGGCCCGATGGACGTGCCCTACGTGCCGATCGAGGAGCGCGGGTAGGCCCGCCGCGGCGCTACCCCTGCCCGCCTGTCCCCTCTTCGCCTGGACCGAGCGCCGCCAGGTCGCGCTCGAGGATGCGCCGCATGCGCTCCAGCCGCTCCGCGGTGCGCGTCAGAGCCAGCATCTGCTGGCGCTCGTCCAGGCCGCTGCGCGGGAGCAGCCTGGCCGCCGCCAGGTACGAGAGCCGCGCCGGGTCTGCCTCGGCGGCCAGCTCCTCCAGAAGCGTCGCGCCCTGCGCCGGCAGGCGCCGCGCCAGCGCCTCCGCCGTCGCAACCAGCGCGCGCGCCTCTTCACGCTCCCGCGGGTTCGGCGCCTCGTCCGGCAGCGGCCTCACGCGCGCGACCACCCGCGGCTCGGTCTGCAGCACCTCGACGACTTCGAAGCGCGCGATCCCCTCCACCGCCACCCGCAGCGTGTTGTCGTGCAGGCGCACCATGCGGTGGACCGCGGCCGCCGTCCCGATGTGGAAGAAATCCTGGGGCGTGAGGCGCTCGGGCCGCCGCGTCCCGGTGAGCGCCACCATGCCGAGCATGCCTCCCGCGGCGATCGTCTCGTCGATCAGGCGCACCGCCCACTCCTGCCCGACCGCCAGCGGCGTCACCGTGAGCGGGTAGATCACCATGTTCAGCAGCGGCAGCAGCGTCAGCTCGTCGGGAAGGGTTGTGCTCAGGTCGTGGGGTGGGGTCGAGGGTAGATCGGTGTCTTCGGGAAGAGGGGCGTCCTCGCTCACGGGGCCTCCGTCAGGCTAGGACACCGCGGCGCCGCTCGAGTCGGTGCCGACTGCATTGGCCGACGGTGACAGCAGTTTGCGGGAAAGCTCCACAAAGTCGTCGATCAGGAACGGCTTGGCGACGAACACTGTCACATTGGCCTTGTCCGCCTCGCGGCGCAGCTGCGGTGTGTCGTAGGCGGTGAACAGCACGGTCGGGATGGTGGCGCCCTTGTCCTTGACCTTCTGGATCAGCGAGAGGCCACTGATCCCGCGCAGATTATAGTCGGTCAGCAGGAGATCGTACGGCTGCTGCTCCCAGAGCTCTAGCCCTTCCTCGGCGGAGAGCGCCTGGTCCAGCTGGTAGGGAATGTCAAGGCTCTGCATGGCGATCGCTATCACGTTGGCGATCGCGCTGTCATCCTCTACAAGCAGGATACGGAGGGGCCGCTGCGTCGTCATGCTCGGCTCGCTTCGCTGATGACCAATGCCACGGACGGGGTAGCAGATCGGTCGTGTAGATTCCTATGTTACCATACAAGTCGCCCGCGGGAAATAACGATCGTCTCATATTGTCTGTCGTAAAGAGACATTTTCGTCACTTGGGTGCAGGCGGAAGCGGCCCCGGCCCGCGCGCCCTGCTCCAGCGCCTGGCCCTGGCGCTCTTCCTGCTCTACTGCGCGGTCTTCCCCGGCTCCACCGTCACCCTCGCGCTGGACCGCGTGCCGGCGTGGGGCGAGTGGATGGGCGCGGCGCTGCTGGCGGTCCAGGGGCTCGCGGTGGCCTGCTGGCTGCCCGGGCGCTACGGCCGGCGCGGCCTGCTGGCGCTCGCGGCCGCGCTGGCGCTCGCGTGGTGCGTCGAGCACATCGGCGAGACCACCGGCCTGCCCTTCGGGCGCTACCGCTACACCGAGATGCTCCAGCCGCAGATCCTCGGCGTGGTGCCGGCGCCGATCGCGCTCGCGTGGCTCATGGCGGCCCTCGGCTCGTGGCAGCTTGCGCGGCTCGCGCTCGGCGGAAGGCGCCCCGGCCTCGATCCGGCGCTCGTCGCGCTCACCGGCCTGCTGGTCGTCGTGCTCGACCTGCAGATCGAGCCGGTGGCGACGCTGGTCAGGCCGTACTGGGTCTGGCTCGACGCCGGACCCTACTACGGCGTGCCGCTCGCCAACTTCGCCGCCTGGTGGGCCGTCGGGGTGGTGATGGCGCTGCTCGTGTCGCTCGCGCTCGGCCCCAGCCGCGCCCCGCAGCCCGCCGACAGCCGGCCTGGGTGGCTGCCGGCCGTCAGCGGGCACATTCCCGCGCTGCTCTATCTCCTCAGCAGCCTGATGTTCACGGCCGTCAACTTCGCGCACGGCTACCCGCTGGCCGGGGTGGTCGGCCTCAGCGCCCTGGTCGCCGCGGCCATCTTCGCGGCCCGGTCGGCCGCTCGCCGGGGAGAGATCGGCCAGGCCGAAGAGACAGCGCGCGAGAGCAGCCCTTAGTCCCCGCGCCCGAGGCGTGTGATAGCCAGAAGCCTGTCGAACACGCGGTTGATCCCCGGCCGGCCCTCGAGGAGCGCGCTGTAGCCCTCCAGCCGCTCGCCGTTCACCTCGTCCCGCAGCGCGTCCACCGCCGCCGTCAGGCGCGCCTGGATCGCCGCGGTGAGCGACCGCTCGTCGTCCTCGGGGCTCGGGCGGTGCGGCGGCCCGGCCCGGATGAACGCCTCGGGCTGCTGCTCGCCGCGGAACTCGTAGCGCAGCGCCACCGGCCACAGGAGCGCGCCGTTCACCCGCAGCGCCACCCGCGCCGCGCCGGGGTAGACGGTGATCGGCCGCTGGTCGTTCGGGGTGATCCGCCCCTGCGGCAGGATCCAGAGGATGCGGTTGCGCCGCTCGCGCAGCAGCCGGCTGATGTAGGCGATCGAGCGCTCGGCCTCGCCCGGCCGCCTGCGCTCGACCGAGAACGCCCCGCACAGCGTGAAGAAGCGGTAGGCGCGCAGCTGCCGCTCCTCCATCATGATGTAGCTCTCGAAGCGCTCGCGGAAGACCCGCTTATCCAGCAGGAAGGCCATGTAGCCGTCCCACCAGCTGGGGTGGTTCATCGTCACCACCAGCGGGCCGTCGGCCGGGTGCGGCAGCGGGCCCTCCACCTTGAGCCAGACGCGGTGGAACATTCGCCAGCAGGCCGGCAGCACCAGCGTGCGGTAGATCAGCTCTTTGCCCAGCCGGCTGCGCCGGGCGGGGATCGCCGGAAGCTCGGAAGGTATGCCGCTCATACTGCCCGCCTGGCATCACGCACGCCGGTGGAGGCGCCCGCCCCAGCGCAGCCAGACGATCTGGCCGTCCGCGCCGCGCACGAACTCGGCCCGGCTGTCCTTGAAGGGCGCGTCGAGTACGAGCACCCGGTCCGCTTCGAAGAATGCCAGCCGGACCGGCGGCGGCGGTGGCGGCGGCGGGGTGTCGATCGTCGGGAACCCGCCCTTCGGCACCACCTGGGCCACGAGGCCGCTGCCATCCACGCGCAGCTCGACGGCGCTCAGCGCCGCCTCGTAGCGCCCGGCGTAGCGCTCCAGCTGCGCGGCCGGCAGCTCCAGGAAGCGCGGCTTGGGGGCCGCCGCGCCCAGGTAGCGCTCCAGCGCCCACGTCCACAGCTCGGCGTTCAGCTCGCCGCCGCGCGAGCCGTTGGTCAGGATCGCGAGCGCGAAGCCGTGCTCGGGGGCGAGCACCAGGTCGGCCATCTGCCCGTGCGTCGCGCCGCTGTGCCGGACGAGCTTCACCCCGCCGACCTCGCGCAGCATCCAGGTGATGCCGACCGCGTCCGCGGAGTTTCCGGCCGGCGCCTGCGGCGCCTGCATCTCCGCGCGCGACGTGTCCGTCAGCAGCTCCGGCGCGCCCTCCAGATGGGCGCGGGCGTAGCGCAGCAGCTCGATCACATTGGTTGTGATGCCGCCCGCGGCGTTGCTGGCGCGCGGCAGGGGCCAGGGGCGCAGCACCCGCACCTCGTCGGCGCCCACAAAGTGCCCGACGGCGAAGCGGTGGGTCATCACCTCGGCGGGGAAGAAGGCGGCGCGCTCCAGCCCGAGCGGCGTCAGCACCAGCTCGCGCAGCGCCGCTTCGAACGGCGCGCCGGTCACCGCTTCGATCACCCGCCCGGCGAGGCAGAAGCCGGAGTTGCAGTACGAGAACAGCTCGCCCGGCGCGCTCAGCTGCGGCAGCTCGGCCATGCGCCGCACATACCGCTCGAGCGCGTCGTCGCCCGGCCCCGTGTCGAGGAAGAAATCGCCCTGGAAGCCGCCGGTGTGGGTGAGCAAGTGGCGGAGCGTCAGCCGCTCGGCGCTCGCCTCGTCGGCCAGGCGCAGATCGGGCAGGTAGCGGCGCACAGGCGCGTCCAGCTCGAGCGCCCCGCGCTCCACCAGGCGCATCGCCGCGGTGCCGAGGAAGGTCTTGGTGATCGAGCCGATCTGAAACAGCGTGTCGGGGGTTACGGGCAGCGGGTGCTCCACATTGGTCACGCCGAACCCGGCGACGCGCTCCTCGCCGCCGTGCAGCACGCCCACCGCAACGCCGGGGATCCCAAGCCGCTGGCGCGCCGCCTCGACGCGCTCGCACAGTTGCTCGAAGGCCATGTCGTGCTCCGTCTACGTCCTCAGCGCCGCAGCCCGCGCAGCCAGCCGCGCCGCACCGCGATCTCGACCGGCCAGAGCACCGCCGCCGCCAGGAGCAGCCACGGCCACAGGCCCTGTGATACCCCCGGCGCTGCTGCCGGGGCGGATGCTGCTAGCCCTGCGCCCTCCTGAAGTGTCGTGCCGCCGGTCGCCGCGCTGATCGCCGCCAGCAGCCTCGCTCCGGCCGATGTGTCCAGCACCGGGGCGTACTCGGCGGGGTAGCGCTGCACGTAGCCGGCGCTCGCCGTCCGCTCCTGAACGCTCGTGCGCTGGCGCACCTCGATCGCGTACGGGCCGTCGGCCGGGAGCCGCACCTCCTGGGTGTAGCGGCCGGGTGCCACCTGCCTGAGCGTGACGTCGCGCGTCGTGTTGTCCGGCAGCGTCACGCTCGCCTGGGTGTCGGCCAGGTCGAGCGGCTCGCCGCTCGGCGCGACCGCGTCGGCGATGATCGTCGCCGTGTCGCCGTTTGGCACCACGCGCACCTGCAGCGGGCCGCTGTCCGGCTCCGGCAGCGTGTAGCGGATGATCGAGGCCCAGAACTGGCCGTACTCCGCCCAGTTGGACCAGTTCGGCGCCCAGGGATCCTCGACGCTCGGCGTCCAGGCCACCGCGCGCCCCAAGCCGTACTGCCAGGTCGCGAGCACCGGGTCGCCCTCGGGGGACTGCAGCACCAGCTCGGCCTCGGGCTTGAGCGTCGTGGCCACGTAGCCGCCGAGGCTCGGGATCTCGTTCGGCGCGTACTCGCGCAGCACCGGGTGGGCGCGCGCCTGCTCGGCGCGGAACTCGCCCTCCACCTGCGGCTCGGTGCGGGCGATCTCGCTCTCCAGCAGCGTCAGGCGCGGGATGTCGTCGGGGCTGGCGGCGAAGTGGTAGCGCCCGGCGCCCCACTGCGCCAGCTGGCTCAGCAGCTCGGTGTCCGAGTCGCTGCCGATCGCGATCGCCGACAGCGTGATGTCGCGCGCCCGCGCCTGCTCGATCAGGCTGCGGTACAGATCGCGCTCGTCGGTGAACGAGCGCCCGTCGGTCAGCAGCACGGCGTGGCGCACCTGCCCCGGCTGGGCCGCCAGCTCCGGCAGCCCCACCTCGAGCGCCCCGTAGATGTCGGTCCCGCCGCCCAGCCCGATGCTGCCGATCCGGCCCTGGATCTCGGCGATGCTGAGCCCCGAGCCGACCGTCTGGAACTCCACCACCCACTGCTGGCTGACGTCGAACGCCAGCACGCCGATCTGGTCCTCCTCGCGCAGCGAGTCGGTCGCCAGGATCGCCGCCTCCTTGGCCATGTTGAACTTCGAGCTGCCGGTCTCCGGCCCCATACTGGCCGACTGGTCGATGATCAGCAGCAGCGAGACCTGGGCGCGCTCGGGGCGCGGCCGCGGGTCCATCGCCACAGGCAGCACCTCTTCGAGCGGGGTGTCGCGGTAGGCGCCGAGCGTGAAGCTCGAGCGGCCGCCCGTCGCCAGCAGGCCGCGCCCCTCGCTCCGCACGAACTCGCGCAGCGCCGCCATCTGGTCGAGCGAGAACGCCCCGGCCGGCACGTCGACTAGCACGACCGCCTCGTAGGCCTCCAGCGCGGAGAGCTGCGCCGGCACCATGTTCGGCTCGAGCAGCTCGGCCAGCACCCCGGCGTCGCGCAGGGCGTTGCGCAGCGCCGCTGCGTTGCGCGAGCGGTCGGCCACCAGCAGCACGCGCGGCGCTGGTGCCACTAGCACCGTGGCGGCGTTGGTGTTGTTGCGCTCCAGCGTATCCGGCTGGGCGGTCACGACCGCGCGCAGCCCGAGGATGCCGGCCCTGCCGGCGGTGTTGGTGTACGGGAAGCGGTTCTCGCCCGGCGCGAGCCGCACCTGCTGCGAGAGCAGCGGCCGGTCGGCAGCCAGCAGGTCGACGCGCGCCTCGCTCGGCCCGCTGCTGTACACGACGATCGTCGCGGTGAACTCCTCGCCCTCGCGCAGCGTGGCCGGCGCCTCGATCCGCTCGATCCACACCTCGGGCTGCTGCGTCGGCTGGTATGCGAAGGTGTCCACTGGCACGCCGGCCGCCGCCAGCGCCCGCGCCGCAGCCAGCCCGTCGCCGCGCGTCTCCAGCCCGTCGGAGAGCAGGACCACCCGCCCGCCGCCCGGCCCGATCATCCCGCGCGCGGCCCGCAGCGCCCCGGCGATATCGGTCGCGTCGGCCCGCGGCCGCCCGGCGCTGGTCGGGTCCGCCGCCTCGGCCGCCACGTCCCCGCCGAAGTAGATGATCTGCGCCGGCCCCCCGTGGCCGCGCGCCAGCGCGTCGGCCTGCGCCCGCAGCGCCGCCTTGCCCTCTTCCCCCAGGCTGTCCGACTGGTCCACCGCCAGCACCAGGAGCGACTGCGAGGCCGCGCCGCTCGCGAGCACCGGGTTGGCGACTGCCGTCACCAGCAGCGCGACGATCAGCAGCCGGAGCACGAGCGCCGCCGCCGGAACGCGGCCGCGCTGCACCAGCCACAGCCCGGCGATCACCGGGAGCAGCGCGAGGAGCGCGAGGTACTCTGGGTTACGGAAGACCATTCGGCAAACCTTCGGCGTCTTTCAAACCGCCTGGCGCCGCGCCCGATCGGCGGGAGGTGGAGCTGGCCGGCTGGGCCGGGCCGCAGCCCGTCGCCCGCGGCGCAGCAGCACGTACAGCCACTCCAGCAGCAGCACGCCGAGCGCCCCGAGCGCCAGCCAGTGCCAGATGTCGGCCGCCAGGCGCTGCGAAGCCCCGCCAGGGGCGCTCGCCGGCGTGACCAGGTCCGGCGGCGGCTGCGGCGCGAGGTTCGACTCGGCCGTCGCGCCGGCGTTCACGCCCACCAGCCCCACCAGGGTCGTCTCCTCGCCGCGCAGCTCCTCGACCCGGTAGAGCCCCGGCTGCGTCAGCCCGTCGAGCGTCACCGCCGGAGCCGCCGGGAGCGCGATCGTGCTGCCGTCGGCGCCGATCAGCCGCACCTCGCTCGCGCGCGGGTCCGGCCGCAGCGTCACCGTCTCGCCGGCCAGAATAGCGGGCGGAAGCGGCGCTGGCGCGAGGTCGCGCACAGTCCGCGAGACCAGCAGCGGGAAGGCCAGCCGCGTCGGCAGGTTGCCCGCCGCCAGGTCGAAGGTCCAGATCGCGATCTCGCGCCCTTCGAGCCGGCCGCGCAGGATCAGCGGGATCTCGTCGGCGCTGAGCAGCGTCTCGGCCCACTCGGCGCCCGAGAGCGCGCGGGCGTTCCCGAAGCTCACGCCGCTCAGGCTCAGCCCGTCGAGCAGCCCGCCCCGCTGGCGCAGCTCACGCTCGCCGATCCGCATCGAATCGCCGCTCACATCGAGCAGCGGGTTGCCGGGCGGCGGGTTGATCGCCAGCGTCGCGCCCGCCGGCCACTCGGGCGGCAGAAAGCCGTCGAAGATCGTCAGATCGGCCTGCGCCCGCTCGTCCTGCGCGGCGGCGTAGTCCGCCGGCGCGACGGTCGTCGTCTGGACGCCCACGGCCGCGAGCGCCCGCTCGAGCGGCTCCGGGTTCGCCGAGACGAGCAGGGCGCTGAGCGGGCGGGCGCGCGCCACACCCACATAGGCGCTGTCGTCGAGCGCGAGCGCATCCGAGCCGCTCAGCGTGAGGCGCAGCGCGCTCGACGTGTTCGGCACCGTCCACGTGAGCTCGGTCCCGCCGCCGGCCGGGATGCTGAGCGGGTCGGCGCTCAGCTCCTGCTCGCCCGCGTACAGGCGCACATCGCCGACGAACGGCTCGCTGCCGAAGTTGGCCACGCGCGCGTAGACCCGCAGCCGTCCGGCCCACGGCCGCACCGCGAAGGCGGTGATCGCGCGGTTCGGGCGGTCGCTGCCGATCTGCACCCACTCGACCGGCGCCGCGACGCTGCGCGGCTCCTGCGGTGGCAGGGCGCCGTCGGTGAGCACCACGATCCGCCGGCTGAGCTGCGGGTCGAGCGCCGCCTCGGCCAGCGTCAGCGCGGCGTCGAGGTCGGTCCCGATCCCGCCCGGGCGCAGCCGCTCGGTGGCGGCGATCAGCGCCGCCGCGTCTCCGGCGCCGCCGCTGGCCACGATGCCGGGCTGGGGGCCGGCGGCGATCACCGTGGCCCGGTCGCCCGGCCCGAGCGCGCTGAGCAGCCCGCGCGCCTGCTCCACCGCCCGCTGGAACCGCGTCGCGCCCCCGTCGTCCGCCGCCATGCTCGTGGAGGTGTCGATCAGGATCACGGTGTGGCGCGCCTCGCCGGTGATCGCCCCTGGGATCTGCGGCCGGCCGAGCGCGAGGCCGATCAGCGCCGCCGCCAGCAGGTGCAGCAGCAGCAGCCAGGTGAGCGGCAGCCGCCGGCTGCGCTCGCCCTCGAGCCGCCGCGGCACCGTCTGCCAGAGCAGCAGGCTCGGCACCCTGACCCGCCGCCGCTGCTCGTTCAGCAGGTGCAGGATGACGATGATGGGGAGGCTCAGCAGGGCCAGCAGGCCCAGCGGGAACAAAAAGCTCATCGGCGCTCAGTACCAGGTGACTGGTTGACCAGGTGACAAGGTGACCGGGTGACTGGGTGTTCAAGATGGTTCGTGGTGCAGTACGGGTCTCTTCTGGCAAAAGGTCACCCCCTCACCCCGTCACCTTGTCACCCCCTCACTCCGTCACCGGGTCACTCCGTCACGAAAGGATCCGGCGCGACCGCAGGTACGGTATCACCTGCCGCTCGATCGGCCAGTTGGTCGGGATCTGCGCGTAGGTCGCCCCGCGCCGGGCGCACGCTGTGGCGATCGCGTCCTGCCAGGCGACCAGGTTGTTGCGGTAGGCCTCAATTGTCTCGCTGTCCAGCGTCAGCCGGATGACCTCGCCCGTCTCGGCGTCCTCCAGCTCGACCGGGCCGATCAGCTCCGGCTGCAGCTCGAACGGCGCGACCAGGTGCATCACCAGCACCTGCCAGCGGGGCGGCGGGAGCGCGCGCAGCCCGTCCTCCAGCCCTTCCGGCGCCAGCAGGTCCGAGCAGAGCACCAGCAGGCCGCCGCGCTGGTGCTGTCGGGCGTACGCGCCGAGCGCCCGCGCCAGGTGCGTCTCCTTCTCTGCGGGCACCCGCTCGATGAAGCGCAGCATGTCGGCCAGCCGCGCCTTGCCCTGCGCCGGCCCGAACGGCCGCAGCAGCCGGCTGCCGAAGGGCGCGATCGACACTCGGTCGCTGTGGGCCAGCGCCAGGTATCCCAGAGCCCCCGCGAGCAGCTGCGCCGAGCGTAGCTTGGGCGGATCGCCCCACAGCATCGAGCCCGACACGTCCAGCAGCACGTGGACGTTGATATCCTGCTCGACCTCGCCCAGCTTCACGAACATCTGGTCGCTGTGGGCGTAGGCGTTCCAGTCCACGTAGCGGTAGTCGTCGCCCTCGGTGTACGGCCGGTGGTCGCTGAAGATCGTCGTCGGCAGCTGCTGGCGGCTGAGATGGTTCCCGCCGGACGGACGGCCGCGCAGCGTGCGCTGCGCCTGGAGGCTCAGCCGCTGCAGCCGGCGCATGAACGCCTCGTCGAAGAGCGGCTGGCCCGCCCTCGCGCCGCTACGGGTTGAAGTACTCCTGAACCACATCGCGCTCGTCCAGTGGGATGCGCAGTGGGTCCGGCCCCACCGCCCCCATATGCCGCGGATCTCCCCCGGTGGTGCTGCCGGTGCCGCCCGGCATGGTCATACCTTGCTGCCGGGACTCCGCGGCGCTCTGGCCGCTCCCCTCGGCCGACAGCTCGACCGCCTGCCCGTCGACGCCGAGGCGCTCCGGCTGCACCGGCCGCTGCTGCCCTCCCGGCGCGTTCCCGATCCCGCCGGCCTGCCCCTGGCCCTGCGGGCCCGCGCCGTCCTGCGGCCCCTCGCCCTGGCCGCCCTGCTGGCCGGCGTTGTTCTGCCCTCCCTCGGCCTGCTGCGGCGACTGGCCGGCCCCCGCGGACTGGCCCATGCGGTCGAGCGCCTCGGCCAGGCTATCGAGCGCCCGCGAGGCCTGCTGGGTGCTCCCCTCGAGCCCGGACGCGCTGTCGCGCAGCTGCTCTGCCGTCTGCGGGTCGATCTGCTCAATCTGGCGCGCCGCGTTGCGCAGGTTGTCCGCCAGGTCGCCGCGCGACGACGGCGAGAGCTGGCTGGCCTGGTCGGCGAGCTCGCGGAGCTCCTGCGCTGCGGCGTTGGGGTCGCCCCGGTCGAGCGCCTCGGCCGCCGGGCGCGTCGCCCCCTGGTCGCGCAGCGCATCGGCCACCGCCGAGAGGACGCGCGGGTCAGCCCCGGTGCCCGGCTCGCCCTCGCCAGGGATCAGCTGGTCGCCCTCGCCGGGAACGAGCTGGTCGCCCGCGCCCGGCACCCCATCCTGTGGCGCGGGCGGCTCCTCCGCGAACAGGTCGGCCGGGTCGGCGGCGCGCGGGAGCGGAGGCAGCGGCCCGAGCTGGCTTGCGGTCCACGTCGAGCCGAACCCGCTGAGGAGCAGCAGCCCGACGGCGGCCAGGCACAGCGCCAGCAGGGTGAAGAGTTCGATCCAGGGCGGGCGCTGCCGCCGCCGTATCTCCTGGTGCAGGTTGTGGACGGTGAGGCTCGCGTGCTGCACCAGGTGCGAGGCGACGCTGCCCGGCTGCGGGTTCCGCGCGGCGACCTCGACCGCCGTCGACAGCTCCTCGTTGAGGCCGAAGCGCCGGTCCAGCCGGCGCGCCGCCTCCGCCGGGCGCATCGGCGGGCGCAGCAGCAGCGTCAGCGCCACCCCGATGCAGCCGAGCGCCGCCGCGCCCAGCCACTCGATGCGCAGCGGCCAGCCCCACACCAGGCTGCCCCCCAGCCCGATACAGCACAGGCAGACCGCGATCCAGCACGCGCGCAGCAGCGTCCGCAGGCCGTTGCGCGCCCAGCGGTCGGTCGCCATGCGGCTGAGTTGTGTGTGCAGCGTCTGCTTCATTATTCCGCTCACCAGGCGTCCGCCTCGCGCAGCGTGACCCGCCGGAACAGGCTGAGCAGCACGCCGCCCACGCCCGCCGCCAGCAGCACGCCGCCGAGCAGCGTCTGCCGCTGATTCAGCGTCTCGCGCAGCGCCAGGGCCTCCTCCGCACGGGCGCGGTCGCCGAGCGCGAGGTACTCGGCGGCCGCCCGGTCGGCCGTGGCCCGCGCCTGCGGATAGGTCTGCCACGTCTCCGCCAGGGCCATGGCCTGGCTGAGCATCGCCGCCGCCTGCTGGCCGCGCTGGGCGCGCTCGATATACGCCCGCAGCGCGGCGTCCTGCCGCTCATCGCCGAGATCGGCGTACAGCGCCAGCGCCTGCTCGGCCAGCAGCAGCGCCCGGTCGTAGTCGTTGGCCTCGAGCGCCGCCCGAGCCTCCTGCGCCAGCCCGTCGGCGCGCTGCCCGGCCTCGGCCATGCGCAGCAGCCCCTCGGCCTGCAGCAGCGTCTCGGTCTGCGCGGTGGTCCGCAGCCACTCGATCGCCGTCTCCACCGCGCGCTGCGCCTCGGCGTAGCGCCCGTCCGACAGCATCGCCTCGATGTGCGACAGGTCGTAGGCGGTCAGCGCGTTGCGCAGGTAGCCGCCCGCGATGTAGCTCGGCAGCCAGGCGCGCCACTCCTCCTCCAGCGCGGCCGGCGAGACGCCGTAGGCGCGCTCCAGCGCGGAGCGGTAGCCGCTGCTGCGCGCGCTGATCGCCAGGAACTCGCGCAGCTTCGTGAACGAGTAGCGGTCCACCAGAAAGGCCACCACCGAGAGCGCCTGCGGGTAGGCGACGTCCGGGTTGCCGTACACCAGGTCGCGGCTGTCGAGGTCGCTCCAGGGCAGCAGCTCGCCCCGGTCCAGCGCGCGGCGCAGCAGGCGGATCTTGTTCTCCAGCTCGCCCGAGGGCAGCTCGACGTACTGCGCCACGCCCTCCTGGAAGCCGACGTTCAACCGGCTGCCCGAGAGCTCCGAGGCGATGATGTGCGCCAGCTCGTGGCGCACGTTGTTCTGGATCTCGTCGGGGGTCTGGCGATCGGTCTGCGGGACGATGACGACCACCTCGTTGCGCCGGAAGTCCGCGTGGGCGACGATGCCCCTCAGGCCGCGCGCGAGCGGGTTGGCCTCGTAGTAGCGCTCGAGCGTCGGGTAGAGGCGCAGCGTCACCGGGACCGCGGGGCGGTGCCCGAAGATCGCCGACACCTCGTCGTAGATCTGGTCCACGAAGCTGGCGTACTGCTCGGCCGTCGCCTCGTCGCCGTCGGCGTAGAGGATGGCGAAGCGCTCGGTGCGCCGCTCGCGCCACTCCGGCCCATTCCAGCGCTGTGCGGAGGCTTCGCCCGGCAGGAAGAGGGCGAGCGCGCACGCGAGGAGCAGCAGCTGCGGCACGAGGCGCGCCAGCCACCCCTTCGCGCCGGCGCTCCGGCCGTACCGTGTGGGGGGCGTCCTCCCCGGCTCGGATTGGGGGTCGGGTGCGGGGCGGCCGAGCCGGCAGCCCCGGTTTGAGGCGTCGGTTGCGCGAAACATGTGAAAAATAGTCTACCATACGTAGCGCCAGCGTGGCTGAGATCCGGATGAGAAAGGTGGCGCGCTGGTGGTATAATGTGAGGGCGCGGCGACGCCGCGCTCTGATCGTGTATGAACGCGCATCTGCGCTGGAGCTTACATACCCACCCGGGAGGAAGTTTCATGCCACCTCAGTCTCGCGCCCAACGTCGCCGGCAGGCGCAGCGCACCGGCAAGCGCCCGCCGCGCCCTGCCCCCTCCACCGCCTCCGCGGGCGCGGGCGTCGAGGAGCTGCCTGCGCTGGAGAGCCCGGCCGCTCCCGCCGTTGAGCCCGAGGTGTCGCCGCAGCGGCCCGCGCGCTCGGGCCGGCGCTCGGCCGTCCGCACCCTTGAGCCGGTCGACTATTCCCAGGACTACGCCTCGGCCCGCCGTGATCTGATCCGGATCGGGGTGATCAGCCTGGTGCTCTTCGCGGTGATGGTGGCGCTCAGCTTCTCCGGGCTCCTCTAGTGCCCTGAAGCGGCAGTGGCCGCCGACGAGCGCCGCCCGCCGCCCCGCCTCCGGGGGCGCTGGCTGGCCCATCGGCGGCCGGTGGTCGGTGGTTGGTGAGTGGTGACCGTATCCAGAGCAAGGCGGCGCGGCTGCGCCGCATCGAGCATCTGCTCTACAACGCCCCCGGCGGCCTGCGCGTCGCCGATCTCGCCGATCACTGCGGCGTGGATCGGCGCACGATCTACCGCGACCTCGACGCGCTGCACGATATGGGCGTGCCGGTCTGGGAGCACGGCGGGCGCTACGGCATCGAGCGCGACTCCTACCTCTCCACGGTGCGCCTGAACCTCAACGAGGCGGTCGCGCTGTTCTTCGCCGCGCGCCTCCTCGCGCACCACAGCGACGAGCACAACCCGCACGTCGTCACGGCGCTCAACAAGCTCGCCGCGGGCCTGCCCGACACCACGATCTCGCACAATATCGCCCGCCTGGCCGATCTCATCCGCTCGCGGCCGCTGCGCGCCGACTACGTGCGGGTGCTCGAGCTCACGACGCGCGCCTGGGCCGACCGCAGGCGGCTGGCGATCCAGTACCGCGCCGCCAGCGGCGATGTGACCCGCCGCGTGATCTGCCCCTACGTGCTCGAGGTCTCGCGCAGCGAGCCGGCCTCCTACGTGATCGCCCACGACGACCTGCGCGGCGCGCTCAGGACCTTCAAGCTCGAGCGTGTGGCGTCGGCCGAGATCCTGGACAGCACCTACACGATCCCGCCTGAGTTCGACCCGTACGCCTATCTGTCACATGCCTGGGGGGTGATCGACGACACCATGGTGGAGGTGCGCCTGCGCTTCTCCCCGGCGGTCGCCCCGCGCGTCAAGGAGAGCGTCTGGCATCACAGCCAGCGTATCCGCGACCTGCCGGACGGCGGGTGCGAGATGACCCTGCACGTCGGCGGGGTCCGCGAGATACGCTCGTGGGTGCTGAGCTGGGGCGCCGATGTCGAGGTGGTCGAGCCGCAGGCGCTGCGCGACGACGTGGCCGACCACGCCCGGCGCATGCTGGCGCAGTACTCCGACGTCAGCGCCCTCTCGGGGATAATAGACGAAGGGCACGGGGGCTGAAGCGAGCTCGCTCCAAACCCTCCGTGCCCTCGTGGGGGGCGCAGTGTGCTGCGCCTACTCCTCGTCGCCGTAGATCTCCTTCAGCAGGCTCGGCTTCTTCGGCGCCGGCTGGTTGCGCGCCTCGCGCCGCCGCGCCGCCTCAGCCTGCTGCTCCTGCGTGGTGCGCAGGCGCCGCATGAAGCGGTCCACCTGGCCGGCGGTGTCGACGATGCGCTGCTCGCCCGTGTAGAACGGGTGGCAGTTCGAGCACACGTCGACGCGCAGGCCCTCGCGCGTCGAGCTGATCGGCCAGACCGTCCCGCAGGTGGAGCAGACGATCTGCGACTCGTAAAGCTTCGGGTGAATGCCCTTCTTCACCGCTGTTCTCCTGCCGCCTCGACGGCCGGCTGCTCGGCCTCCGCGAGCGGGATGATGCTGACCATCTTCTGCCGCCGCGAGTAGTGCTCGAACTTCACATACCCGGCTGTCTTGGCGTAGATCGTGTAGTCTCGCCCCAGCCCAACATTCGTGCCCGGCTTGATCTTCGTGCCGCGCTGGCGGACGATGATCGTCCCCGGGAGCACCAGCTCGCCGCCGAAGCGCTTGACACCCAAGTACTGCGGGTTGCTATCGCGGCCGTTGCGCGAGCTGCCAACACCTTTCTTATGCGCCATCGCTTCCCCCTGATCTACTCGCTCGCGCTCGCGGCTGGCTCGGCAGCGCCCACACCCTGGATGTCGCTGATCGTCACGCGGGTGTAGCCCTGCCGGTGGCCCGTCCGCCGCCGGTAGCGCTTCTTGTTCTTATACCGGAAGACGACGATCTTGTCGCCCTTGATGTCGCCGACAACCTTAGCGACGACGCGCGCGCCGTCCACAGTCGGGGAGCCGACGATCGGCTGCTCTCCGCCAACCAGCAGCACCTCGCCGAACTCCACCTCGCTGCCCGGCTCGGCGTCCAGCAGCGCGACATCCAACATCTGCCCGACTTCGACGCGGTATTGCATCCCGCGATCTCGGATAATTGCGTACACGACGCCGCTCCTCACAGAGAATGGGCCGACTCAGGAGCCCTGACTGTTCCTGATCGCTACACACGATAAAAGAGAGTGGGCGCGCCACTCTCCGCACAGTGTGCTTGCTTGCTGCGGCCATTATAGCAGCCGGGGGAAAGGCTGTCAAACGCTCTGCCCGCCCGCAGCCTGCTCGCGCGGGCGCTCGCTCAGCCCCTGCGGCGGGGTCTGCGGCAGGACGATGCGGAAGGTCGTGCCGCAGTCCGGCTGGCTGTGGGCGGTGATCGTGCCGCCGTGCGCCTCCACCGCCAGGCGGCAGAAGGTCAGACCGAGGCCGGTGCTCTGCTGCCGGCCGTGCGAGTCGCTGCTCAGCCGCCCGAAGCGGTCGAAGATGCGCTCCAGGTGCTCGGGCGGGATGCCCGGGCCGTCGTCCTCTACCTCGATGATCACCGACGAGCTGGCTGGCGCTCCCAGCGGCGTCTGGCGCTGGTGCGCCTCATCGGCGGGCCCCGGGCGCGCCCGCAGGACGATCGTCGTCCCGGGGCCCGTGTGCTTGATCGCGTTCGAGACGAGGTTGAGCATGACCCTGCGCAGCAGCCGCCGGTCGGCGATCACGGATGGCAGGTCGGCGGGCACGTCGATGCGGATGATCTTCTCCTCCTGGGTCAGCCACGCGCTCATCTCGCCGGCGCAGTCGCGCAGCAGGTCGGGCAGCGGGATGATGCTGTACTCCAGGTCCAGCTTGCCCTCCTCGAGCCGCGCCGAGTCGAGCACATCGCCGATCAGCCCCGACAGGTTCATGCCGCTGCGCAGGGCGCTCTCGAGCAGCAGCCGCTGGCTCTCGTGCATGCGCGCCGCGTCCAGGCGCATGATCTCGAGGAAGCCGATCATCGCCGTGAGCGGGTTCTTGAGGTCGTGGACCACCATCTGGGTCAGCTGCTCTTTGTCGCGCTGAAGCTGGCGCAGCGCCGCGTTCAGCCGCTCCAGCTCCAGCCGCTGCCGCCGCTCCTGGGCCACCGCCGCGGCCGCCTGCTCCAGCGCCTGGATCTGGCTCTCGGCCAGCCCGAAGCGGGCCTGGAGGTCGCGCCGGAACGCCTCGTCCGGCTGCTCGCCGCGCGCGATCGTCTCGATCAGCGCCTCCAGCGTGCTCGCGTAGCGCGCCCGCAGCCGCGCGCGCGTGCCGCTCAGGAACAGCCCCTCCAGCAGCCCGTCCGCCGTCTGGCCGCTGCGGTAGCCGGCCAGCAGCGCCACGCTGATGATCCCGAAGCCGGCGAACTCCTGGACGTGGTACAGCCAGAACGAGATCGAGTAGTTCTCGACGACCTGCGACTGGGTCACCAGCGCCAGGCCGAACAGGGCGCAGCCGCAGGTGATCGCCAGGCCGGTCTGCGACGGCCCGCGCCGGTACAGCCGCAGGTGGCGCTCGGTGGCGAAGCCGTAGCAGAGCACGCCCAGCAGGCTCGCGGCGCCCCGCACGTCCAGCCCGAGCGCGCCGTCGAGCCGCATGGCGCTCGTCAGCCAGCCCGCCGGCGCGCCCGTGTCGCCCGCATCCCCCTGCGCCACGTGCTGCGCGTGGGCGTGTGCCGCCGGGCCCGCCGCGCCGGCCGCCGCCACCATGACCCACGTCGAGCCCATCCAGATGATGACGGACGCCGCCAGCCACAGCCGCACGCGCGCCATGATCCAGCCGTTCGTGCGCGGCGCGAGGTCGAGGCCGCTGGCCGCCAGGAACAGCGCGCCGGCCAGCAGGCTCAGCAGCGCCGACCAGCCGGTGGCGGCGCCCAGGCCGTGCAGCACGACGCTCGGCGTCGTGATGGCGTGGACGCTGAAGAACCCCGCCATGATCAGCAGCCCCAGGCCGATCAGCAGCGCCCGCGAGTCCGACGAGCGCGTGGCGGTGTGGATCACCAGCAGCGCCAGCCCAACCCCGAGCAGCGCCGCCGCGCCGGCGATCGCCAGGTGCCCGGCCGGGCTGGCGATGAGGATCCGGTCGAGCTCGGGGAAGAGGCGCAGCACGATCAGCAGCGCCGGGCCTGCGGCCAGCGCAGCCACCCAAGCCGCCGGGCGCGGCTGCGCGGGAGCGCCGCCAACTGCGGCTGCGCCGAGCTCTTGTTCGGGCCTGGTTTCGACCTGAGATGTCATCGTCGACACGCTGCGAGTTCGGTGGGAGGCAAGCGTGTTGGAGGCGCGGGGCCCTCTGGTCAGCGCTCCGCAGGCAGGCGATGCTTCGGGCTGGCGTGACACGCGTCTCGTATAATAGTAAACGCTATGACCAGTGCAAAAAGATCGGCTTCTTCGCAAATACCATACGACATGGAATCGTTGCGCGCCCAGCTGCTCGAGTGGTTCGACCGCAACGGGCGCGATCTTCCCTGGCGGCGCACCCGCGATCCCTACCGCGTCCTGGTCTCCGAGGTGATGCTTCAGCAGACGCAGGTCGACCGCGTGCTCCCCAAGTACCTGGCCTTCCTCGAGCGCTTCCCGACCCTCGAGGCGCTGGCGGCCGCGCCGACGTCCGAGGTCATCCGCGCATGGGTCGGGCTGGGGTACAACCGGCGCGCGGTCAACCTGCAGCGCGCCGCGCGCGCGGTGCTCGAGGAGCACGGCGGCGTCTTCCCGCGCGATGCCGCCGCGCTGCGGCGCCTGCCCGGCATCGGCCCGTACACCGCCGGCGCGCTGGCCTGCTTCGCCTTCGAGCAGGACGTCGCCTTCATGGACACGAACATTCGCCGGGTGGTGCGGCGCGTCTTCGCCGACCCGGCCGCCGAGCCGTCCGAGGCCGAGCTGCTGGATCTCGCGGGCGCCGCCCTGCCGCCCGGGCGCGGCTGGGCCTGGAACCAGGCGATCATGGAGCTCGGCGCACTGGTCTGCACCGCCGCGTCGCCGGCCTGCTGGCGCTGCCCGCTCCAGCAGCACTGCCGCGACTACGCCGCGCGCCGTGAGGCCGACGAGCAGGCGTTCCTCGCGCCCACCTCCCCAGCCCCGCGCCGCCCCCGCGCCGTCGCCGAGCGGCGCGAGGCCCCCTTCGCCGGCTCCAACCGCTGGTACCGCGGCCGGATCGTCGATGCTCTGCGCGCGCTGCCCGCCGGCGAGCGCCTGCCGCTCGTCGCGCTCGGGCCGCGCATCAAGCCCGACTACGCCCCCGACGACGCGCCCTGGCTCGGCGCCCTTGTCGACGGCCTCGCCCGCGACGGGCTGCTCGTGCTGGAGGGCGATCTCGTGCGCCTGCCGGACTGACTCTGCGCGAGATGCCCTGCGCGGGCGGTGGAGTTTTCTCATTGTATAGAGGAGCTACGCGGTGCGGTGCTGCGGCACCTCCCGCGGAGAGATACGGAGGGCGGGGTGCCCTCTGGGCCTCCCTCCACGCTCGTTTCTTTTCCGCCGCTCTGCGGCGGCTGTGTCATTCATGCATGCAGGCGCTCAGCCCTGCACCCGGGCAGGAGGGCCGGCGCTCCGCCCTGCACCACCCGCGCCAGGGCCTGCGGCCCTGGACCCGCAAGGGAACGCGTACGCCGCTCGTTTGCCCGTTGTCATGCCCACCTCCACCGATGCTCGTGCCCCAGGCACAGACTGATGCGCTGCAATGCCCAGTGTGGCTGAGACGCGTGGCTGGTGTGCTGAGGCATGACAACGGGCGAACTACGGAAGGTGGCGCCGCTTGCGGGGAAGGCCCGGAAGGGGCTGCACAGCCCCTTCCGGCGGGGGAGAGCGAGAGGGGCACCGGCCCCTCTCGCCTGAAGCACGCTCTGACCGCACTGCGTACTTCTTAGTAATTGACATAATTATCTCTCGGCGGAGGCCGGTCGCGCCAGGCGGGTGTGCTATAATGCCCGTGCAGCCGCCGACGAGAGGCCCCAGCGTCCAACGCTGGGGCGCGCAACGCGACGATGACCACCGCCATCGCCTTCAACCCGAACCACGCCGAGCACACCGATCCGCGCCACGTCGAGCAGGCGGCCCGGCTCAGCGCGGTGGCGGATGCCCTCGACGCGAGCGGCCTGCGGCAGGATCTCGTCGAGCTGCCGCCCACCCCAGCGTCGGAGCAGCAGATCTGCGCCGTCCACGAGTCGTCGATGGTCGAGCTGGTCCGCTGGGCTGCGACGCAGCAGGGGCTGTGGCTGGACCTCGATACCTATACGACGAAGGCGTCCTGGGAGGCCGCGCTCTCCGCAGCCGGGGCGGCGCTGCAGCTCACCGAGGCGGTGGCTGCGGGCCAGGCGACCAACGGCTTCGCGCTCGTCCGCCCGCCGGGCCACCACGCAACGCCCTCCTGCTCGATGGGCTTCTGCCTGTTCAACAATGTGGCGATCGCCGCGCGCCACGCCCTGGATACGCTCGGCCTCGAGCGGGTGGCGATCGTGGACTACGATGTCCACCACGGCAACGGGACGCAGGACGCGTTCTACGACGAGCGCCGGGTGCTCTTCTGCTCGACCCACGCGTCGCCGCTCTACCCCGGCACCGGCGCCGAAGACGAGATCGGCAGCGGCGCCGCCGCCGGCACGACGCTCAATGTGCCGCTGCCGTACGGGGCGGGAGACGCCGGCGCGCTGCGGGTGTATGACGAGCTCATCATCCCGGCCGTCCGCCGCTACGCGCCGCAGATGATCTTCGTCTCGGCCGGCTTCGACAGCCACTGGGCCGACCCGCTCGGCCCGCTGGCCTTCTCGGTGGCCGGCTACGCCGAGCTGACCCGCCGGCTGGTGGCGCTGGCCGCCGAGGTGTGCGACGGCCGCCTCGTCCTGACGCTGGAGGGCGGCTACAACCAGCCGGCGCTCGGCGCCTGCGTCGTCGCTGTGCTGCGGGTGCTGCTCGGCCGCGACCCCGGCCCCGATCCGCTCGGCCCGGCCGGCCGCGCCGAGCCGGATCTGTCGGCGCTGATCGAGCGCATCAGGCGCCTGCACCCGCTGCTCAGTGGCGAGTGATGCGAGCGGCGCGGGTGGCGCCTGGCAGTTCGGAGGCGGGGAGCGCATCAGTAGCTGACGCCTCGCGCGTCACGCATCTCACAAGAAGGCACCTATGACTGACTCCAGCACACCTATTGCCGTTATCGACTACGGCGCCGGCAACCTGCGCAGCGTCGTCCGCGCGCTCACCCACGTCGGCGCGCCGCTCGCGGTGACCAGCGACCCGCGCGTCGTGCTCGATGCGCCGGTGGTGGTGCTGCCCGGCGTCGGCGCCACGCGCGACACCATGGACAGCCTCACGCGCCTCGGGCTCGTCGAGCCGATCCGCGCCAAGATCGCCGCCAGCGCGCCGTTCCTCGGCATCTGCGTCGGCATGCAGGTGCTGTGCGAGGTGAGCGAGGAGTTCGGCGAGCACGCCTGCCTCGGCGTGGTGCGCGGCGCCGTCCGGCGCCTCCCCGACGGCCAGAAGGTGCCGCAGATCGGCTGGAACCAGGTGCGCCGCCCGCCCGAGCACGCCGGCCACCCGCTCTTCGAGGGCATCCCCGACGGCAGCGACTTCTACTTCGTCCACTCCTACTACTGCGACCTGGCCGACCCACAGATCGTGGCCGGCGTGACCGACTACGGCGTCTCGTTCCCGAGCGTGCTCCTGCGCGACAACCTGGCCGCGGTCCAGTTCCACCCGGAGAAGAGCGGCGCGCTCGGCCTGCGGCTGCTGCAGAACTTCGTCGCCTGGGCGCGGGCGGCGGCGCTCGCGGCTGGGTAGCCGGCCCGCTGCGGAGGGCGGCCCCGGAGGACGTGCGGCGCGACCGCATCATGTGTGACTGATATGGAAATAATTCCCGCCATCGATATCAAGGCCGGCCAGTGCGTGCGTCTGTACCAGGGCGACTTCGAGCAGGCGACGGTGTACGACGATGACCCGGTGGCCGTGGCGCGGCGCTGGATCGAGCTTGGCGCCCAGCGGCTGCACATCGTGGACCTGGACGGCGCCCGGAGCGGCCACCCGGTCCACGTCGACGTGATCAGCGCCGTGGTGCGGGCCGCGGGCGTGCCGGTGCAGCTCGGCGGCGGCCTGCGCGACGAGGAGGCGGTGCGCGCGGCGCTCGAGATCGGCGTGGCGCGCGTGATCCTCGGCACCGCCGCAGTGCGCGACCCTGACCTCGTCGCGCGGCTGGTCGAGCGCTACGGCGAGGCGATCATCATCGGCGTGGACGCCCGCGACGGGCTGGTGGCCACGAGCGGCTGGCTCAACACGGAGCCGATCCAGGCCGCCGACCTGGTCCAGCGCATGGCCGCCCTGGGCGTCAGGCGCTTCATCTACACCGACATCAGCCGCGACGGCACGCTCACCGAGCCGAACTACGCCGCGACCGCCGCGCTGGTGCGCCCGGGCGGCCCGGCGATCATCGCCTCCGGCGGCGTCGGGACGGTGGAGCACCTCAAGCGTCTCGCCGCCCTCGGCTGCGAGGGCGCTATCGTCGGCCGGGCGCTCTACACCGGCGCGCTGTCGCTGCGTGAGGCGATCGCTGCGCTGCATGAATAAAAGAATGCCGGCTGGCCCGGCGGCGCGTTCCCGCTGCGTCGGCTGCCGTGCCCGCCGGGGCCGCGCTCGCGACTCCAACCTGCTGCAGCCCCATCGTAGCCACCGGAGACGGCTCGGTCCCGCCGGCGCGCCGCGGCGCCTTCCGCCAGCGGCGGAGATTGTACGACCCTACACACTCTGCCGCGCTACGGCAGTTTCACCGCCGCAGCGCGGCGGAAGAGAGGTGCTATGACGAATACGAACAAATCTGGCGTCCCCAGCAAATACGAGGAGGAGCGGCTGCGCGCCGCCGAGCAGTCGCAGATCGTCTACCTCCAGGGCCAGATCGACGAGCTGCGCCGGCTGATCAAAGAGCAGAACAACAAGTACAGCTGGACGATGGAGCAGGTCCGCAAGGCCGAGGGCGGCGTCGCCCAGGTCGAGGGGCTGTTCGATCGCTTCCGCAACGAGGTCACGCAGGCGCTGGACGCATTCAGGCGCGAGCTGGCCACGCTGCGCAAGGAGGTCGCCGGCGCCCTGGTCAAGATCGAGGAGAGCACCCGCCCGCTGCGCGAGATGCAGGCCCAGATCCAGCAGCTCGGGGAGGCGCGCCGCCAGGACCGCGACGCCGTCGCCAGCTGGGTGAGCCGCATCGAGGAGCTCGACCAGCGCACCGTCGGGTGGCAGTCGGCCCTCAAGGATGTCGACGAGCGGCACCGCGCGCTGGTGGCGCAGATCGACGGGCTCTACAGCGCCGACGAGAGCGTGCGCGCCGAGATGCGCAAGCTCGTCGAGGATCTGCAGGTGGAGAAGCAGAGCCTGAGGCGCCAGGCGGTCGAGGCCCAGCAGCTGGTCGCGGACATCCGCCCGCTGCTCGACTCGCAGGCCAGCCGCATCGCCCGCCTGGACGAGATGCGGCAGCAGATCGAGCTGTTCGCCGAGCAGCTCCCCAACCAGATCTCGGAGCTCCAGACGCGGCTCCAGGAGCTGCTGGGCGAGGTCAAGCGCGTCGAGCGCGTCTCGACCGAGCGCTTCCTGATGAGCCAGGAGCGGGTCGAGGAGATCCGCCGCCTGCAGGACGAGCGGCTCGCGACGCTGGAGGAGGTGGACCAGTCCAACCTGCGCCAGCTCACCACCTGGATCGAGCGGCTCGACAGCTGGGTGCGCGAGCTGGAGGGGCGCCAGGCCCGCTCGGAGAACCAGGTCACGGACATGCAGCGCGAGTACGTCGTCCAGCTGCACGACCTCGAGCAGCGCGATATACTGCTGATCGACGCGCTGATGAACGCGCTGGGCAGCCGGCTGGAGGCGATCCGCGCCGAGCGCCTCGAGCGCGGCCAGGCGCCTGACAACGGGATCCGCTGATGTTGAAACGTCGCATCATCCCCTGCCTGGACGTGAAGGCCGGGCGGGTTGTGAAGGGCGTCGCCTTCCTCAACCACCGCGACGCCGGTGACCCGGTGGAGCTCGCCGCCGCCTACAACGCCGCCGGCGCCGACGAGCTGGTGTTCTACGACATCACCGCCAGCAGCGACGAGCGCGCGATCATGGTCGACGTCGTCGAGCGCACCGCCGCGCAGGTGTTCATCCCGCTCACGGTCGGCGGCGGCATCCGCACGGTCGAGGATATGTACCGCATGCTCCGCGCCGGCGCGGACAAAGTCTCGATCAACACGGCTGCGGTGCTCAACCCGCAGCTGATCGAGGACGGCGCGCGGCGCTTCGGCAGCCAGTGCATCGTGCTCTCGATCGACGCGCGCAGGGTCAATGGGGCCGCGCGCTGGGAGGTCTTCACCCACACCGGGCGCGACCCGCGGCCGACCGGGCTGGACGCCGTGGAGTGGGCCCGCCGGGGCGTCGAGCTCGGCGCCGGCGAGATCTGCATCAACAGCATGGACGCCGACGGCCAGAAGAGCGGCTACGACCTGGAGCTGCTGCGGGCGATCAGCGACGCGGTGCCCGTGCCGGTGATCGCGTCCGGCGGCGCCGGCTCGCCCGAGGATATGTACGCCGGCCTGGTGGAGGGGCGCGCCGACGCGGTGCTCGCCGCCTCGATCTTCCACTTCGGCGAGTACAGCGTGGCGGATGTGAAGCGCTTCCTGGCCGAGCGGGGCGTGCCCGTCCGCCTGACGCAGCCCGAGGGGGAGTGACGATGAAGGTTGTTGTGCGCTACTTCGCCGCGCACCGCGACGCCACCGGCCGCGCCGAGGAGCAGATCGAGCTCGAGGAGGGGACGACCGTGGGCGCGCTCTGGGAGCTGCTGGTGGCGCGCTACCCGCGGCTCGCCGGCTACAGCGGCCGCCTGCTCTACGCCGTCAACCAGGAGTTCGCCACGCCTGCCACGGCGCTCGCGGACGGGGACGAGGTCGCCTTTATCCCGCCGGTGAGCGGCGGCCGCGACGCTGGGCGGTAACACCCCTGGACGGGCTTGAGGAGGCAAAGCCTCCCTGGGATCCTCTCTTTCCTGCCGCTCTGCGGCGACTTCGTCGCCGCAGAGCGGCAGGAAAAAAGTCCGTGGAGGGCCTATGGCCCTCCACACCTCCCCGCTGAGGGCTGCGGGCGACGACCGCCGGAGGAGTTCGGGGAGGCGAAGCCTCCTGCGGAAGCCCTTCTTCCGCGGCTCAGCGGCGCGAGGGGTTCGGGGAGGCTTCGCCTCCCCGGGATCTTCATCTTCCGCGGCTCTGCGGCTGCGAAGCGGCCGCAGAGCCGCAAAAAAAGAATGAGGGCCAGCGGCCCTCCGTACCCCTAACACCTGTGAGAGAGATACTACGAGTTGGGGAGTGCCGGCGGCCAAGCTGCCAGCACTCCCCAACTTCTCCAAGGAGGAGCCAGGTGCATAACCCGACATCCCAGGTCAATAGGCCGAAGCACTTTGTGGTGACGCCGGAGCCGCTCGACCCCGCGCCGCTGGTTGCGCTGGTGCAGGCGCCCGACATGGGCGCGGTCGTGACCTTCGCGGGGGTGGTGCGGAACAACTTCGGCGGCCGGGCCACGGCGCGGCTGGAGTACGAGGCCTACCAGGGCATGGCCGAGTCGGTGCTGGCGCAGATCGCCGAGGAGGCGCGCGGCCGCTGGAGGATCGGCGAGGTCGCGGTGCATCACCGCATCGGCACGCTGGAGATCGGCGAGACGGCGGTGCTCGTCGTGGTGGCGGCGCCGCATCGGCGCGAGGCGTTCGCGGCCGCCGAGTGGATCATGGACCGCATCAAAGAGGTGGCCCCGATTTGGAAGCGCGAGATCTGGGCCGACGGAGCGTCAGAGTGGGTTGGAGATGAGAACGAGCGCAGGGCGAAACACGCGCAGTGAGGGGTGAGTGCTGGGTTGGTGAACCGAGCCGTCACTCTTCACGCTGCATGTTGTCTCCCTACTGCAGCAGCATCTCGAAGTTCGGGCGATCGTCGCCGCCGCTGATCCGGCGCAGGCCGCGCTGAATCGCGCGCACGGTCTCCTCGCCGATCCAGTACGTGAGCAGCGAGCCGAGGACGAGCCCGACCGCGCTGCCGATCGCGGCGCCGAGGCCGAACAGAACGAAGCGTGTGTTCTTGCTGCTGTCCATAGCGTTCCTCATTGAACAACCACAACCGGGGTCGCCTTGTTCCAGAGGCGCTCGATACGGTAGTAATCGCGCATCGCCGCCGAGAAGATGTGTATCACCACGTCGCCGTAGTCGAGCAGCACCCAGCCCGACTCTGCCGTTCCCTCGGCGCGCGCGTGCCGGTCCAGCTCTTTGGCCAGCGTCTCGTCGATCGCCTCGAGGATCGCGTTCAGCTGGCGCTCGCTCTCGGCGGAGCAGATCACGAAGTAATCTGCGACCGTGTTGAGCTTGCGCAGGTCGAGCATGACGATGTCGCTGGCCTGCTTGTCCTCGGCGATCTCAACCGTGCGTCGTGCCAGGGCCGCCGCCTCGATGGCCTGTTCCTCTATCAGTGTCGCCTCCTTACACCTGCCTGTCCGAAGAGACGCTGCAGCCGGGAGAGGCGCTCCCCTCCCGTCGGCTGCGCCGCTCTTCAGCTGTTGTGCACCTAGATTCTACCAGAACTGGCGCTCGCTGTAAATAGCGTCCTACGGCAGGCCGAGCATCGTCTGCGCGGCGAAGTGGTAGGACTCGGGCAGCAGCCGCAGCACCAGCGCGCCCAGCAGCGCCGCGACGGCGGGCGCGAAGCGCGAGGCCCCGAGCGCCGGCGACCACCCGGCGTACGGGAACGCCGCCGCTCCGATCATCAGCACCGTGCAGGTCAGCAGGCCCTGCAGCGCCCCGAGCAGGCCGCCCAGCAGGTGGTCCAGCCGCCCGAGAAACAGCAGGCCCGCGTAGTGGTGCAGCAGGCTCGCCGCCAGGCTCGCCAGCCCGCTGACCGCGAGGAACGTGAGGGCGAACCCCAGCCCGCGCGCCAGCCCCGCGTCGGTCACGAACGACATCAGCGGCTCGGCCACCAGCGAGCTGTAGCGCCCGGCCACCACCGCGCCGGTGAGCACCCCGGCGATCGATAGCACCTGCCGGATCACCCCCCAGTAGATACCCAGCGCTCCGCTCAGCAGCGTGATCGCGACGATGGCAATGTCGACAGCGTTCATATGTGATAAGACGTCCTGCATGACGCGCATGTTCCGCTGCTAGTGACATGGTACAGGAGTTACGCGGTCCGTGCCACGCTCCTTCCGGGGAGCTGTGCGGATCTGCGGCCCTCTCCTCCGCCGGGAGGGTGGCGGGCGGCTAGCTCTCCGCGGCCCTCTCCTTCGCCGGGAGG
>ERZ777003.1194-NODE-1194-length-41679-cov-5.843768_pt1 | contig 41679 bp, 40 predicted proteins | sample MGYA00374956_ERZ777003 | MGnify/ENA primary metagenome ERZ777003 (study PRJEB29302, sample SAMN06268252) | bioreactor metagenome | isolation source: Joint BioEnergy Institute, California, USA | place: USA:Joint BioEnergy Institute, California, USA | collected... | reverse complement strand
GGCGATGGCGCGTGCAACCGAGGTGCTGCGGCGTGCCGGCTGGATCTGATCCGGTAGTGCGTGACAGCCCTTCTTTACCTTTGCAGAGGTGTGCATGAGCAAGCAGGAAGTCGTCCTGGTTACGGGCATCACGGGTCTGATCGGGGCCGCTGTCGTGCAGCGCTTGCGCGCGCAAGGCGTGGCAGTCGTGGGGATGGACCGCACCGCGCCGGTGAATGCCGACTATCCGGTGATCACCCACGAACTGCCGGGGCCGCACCGCTGGCATGAGGTGGTCGTGCGCTACGGTGTGACGCGCATCGTGCATGCCGGCGGAGTGTCGGGCCCCATGCTGTTGCGCGACGATCCGGCACGTGTCTGCGACATCAACCTGCAGGCGGTGGTAGATGCACTGGAGGTCTGTCGCATCCATGGCATCCGGCGCATGGTGTGGTTCTCGTCGATCAACGCTTACGGCGAGCACCCGATAGATGCCGTAGTCGACGAGTCGTTTCCGCTTCGCCCGACAACCGTCTACGGTGCGACCAAAGCGGCAGGCGAGGCACTTGTTGGCGCATACCACGCAGAGCACGGCGTGGACGCGGTTGCCTTGCGCGTGGCCTCCTGCTATGGCCCGGGCCGGACGACGGCCTGTCTCATCCGTACACTGGTCGAGGATGGTCTCGCAGGGCGCGTCACACGCGTTGGTCGGGCCTCGAATCGCACCCGTCAGTTCATCCACATCGACGACGTGGTCGACGGAATCCTGGGGGCCCTGCACGCGGCCGAGCTGGGGCAACGTTCCTACAACATCGCTCCGGGCAGGGTGCAAACCCTCGATGAAATCGTGGCGGCGGTCAGACTGTCGGTACCCGCAGCGGCGGTCGAAGTCTGCGACGATGGCATGGTCTGGAACACGTTTCCCCTGGGCCGGTTGTCGATCGACGCCGCACGCCGTGACTTTGGTTTCCAGCCGCGAGTGGCGCTCGAAACCGGCGTGCGCCGCTTGCGTGACGCCCTGGTCGGAGGCTAGCGCGGCCACACCTGGCGCATGCTCACGGGTTGCTGTGCCACGCCGGTGCGCACGCGCAGATCGCGAAATGCACCGCGACTTGGCGGTATGATCCGCCCATGCAAAAACTTCATGTTCCCAGCACGCCCCGCATCGTGGCCATCGTGCCCGCCGCGGGCATCGGTTCACGCGCTGTCGCCACGTCATCACCTGGGCAGTCGCTGCAGGCAGCGACCCGCGCAGCCGCCCCGTTGCCCAAGCAGTATCGATTGATCCATGGCCGGCCCATGCTGTGGTGGTCCGTCCGTGCTCTCTTGCAGGACGAGCGTATCCGGGAGGTGGTGGTCGGCGTGGGCCGGCAAGATCCGTACGTTGTTGCCGCGCTCGAAGGCCTTCATCGTGTGCGCTGGCTCGAGACGGGCGGGCCCAGCCGTTACGCCACCGTGCGCAACACGCTTCAGGAGTGCGGCATCGACGACGACGGTTGGGTGCTGGTGCACGACGCGGCCCGGCCGGGTCTGCCGGGATCGGCCCTGCGCGCCCTGATCGACGCCTGTCTGCCGGATGAAGTGGGTGGACTGCTGGCACTTCCGGTGGCCGACACGCTCAAGCACGATATGGCTCTCCAGAATGGTGAGGCAAACGGCCCACCGGCGCGCGTGGCGCGTACGGTCGCGCGCGAACATCTGTGGCAGGCCCAGACGCCGCAGATGTTCCGGGCCGGTCTGTTGCGCCGCGCGTTCGCCGAGATGGACCGGCTCGGCCTGGAACCAACCGACGAGGCTGGCAGCATCGAAAACCTCGGCCTGCAGCCGCTGCTGGTGCAGGGTTCTCTGATAAATTTCAAGGTCACCTGGCCCCAGGACTTCGAATGGATGGAAAAATGGCTTCAATAGCAGGACGCATACGTGTGGGGCAAGGCTACGATGTGCATGCCCTGGTGGCGGGCAGGCCGCTCATCATTGGCGGTGTCCACATCCCGTACGACAAGGGTCTGGCCGGGCATTCCGATGCCGACGTATTGCTGCACGCCATCACCGACGCCTTGCTGGGCGCCGCAGGACTGGGCGACATCGGGCACCATTTTCCCGATACCGATCCGCGCTGGGCGGGCGCCGACAGTCGGCACCTGCTGCGGCTGGCGTACGCGCGGGTCCGTGAAGCGGGTTGGGAAGTCGGCAATGTCGACGCTACCGTGCATGCCCAGGCACCCAGGATCGGACCGCATGCTCCTGCGATGCAGGCGAACATCGCGCAAGACCTGCAGCTGGCCGACCTGGCCTGCGTGAACATCAAGGCCAAGACCAACGAATCGCTGGGCTTTCTGGGGCGCAAGGAGGGCATCGCGGCTACCGCGGTCGTGCTCATCATGCGTTCGTCAGCCTGAGCATCGTATTCACGCCCGCCGGAGGCACTCCCGCGGTCGCTATACTGAATCCCCCGAAACTCACCACATGACAGGTGTCTCATGTTGCCAGCCAGATTCTTGCAAGGCAGGTCGGCGCTAGTTACAGGCTCAACCAGCGGCATCGGCCTGGCCTGTGCCCGGGCCTTGGCCAGCCAAGGTGCCAACATTACGCTCAACGGTTTCGGGAATGCCGCCGAAATCGAACGCATGCGTGCTGAAATTGCCAAAGAGTTCGGCGTCGAAGTGCGCTACTCACCGGCCGACATGACCCGGCCCGATGACATCGTGGCCATGGTGCATGACGCGCAGGCCGAGTTCGGAGCGCTCGACATCCTCGTCAACAATGCCGGCATCCAGCACGTCGCGCCCGTTGAAGACTTTCCGCCTGAGAAGTGGGATGCCATCATCGCCATCAACCTTTCGTCGGCATTCCATACCACCCGTGCCGCGATTCGTGGCATGAAGGCGCGCGGCTGGGGGCGCATCATCAACACCGCTTCCGCGCATGCCCTGGTCGCATCACCGTACAAGGTTGCCTACGTGGCCGCCAAACACGGCATTGCCGGGCTCACCAAGACCATCGCGCTGGAAGTCGCGCAGGACGGCATCACGGTGAACGCCATCTGTCCGGGATACGTCTGGACACCTCTGGTAGAACGCCAGATCCCAGACACCGCGCGGGCACGCGGCATTTCCGAAGAGGAAGTGAAGCGCAACGTACTGCTTGCAGCCCAGCCTACGCGCGAGTTCGTCGGCGTGGACGAGGTGGCCAGCCTGGCGTTATACCTGTGCAGCGATGCCGCGCGCTCCATTACCGGCGCCATGCTGACGGTCGACGGCGGCTGGACGGCTGCCTGATCCGGCCGGGACGTCGCCGCTGTGGCCAGGCGTCCCAATCGCATCGGGCACGCGTTTGCCCATTCACAACCCTACGAGGAACTGCGCGCATTGGTGTGCGCCTCCATCGGTCAGACATTTGCCATGCTTTACGTCATTTCTCCTGCCAAAACGCTCGACTACGAATCGCCGGTCGAGATGAGTGACGCGACCCATCCCCTGTTCGTGGAACAGGCAGCCGAGCTCATCGAGGTGCTGAAACGCAAGAGCCCGGAAGAGATTTCGGAGCTGATGTCGCTGAGTCCGGCGCTCACTGCGCTCAACGTCCGGCGCTTCCAGGAATGGAGGCCGGAGTTCTCGGCCGAGACGGCGCGTCCAGCGGTACTCACGTTCAACGGGGATGTCTACGAAGGGCTCGACGCGCGTTCACTTTCCCGCACCGATCTGGACTGGGCCCAGGAGCACCTGGTCATCCTTAGCGGTTTGTACGGGGTGTTGCGGCCGCTCGACCTGATGCGACCCTACCGTCTGGAAATGGGTACCCGTCTGGAAGTTGGCAGGGCGCGCAACTTGTACGAGTTCTGGGGCGACCGGCTGGCGCACTACATCAGCGAGCGGCTGCAGCAGCAGCAGGGCGGTGAACCCATCCTGGTGAACGTGGCATCCGAGGAATATTTCAAGTCAGTGCGCCGTCCCGCGCTGAAGGCGCGCGTCATCCAGTGCGTGTTCGAAGACTGGAAGAGCGGCACCTACAAGGTGATCAGCTTCCACGCCAAACGCGCGCGCGGGCTGCTGGTGCGTTTTGCCGTACAGAACCGCATCGACCAGCCCGCCGGCCTGTGCGATTTCAACCTCGAAGGTTATGCGTTTGCCGCCGAGGCATCGGACAACGACCGCCTGGTCTTCCGGCGCAAGCAGGCCGGGTAGTTCAGGGTCTGCACATCGGTCCCACGCCGACCAGCGCCCGCAAGGCAGGCACTGGTCGGCAAGACACTACTCCAGCGCCTTCACCATGTCTTCGACGACCTTCTTGGCGTCGCCGAACACCATCATGGTCTTGTCCATGTAGAACAGTTCGTTGTCGAGGCCAGCGTAGCCCGACGCCATCGAGCGTTTGTTCACGATCACGGTGCGCGCCTTGTACGCTTCCAGGATAGGCATGCCTGCGATCGGCGACTTCGGATCATGTGCGGCCGGGTTGACCACGTCGTTGGCGCCCAGTACCAGCACGACGTCGGTCTGGCTGAACTCGGGGTTGATGTCCTCCATTTCGAACACCTGGTCGTACGGCACTTCGGCTTCCGCCAGCAGTACGTTCATGTGGCCCGGCATCCGGCCAGCTACCGGGTGAATCGCGTACCGCACCTGAACGCCCAGCCCCGCGAGCTTGTCCGCCAGCTCCTTGAGGGCGTGCTGCGCGCGCGCCACCGCCAGCCCGTAGCCGGGCACGATGATGACGCTTTCAGCGTTGCTCAGCAGGAAGGCAGCATCCTCGGCGCTGCCCGACTTCACCGTGCGTTCAGCCGTGGAGGCACCGGTCTCGGCCTTCTCGCCGCCGAAGCCGCCCAGTATCACGTTGAAGAACGAGCGGTTCATGGCGCGGCACATGATGTACGACAGGATCGCGCCGCTCGAGCCGACCAGCGAACCGGCGATGATCAGCATGGCATTGTTCAGCGAGAAGCCAATTCCCGCGGCCGCCCAGCCGGAGTAGCTGTTCAGCATGGACACCACCACCGGCATGTCGGCTCCTCCGATGGGAATGATGATCAGCACGCCAAGCACGAACGCAATGATGGCCATGAGCACGAACGGCAGCCATGCCTGCGTGCACACGAACCAGATACCGCAGCCAATCATGACCAGCGCAAGCAGCAGGTTCAGCAGGTGCTGCCCCGTGAACACCACAGGTGCGCCCTGAAACAGGCGGAACTTGTACTTGCCCGACAGTTTCCCGAAGGCGATCACCGACCCGGAAAACGTGATGGCCCCCACAAATGTTCCAATGAACAGTTCGACCAGGTTGCCGGTGGGAATGCGCATGCCTGCGGCCGGGACCAGCCCGAACGCCTGCGGTTCGGCCACGACGGCGACCGCGATGCATACTGCGGCCAGACCGATCATGCTGTGCATGAACGCCACCAGCTCCGGCATCTTGGTCATTTCAACGCGCAGGGCAAGCTGCGCGCCGAAGACCCCCCCTATCAGCAACCCGAGGATGACCCAGCCGAGCCCGGAGGTCACGTTGACCTCCGGGAGGGATGTGCCCAGGGAATAGATGAGCGCCGCCGTGGTCAGGATGGCGATGGTCATGCCGACCATGCCGAACACGTTGCCCGCCCGTGAGGTTGCAGGATGCGAGAGACCTTTGAGCGCCTGGATGAAACATACCGAGGCGACCAGATAGAGCAAGGTCACTACATTTGCCGAAAGCATTGTTCTTGTCTCCTGGCGCGGATCGGCAATCGCCGGTGCGCCTGTATTCGTTCGGAATTGCTCTTGCCGTGTGCTTCTTACTTGTCTTCCGACGCGGCTTTTCGCTCCTTCTTTCTGAACATCTCCAGCATGCGCCGGGTGACCAGGAAGCCGCCAAACACGTTGACCGCCGCCAGCGCAACGGCCAGCACCCCCATCAATTTCGCGAGGCTCCCGGTAGTGAGCGCTGCGGCCAGCATGGCACCGACGATGACAATGGCGGAAATGGCATTGGTGACTGCCATGAGGGGCGTGTGCAGAGCGGGCGTCACATTCCACACCACGTGGTAGCCCACATACACCGCGAGCACAAAAATGATCAGGTTGATGATGATGGGATCGATCACATCCATGGTCAGGCTCCATGCACCAGTCGACCGCCTTCGCACATCAGGCAGGCAGCCACGATCTCGTCGTCACGCCGGATGTCCAGCGTGCCTTCCCGGGTGGTTATCAGTTTCAGGAACTCGAGCAGATTGCGCGCGTACAGGGCCGACGCATCACTGGCGAGCATCGCGGGCAAGTTGCGCGGCGCCAATATGGTGACGCCGCGATGCTCGATCACCTCGTCGGCGCGTGACAGGGGACAGTTGCCGCCACGCTCGATGGCCAGGTCGACGATCACTGACCCCGGGCGCATCTGCTCCACCGTCTCGGCGGAAATCAGAATGGGGGCGGGGCGGCCAGGAATGAGGGCGGTCGTAATGATGATGTCAGCCTGCCGGCACCGCTCGGCGACCTTCGTCGCCTGGCGCTTCATCCAGGCTTCCGGCATGGGGCGGGCATAGCCGCCGACGCCCTCCGCAATCTCGCGCTCTTCGTCGGTTTCATACGGTACATCGATGAACCTGGCACCCAGCGATTCGACCTGCTCGCGTGCAGCCGGACGCACGTCCGAAGCTTCCACCACGGCGCCCAGCCGTTTTGCCGTGGCGATGGCCTGCAGGCCCGCCACCCCGGCGCCGAGCACCACGACGCGCGCGGCCTTGACCGTGCCCGCCGCGGTCATCAGCATGGGAATGAACCGTCCGTAGTGGTGTGCCGCCAGCAGGACCGCCTTGTAGCCGGCTATATTGGCCTGCGACGACAGGACATCCAGCGCTTGCGCGCGCGTGATGCGCGGAGCGGCCTCCAGCGCAAACGCCGTGATGCCGTGTTGCGCCAGCCGCTGCAGACCTTCCTTGTCGAAGGGGTCGAGCATGCCGATGAGCACGGAACCGGATTGCATGCGGGCGAGTTCGTCGGCGTCGGGCGCGCGCACTTTCAGCACGATGTCGGCACCCAGTGCGCCGGCGCGATCGACCAGTGTGGCTCCGGCGGTGGCATAGGCCTCGTCGGTATAATGTGCCCGTAAGCCAGCTTGCGTCTCCACCAGAACCTCATGGCCCAACCCCACCATTTTCTTGACGGTTTCTGGTGTGGCAGCCACGCGTGCCTCGCCCGCCCGGCTTTCGAGCGGGATTCCTATGCGCATTGAATCCTCCTTGTTGTTGTTTTCGTGTCGTTTTCGTCTTTCGTTTCGGCCCGTACGAGGGGGCTGGCGACAAGCTTACACGAGCATCGGGGTTACGATGGCCGGGCACGCCAAAAATTGTTCGACCTGGCCTCACGTGAGGATACCGTGACCATTCATCGTTGGAAGCCTTCCGTAACCGTCGCCGCCGTCATCGAGCAGGGCGGCCGCTTTCTGCTGGTCGAGGAAGACACGCCCGCGGGCGTGCGCTGGAACCAGCCGGCGGGTCACCTGGAACCGGGCGAGTCGCTGCTCGACGCGGTCGTACGCGAGACACTCGAAGAGGCTGCACACCCGTTCGTCGCGGAGGGGCTGCTGGGCGTGTACCTTGCCCCCGGCGACCCTACCTACCTGCGTTTTGCTTTCGTGGGTTCGGTGGGCCAGCCGCTCGAGCGGGCGCTCGATACCGGAATCCGGCGTGCATTCTGGGCCACGCCCGACGAACTGCGCGCCAACCCGCAGCGCCACCGCAGCGTGCTCGTCATGCGCTGCGTCGACGACTACCTGCGGGCGCGCCATTTCGGCCGACCCTGGGTGCCACTGGAATCGCTGGCGGTGGTCGGGCAAGACATCTGTTCGCGTCCCACCGGGGCTGATTCGGAGCAAGCCGATGAGCAAGGGTAAGCGTGTCGTCGTCGGGATGTCCGGCGGGGTCGATTCGTCCGTGGCGGCCTGGCTGCTCAAGCAGGAGGGCTACGAGGTGGTTGGCCTGTTCATGAAGAACTGGGAAGATGACGACGATTCCGAATACTGTTCCAGCCGGCAGGACCTGCTCGACGCGGTCAGCGTGGCCGACCTCATCGGCATCGAGATCGAGGCGGTGAACTTTGCTGCCGAGTACAAGGAGCGCGTCTTCAGCGAATTCCTGCGTGAGTACTCGGCCGGGCGCACACCGAATCCCGACGTGCTGTGCAATGCGGAAATCAAGTTCAAGGCGTTTCTCGACCATGCCATGCGCATGGGAGCCGACCTCATGGCTACCGGGCACTACGCGCGCGTGCGTCAGGTGCAGCACGGACCGGCCGCCGGGACGTTCCAGCTGCTTAAGGGGGTCGACCCCGCCAAGGATCAAAGCTACTTCCTGCACCGGCTGAACCAGCAGCAGCTGGCGCGCAGCCTGTTCCCTCTGGGTGATCTCTCCAAGACCCAGGTGCGGCAGATCGCGCGCGAACTGGGGCTGCCCACGGCCACCAAGAAAGATTCCACCGGCATCTGCTTCATTGGCGAGCGGCCGTTTCGCGAGTTCCTCAACCGGTATCTTCCTACTGCCCCCGGCCCCATCCTCACCGATGATGGCAAACAGGTGGGTGAACATATCGGGCTGTCGTTCTATACGCTGGGGCAGCGCAAAGGTCTTGGCGTGGGCGGCGTGAAGGGGCGCCAGCGCAACGACGGCACTGCGGACGCATGGTACGTGGCGCGCAAGGACATGGCGAACAACACGTTGTACGTGGTGCAAGGGCATGACCACCCATGGCTGCTGTCCACCGAACTCGAGGCCATCGACGCCAGCTGGGTCGCCGGCACGCCGCCCGCGCCGGGCCATTATGCGGCGAAGTCACGCTACCGCCAGGCTGACGCGCCTTGCACCCTGTTGCCGTCCGAAGCGGGCGAGGGCCGTTTCGTGCTGCGGTTCGCGCAACCGCAGTGGGCGGTCACCCCCGGGCAATCCGCCGTGCTCTACGACGGCGAAGTCTGCCTCGGCGGTGGCATCATCGATGCCGCGCGCTCAGGTAACGGGCCTGACTCCGTCCATTCAAGTAGTGCCGGTGTCCTTCCCGACTGAGATTCTTCCCGGCTGCTGATCCGCTCTTGGGCCGGGAGCAGGGGCAGCCGTGCCACCGCCCCGCAGAATCGGCGCCGTCTGGCATGCCACGCATGACCTGTGCATGCCGGCGTGTACTTTTTCATCCGATGCCAGCCGCCTCGACGCGTTCGTGCGCGCCTCCCACCCGGCCCACACGCGCTCCAAAGAAAAATTTCGAAATCCGTTTTCAAAATATTTGACAGACCGCCGCCCCCGGTAGAAAATTCACTCGTCCGAAACTCGCCGGCTGCTGACACCCGGTAGATGTCCCGCCGGCAAACGTCCAGAGCAAGCCTGTTTCCTTCATGTCCGGGGAGGGTGCATGAAAAAGCGTCAGCTGCGCAGCAACTTTCCGCGCGGGTCGTACCTGTGGGCCGTGCGCAATGCACAGTGGAGGGCCTTGGGTATACCCGAGGAAGACTGCGACAAGCCCAAGATCGCCATCGTCAACAGTTCGTCCGAGCTGGCGAGCTGCTTCAGCCATCTCGACCACATCGCCGCGGTCGCCAAGGAAGCCATCCGTGCCGCTGGCGCCGTACCGTTTGAAATCCGTACGGCGGCACCCAGCGACTTCATCACCGGGGCGGGGGCACGCGGGGCCTATCTGCTCACTGCGCGCGACCTCATCACCAACGACATCGAGGTCGCGGTCGAAGGAGCGCAGCTCGACGGCATGCTCTGTCTGGCTTCATGCGACAAGACTGTGCCCGGACAGCTCATGGCGGCCGCACGCCTGAACATTCCCACCATCGTCGTTGCCTGCGGGTACCAGGCCAGCGGCCAGTATCGCGGGCAGCATGTCGATATCGAGGACGTGTTCATCCAGTCGATGCATGCTGTCATGGGCTCCACGCCCGTCGAACAGGTCGTCGAGATGAGCCGTGAGGCCATCCGCAGCCCGGGCGTATGTGCCGGGCTGGGAACTGCCAATTCCATGCACATGGTGTGCGAGGCGCTCGGCATGGCCCTGCCGGGCAGCACGCCGGTGGCTGCCAACAGCGAACGCATGTTCCATTTCGTGCGCGAAGCCGGCAAGCGCATCGTGCAGATGGTCTGGGACGACCTCAAACCGCGTGACATCCTCACGCCCGAAGCCTTTGCCAACGCCGTGCGCGTGGTGCTGTCCGTGGGTGGCTCGGTCAATACCGTCAAGCACATGCAGGCCGTGGCGACCGAGGGCGGGTGCAACGTCGATGTCTATGCATTGTTCGAACAATTCTCCGCACAGGTACCGGTCCTGAGCGAAGTGCGGCCCATTGGCGAACGTCTGATTGAAGAGTTCGAAGCTGCGGGTGGTTGCCGTGCTCTCATGAAGCAGCTCGAGCCACTCCTGGATACTGGGGCGCTTACCGTAACCGGCAAGAGCGTTGCCGAGAACCTGGCTGATGCGCAGGTGGTCGATGACGATGTCATTCGCCCACTGAGCAACCCCATCGCGACGCGTCCGGCCATCGTCGTTCTGCGCGGCAACCTGGCACCTGAAACGGGCATCGTCAAGACTGGCATCATTGAACGCAAGGTGCGCAGGTTCACGGGCGAGGCCATTTGTTTCGACAATGCCGAGGCAGCGCTGCAGGCATTGAACGACGGTACCGTCAAGCCAGGCATGGTGCTCGTCATGCGTGGCGTGGGCGCGCGCGGTGCACCCGGCATGGGTGGCGGCGCATCGCGGGTAGTGTTCGGTATCGATGGCGCGGGCATGGGTGAAAGCATCGCCATGCTCACTGATGGCCATCTATCGGGCCTGGTGTGCAAGGGGCTGGTAGTGGCCGAAGTGGCGCCGGAAGCGGCGGTCGGTGGCCCGCTGGCGCTGGTCCGCGATGGCGACCGCATCACCATCGACCTCGACAGCCGCGACCTGCACCTGCATGTCGACGATGACGAACTTGAACAGCGTCGGGCAGCCTGGCAGGCCGAAGCACCCCGCTTCAACCAGGGATGGCTCAAGATCTACCGCCAGAATGTAGGCAGCACCGCGTTGGGTCTGGTTCTCACGGGCGGCTCCGGCTGCGCCTAGCACGGTTCCTGGTTCGGCGGTGGCGAACCAGCACGGAGGTGCGCGCCCGCGTGACGGCTTCACGCGGGCCTGCAGGGGCGACGGCTGGAGCAGAGTGGCACAGGTCAGTCGCCAATAGCGCCGTTCCGCATATTCGCCAAACCATGACTTGCGGGGCGGCAGAACAACAGGAGGGGATCCATGAAATCGCTCACGAAGCTCTCTGCTGCGATTGCAGCGTTCACCGTCAGCGTGGCCGCCTCGGCGGCTTACCCCGACCGGCCATTGCACCTGTTCGTCGGGTTTGCGCCGGGCGGGGCCGCTGACGTCATTGCCCGTACCATCGCTGACGGGCTCAGCAAGGAACTGGGTCAGCAGGTAGTGGTGGAGAACCGGCCCGGTGCCGAAAGCACGATCGCGATGAACGCCGTGGCACGAGCGGCGCCCGATGGCTACACCTTCGGGCTGGGCACGAACACGGCCATGGTCGCGGTGCCGACACGCCCCAACACGTTCGTCACCTACGACCCGTTCAAGGACTTCACGCCCATCAGCAGTGCCGGGCAGTTCTCGATGTTCCTGGTGGTGAACAACGCGCTACCCGTCAAGACCGTGAACGAACTGCTCGACTACGTTGCGGCCAATCCGGACAAGCTCACCTCGGCCTCCAGCAACAGCGCGGCCGAACTGGCCATGATCCAGCTGCTTGCCATGCGCAACGCCAAGGTCATGAACGTGCGGTATAAGGGCGACGTGCCGGCACTGACCGACCTCGTCGGCAACCAGATCAACATGATCTTCACCACCGGAACCACCGCACCGGCGTTGGTGCGCGATGGCCGGGCGCGCGCGCTACTCACGTTGCAGCCTGAACGCAGCCAGTTTCTGCCCGATGTGCCCACTGCCGCCGAGCTCGGCATCAAGGACATCACCATTCTGCCCTGGGCGGGTTTCTTCGGGCCGGCAGGCATGCCGGAAGAGGTCACCGAAAAGCTCAGCAGCGCGCTGCAGAAGGTTCTGAAGTCGCCTGAAGTGCGTGCCAAGCTCGCTGAGCAAGGATTCGAGGGGTACGGGATGTCGCCCAAGGAGTTCGCGGCCTTCTTCAAGGAGCGCCATGACGGCTGGGTCGACACCGTGAAGAAGAACAACATCACGTTCGATTGATGGGTGCGGCGCGCGTGATTCGCCATGCGCGCCAGTGCACCGGTTGCACCGTGCCCTCCCGCGGGGGGAGGGCGTCATTCAAGAGGAGATGCTCCAATGAAATTGTGGGCCAAGTTGCTGGCTGCGTGTACATTGGGCATGGCGGCGGCCGGCGCTCCCGCCGTTCATGCCGCTGACTTCCCGAACCGTCCCATCACCCTTGTCGTGCCCAATTCTCCAGGCGGCGCCGTCGATATCCTGGCGCGCCTGCTGTCCGAAAAACTTCAGCAGAAGCTGGGGCAGCCCGTGGTGGTCATCTACAAGCCCGGTGCCGGCACGGTCGTAGGTACCGACTTCGTCGCGCGTTCCCAACCCGACGGGCATACGTTGGGCATGGTGGTAACCTCGCACGTGATCAACCCCAGCCTGCGCAGCGACATGCCGTACGACACCCTGAAGGATCTCGCCGGCGTGACGCAGCTCGTGTCGTCGCAGATCGTCATCACGGCCTCGCCTTCGCTGGGAGTGAAGACCCTGCAGGAAATCATCGACATCGCCAAGAAGGACCCCACCCGCCTGAGCTATGCATCGCCAGGCAGCGGCAGCTCCATGCACCTGGCCGGGGAGCTGCTCAAGGGCATGGCCGGCATCGAAATGATGCACGTGCCGTTCAAGGGCGCCGGGCCGGCATATCCGGAAGTCATGGCGGGCCGCGTGCACCTGCTCATCGATCCGCTCTTCTCGTCGTTGCCGTACATTCAGTCGGGCCGCCTGGTTCCCATTGCCGTGACCGGATCGCAACGCGACCCCTCCGTACCTGATCTGCCCACCGTCGCGGAAACCCTGCCGGGCTTCGAAGTCCAGAGCATTTTCGGCGTCGTGGTGCCGTCGGCCACGCCCATGGAGATCCGCGAGCAGCTCAGCAAGGCATTTGCAGAAGTGCTGCAAATGCCCGATATTCGCGAACGTCTCGATCAATTGGGGATGCGCCCGGTTGGCAGCTCACCGCAGGAGTTTGACGATTTCATCCAGCGTGAAATCGTGAAATGGGCCGAAGTGGTGAAGCGCTCGGGCGCCACGAACGATTAAGTCTACTCATAGCAAACCGGTATGCCATCAACCTTGAAGTCTGGAAAAGCTGCTTCATCGACCGCAACGGTCTCGGCGCTCGAGCGGGGGATTGCAGTCCTGCGGTGTTTCAACGAGCACGTCGAATCGCTTAGCAACACCGAACTGTCCGCGTTGACGGGCGTTCCGCGTCCTACGGTCACCCGTCTCGCAGCAACGTTGGTGGCGCAGGGTTTGCTCAAGCAGGATCCTGAGACCGAAAGGTTCTCTCTGGGGCCCGGCGTGGTGGCGCTGGCGCGCGCCTTCCTCGCGCATCTCGACATCCGCGCCATTGCACGGCCATTCATGCGCGAACTGGCCGACTCCCTGGGTGGCTCGTCCTACCTTGCGGTCTGCGACGACGTCGACATGGTACTCATCGAGATCGTGCGTTCGCGCGCCAGCGCGCTGCGGCCCAACCACGAGCTGGGCACACGCATCAAGCTGGCCGGATCATCGCTGGGCGGCGCCTACCTTTCGGTACTTCAGGACATCGACCCGGCTGGCTACCGGCAGTTGCTTGCGCGTCTGCAAGAGCATGCCGGTGCCAACTGGCCCGCCCAGGCCGAGCAGGTAGAGGATGCCCGCCGGCAGTATGAGCGCAATGGCTATTGCGTATCGCTGGGTGGTGTGAGCGCGGAAATCAACTCGGTGGCCGTCCCCATCCGGGCCGGGTATTCCGCGCCCATGGCACTCAATGTTGGAGGACCCGCCTTCACGTTCACCGAAGCCTATCTGCATGAAAAAGTGGCTCCGGCGCTGCTGCGCGCCGTACAGGCCATCGGCACCCAGACCGGCGCCAGCTAGGGGTTGGCAAGCGTAGCGCCAGGATGGCGCCTGCAGCCATACCGGACCGTTACGGTCACCCATGGGCCGAACAGGCGCCTTTGAGTGATATCCGTAGACGCTGTGGAAAAGAATCCATCGACCGATGCGAAAGCATCCCAGGAGTACAAAATGAGAACCGTAGTCCGTACCGATGAGCGCATTCTCTCGTCGGACATCTTCGACCGCGACGCCCATCCCAAGGAGCCGCGTCCCGATTACGGCGTCTGGCACGAACCCGGTCGCGACATCCCCATCTATCGTCGGTGCGGCGTGCTGGTAGTCGGAGGCGGCCCCTCGGGGACTGCGGCCGCGGCGGCGGCCGCCAGGCAGGGTGCGGATGTGGTGCTGCTCGAGCGCTACAACCATCTGGGCGGGCTGTCCACGGGGGGGTTGGTCCTGTGGATCGACCGCATGACCGACTGGGAGGGCAACCTGGTCATCCGCGGCTTTGCCGAAGAACTGTTCGACCGTCTCCCGCCGGAGGCGATCGCCGGTCCGTCCCGCAGCGAATGGGGCTCGAAAGACGAGCAGAAGGCCGGGTACTGGTCGCACCGCACTGCCGCCTACCATGGCATCGTCACCTGGTCGCCCACCATCGACCCCGAGCGCCTCAAGCTGCTCAAGCAGGAAATCGTGATCGAACGCGGGGTCAAGCTGGTGTATCACTCGTGGGCCGCGCTGCCCATCGTAGAAGATGGGCGCGTCAGGGGCGTCGTCTTTGAAAGCAAGGAAGGGCGCATGGCCATCATGGCCGAAGTGGTGGTCGATGCCACTGGCGATGGCGATATCTTCGCGCGTGCCGGCGCCGAGTTCGAGAACGACATCGAGATGGGCGACGTGCACCACTGCATGAACACGGCCTGGCTGTTCGGAGGGGTCGACATGAACCGCTGGATCGAGTTCAAGGCCGGCCAGCCTGAGCAATTCAGCCAGTTCATGGCGCGCGGACGCGAGGAGCTGGGCTTGTTCGAACGTCCGTTCGTGTCGTGGCGCAACGATATCGCGCTGTTCATGGGGCCGCGCCAGTCCGGCTATTCGGGGCTCGACATCGACGACCTTACCGCCGTGGAGGTGCGTTCGCACCGAGCCATGGCGGCCCACCTCGAGTATTACCGCAAGCACGCGCCGGGCTTCGAGAATGCGTATCTCATCCTCAGCGCTCCGCAGATCGGCGTGCGTCATACCCGCCGCCTGGCCGGGGTGGGCAAGATCGTGCGTTCCCAGTGGCCAGATGGGGTTCCGCTGCCCGATGAAGTCGGCGTCACGCCCTCGGTCTCGCCCAAGTTCCCAAACATTTCCATTCCGTATGGCGCCCTGGTGCCCCGCCGGCTCGACGGGCTCCTGGCGTGTGGCCGCCACATCTCGTGCGATGCCAATTCTCACGGCTTCATGCGTGAAATTCCGCAGTGCTGGATTACCGGGCAGGCCGCCGGCACAGCCGCTGCACTTGCCGTGCAGGCAGGCGTGCAGCCGCGTGAGGTGGACATCCATGTCCTGCAGCGGGCGCTGCAGCAGCAGGGCGTTTACCTGCGCGAAACCGGCGCGACGGCACAATCCACCGTCAGCGCTGCGCAGGCCTGACGGCAGGCGCCGGTCCGCCGTCGCAACCGGGCACGGCCGGCGCTGCAGTCAGACGGTTCGATCACGGAGACAACGATGCGACTGACCGATGAAGAACAGGCCATGCTGGACGGCCGCGACGGGCCCGCGGTGCAGCGTGCCATGGATTTGCTGGTACGTTACGGTAATGCGCTGGGCGCCGAGCGCCTGGTGGAAACGCATAATGTGGCGGGCGTGGTCACGGCCACCACGCCCTTTCTGCGCGATTTCGCACTGAAGCGAGGCGGTCTGGACGCGGTGTATTCGGAGTTCAGCCTGGACAGCGACGAGGTCGTGCCCATTCCCCCCGCGCGCACCATGGTGTCGCACCTGCAGCTCGGGTTCGACCCGGCCGAACCCGAACGCATGGGCGTGTCAGAAGAGATCGTCACCTTCTACAGGAAGAGTGAAGCCTATGCCGCGCGCCTTGGTGTCCAGATGATGAATACCTGCACCCCGTACCAGGTGGGCAATATTCCGACTCGTGGCGAGCACTGTGCCTGGATGGAGTCGTCCGCGGTGGTTTACATCAACTCGGTGCTGGGGGCACGAACGAACACCGAAGGGCGCGAAAGCATTGGCGCGGCCATGCTTACCGCGCGCATCCCGTACTGGGGGCTGCATATCGAAGAAAACCAGCGCGGTACCCACCTCATTCAGCTCGACATCGAGGTCGAGTCCATCGCCGACTGGGGTATGCTCGGCTATTACATCGGTGAAGTCGTGCAGGACAGGATCCCGGTGGTCGACGGGGTAGGCCGCAGCCCGAACCTGGCGCGGCTCAAGCACTTCGGAGCGGCCGCTGCGTCTTCGGGTGGCGTGGAAATGTACCACCTGGTGGGCATCACCCCCGAAGCCTTCACGCTTGAGCAGGCCTTCGGCGGCAAGCGGCCGGTGGAGACGCTCACGTACGGGCTGAAGGAAAAGCGCGCGGTGTACGAGCGCCTCAATGCCAACGCCCGCAGCCGCGACGTCGACTACGTCATGCTGGGGTGCCCGCACTATACCATCGACCAGATCTGGGAAGTTGCGCGGCTGATCGAAGGGCGCAAGGTGCACGAGAACACCGAACTGTGGATCTTTACGCCGCGTGCGATCAAGTCGCTTGCAGACCGCAATGGATACACGAAGATCATTGAAGAGGCGGGGGGCAGGATCCTGGCCGACAGCTGTTCCGCAATGAGCCGTGCAGCACCCGAGGGAACCAGGGTGGTGGCGCTGGATTCGGCCAAGCAGGCCCATTACCTGCCGGCCATTCTGGGCGTCGAGGCCTGGTTCGGTACCACGGCGGAATGCATCGATGCCGCCTGCACCGGGCGCTGGAACGGCCAGTTCCAGTAAGCACGACCTGCCCACGCCTGCCCGATCGAGTCCGGGGTCGCGGCGCAGGGCCGTTGGCCGGGTGCGCGCGGTCCAATGCATAGCCTGGTCGCCGCATGCCACGCATGCGGTGCCGTCTGGAGGTCAACATGGAAACAAGTACGCCGACAGCTGTGGCAGTTCGCGTCGTGCCGCAGCAGTATTGCCAGGAACCTGCGCTTCGGTTGAAGGGGCGCAAGGTGGTTGGTGGAAGCGCGGGTGGTGAAGCACTGGTCACCCGGCAGCATATTTCGGGATGGGGTGGCGTCGACGCGCGCACCGGTACCGTCGTTGAGACCCACCATGAGCTGCGCGGCCAGAGCTTTGCCGGCAAGGTGCTGGTCTTTCCCGGGGCGAAGGGATCATCGGGCTGGTCGGCTACCTTTCACATGGCGCGCGTGCTCAATGCCGCGCCCGCTGCCATGCTATTCAACGAGATGAGTACCAAGGTTGCCCTGGGGGCCGTGGTGACCCGCGCCCCGGCGCTCACCGATTTCGATCAGGATCCCATCGAATGCATCGCCACGGGCGATTGGGTCTGGGTCGAAGCCGACCAAGGAGTGGTCGAGGTCTACAAGCCTCTGCCCCGGTAACCGCGGAGGGTCCGCTGCCGCGCCCGGTACATTTCGTATTACAACTTGCCTTGGGCCATCCGGGTTGGCGCCCGGCTATAATCCCCATTTCCAACCCGGGCCGCTTCAGTCAGCGGCGTCTCACGGCACATGACCAAATACGTTTTTGTTACTGGCGGCGTTGTCTCTTCGCTCGGCAAGGGCATCGCTGCGGCGTCTCTTGGCGCCATACTCGAGTCCCGGGGCTTGAAAGTCACCATGCTCAAGCTCGATCCCTACATCAACGTCGACCCGGGCACCATGAGTCCGTTCCAGCACGGCGAGGTTTTCGTCACCGAAGACGGTGCCGAAACCGACCTCGATCTGGGCCATTACGAGCGTTTCATCTCCGCCCGCATGCGTCGCGTCAACAATTTCACGACCGGGCAGATCTACGCATCTGTGCTGCAGAAAGAGCGGCGCGGTGATTATCTCGGGAAAACCGTCCAGGTCATCCCGCACATCACCAACGAAATCCAGGATTTCATCGTGCGCGGCGCGCACGCAGCGTACGGAGCTGACACCGACATCGCCATCGTCGAGATCGGCGGCACGGTGGGCGACATCGAGTCGCTGCCCTTCCTCGAAGCTGCGCGGCAGATGAGCCTGCGCCTGGGGCGTGGGCAATCGGCCTTCGTGCACCTCACGCTGGTCCCCTACATCGCTTCGGCCGGCGAGCTCAAGACGAAGCCCACGCAACATTCCGTGCAGAAACTGCGCGAGATCGGCATCTATCCCGACGCCCTGCTGTGCCGGGCCGACCGTCCCATCCCTGACGATGAGCGCGCGAAGATCTCGCTCTTCTCGAACGTTCCCCTTGATGCGGTCATCTCGGTCTGGGATGTCGACTTCATCTACAAGATTCCCGGCATGCTTCACCAGCAGGGCCTGGACGACATCGTGTGCAAGGCGCTGAACCTCAATCCGCCACCGGCCGATCTCTCCGCCTGGGACAAACTCATCGAGCTGCGTGAGCATCCCTTGCATCAGGTCGACGTAGCCATGGTGGGCAAGTACGTCGACCTCACCGAATCTTACAAGTCCCTGACCGAGGCACTGATCCACGCCGGCATTCATACGCGCAGCAAGGTCAACATCGAGTACATCGATTCCGAGGAAATCGAGGAAAAAGGCTGCGAAGCGCTGGGCCGGTTCGACGCCATCCTGGTGCCCGGTGGGTTCGGCAAGCGCGGTACGGAAGGCAAGATCCAGGCCATCCGCTACGCGCGCGAGCACAACATTCCCTACCTGGGCATCTGCCTGGGCATGCAGCTGGCCGTGGTCGAGTTCGCTCGCAACGTGGCAGGGCTGCGCGGAGCCAACAGCACCGAATTCGAACCTGATACGCTGCACCCGGTGGTGGCACTCATTACCGAGTGGCAGGACCGCGAAGGGCGCATCGAGCGGCGCAGCGCCAGCTCCGACCTCGGCGGCACCATGCGCAAGGGCGCACAGCGCGTGCCCATCAAGCCCGGAACACGCGCCTCTGAAATTTACGGTGCCGAGGTCAACGAGCGGCACCGCCATCGCTACGAGGTGAACAGCCTCTACGTACCCAAGCTTGAGGCCGCCGGGCTCGTGGTTTCGGCGCGTACGCCCACCGAAGACCTGCCCGAGATCGTGGAGTTGCCCACCCATCCGTGGTTCATGGGGGTCCAGTTCCATCCCGAATTCACGTCCACGCCGCGCGAGGGGCATCCGCTGTTCAACAGCTATATCACGGCAGCCATCGAACGCCGCAAGGTGCGCGATGCCACCGCTGAATCCGCAAGGGAATCTGCGTGAACATGCAACCGGAATCGGTCATGTCCGACGACACCATCACGCTGTGTGGTTTCGAGGCGGGGCTCAAGCACCCGATTTTCCTGATTGCCGGGCCCTGCGTCATCGAATCGCGCCAGATGGCTTTCGATACTGCAGGTGAGCTGAAGGAGATCACCAGCCGCCTGCAGGTTCCATTCATCTACAAGAGCTCGTTCGACAAGGCCAACCGCAGCTCGGGCGAGTCGTTCCGCGGTCCTGGTCTGGAAGAAGGGCTGGAGATCCTCGCAGACGTGCGCAGCGCGCTCGGTGTGCCGGTGCTCACCGACGTGCACGACATCAGCCAGGTCGAACCGGTCGCCGCCGTGGTGGATGTCCTGCAGACACCCGCGTTCCTGTGCCGCCAGACGGATTTCATCCGGGCTTGTGCGGCTACCGGGAAACCGGTAAACATCAAGAAGGGCCAGTTCCTCGCGCCGCACGACATGCTGCAGGTGGTACGCAAGGCGCGCGCCGCGGCCATCGAGGCGGGGGGCGACGGTCGCAACATTCTTGTCTGCGAGCGGGGCGCCTCATTCGGATACAACAATCTCGTTGCCGACATGCGCTCGCTCGCTATCATGCGCGAAACGGGCTGTCCCGTCGTATTCGACGCGACGCATTCAGTGCAGCTGCCCGGCGGGCGCGGCACGTCGTCGGGCGGTCAGCGCGAGTTCGTGCCGGTATTGGCGCGTGCTGCGGTAGCAGCCGGGGTGGCCGGGCTATTCATGGAAACCCACCCCCATCCTGATCAGGCCCTGTCCGACGGTCCGAACGCGGTCCCGCTCGGGCACATGCAGGCGCTGCTCGAAACGCTCAAGGCCATCGATGACCTGGTCAAGCAAGCCGGATTTCTTGAAAACGACATTGGGAGTTACTGAATAATGAGTGCCATCGTAGACATCATCGGCCGCGAGATCCTGGATTCGCGCGGCAACCCGACCGTCGAATGTGACGTGCTGCTCGAATCCGGCGCCATGGGCCGGGCAGCCGTTCCCTCTGGCGCTTCCACGGGTACACGCGAGGCTGTCGAGCTGCGCGATGGCGACACCAGCCGTTACCTGGGCAAGGGCGTGCGCAAGGCGGTGGAAAACATCAACACCGAAATCTCCGAGGCGCTTGCAGGTCTCGATGCGCTCGACCAGTCGTTCATCGACCACGTGCTCATCGACCTCGACGGCACCGAGAACAAGTCCCGCCTCGGGGCCAACGCCCTGCTCGCCGTAAGCCTGGCGACCGCGCGTGCCGCGGCGGAAGAAGCCAGCCTGCCGTTGTACCGCTACCTGGGTGGCAGCGTGCCCATGAGCATGCCGGTGCCCATGATGAACGTCATCAATGGCGGTGCCCATGCCAACAACAACCTCGACTTCCAGGAGTTCATGATCCTGCCCGTCGGGGCCACCTCGTTTTCCGAGGCCCTGCGCATGGGGGTTGAAACCTTCCACTCGCTCAAGAAGCTCATCAACGACCGTGGCATGTCTACCGCGGTGGGCGACGAGGGTGGTTTCGCGCCGTCGCTGGCCAGCCACGAAGAGGCCATCCAGCTCATCCTGCAGGCCATCGAGAAGGCCGGTTACGAGCCGGGCACCCAGATCGCTCTGGGTCTTGACTGCGCCAGCTCCGAGTTCTACCGCGACGGCCGTTACCACCTGGCGGGCGAGGGCGGCATTTCGCTCGATGCAGAAGGTCTCACCAACCTGCTGGCTGCCTGGTGCGACAAGTACCCCATCATTTCCATCGAAGACGGCATGGCCGAAAACGACTGGGAAGGCTGGAAGCTGCTCACCGACCGCCTGGGCAAACAGGTCCAGCTGGTGGGCGACGACCTGTTCGTCACCAACACCCGCATCCTGAAGGAAGGTATCCAGCGCGGCATCGCGAACTCCATCCTCATCAAGATCAACCAGATCGGCACTCTCAGCGAAACCTTCGCCGCCATCGAAATGGCCAAGCGCGCCGGCTACACGGCCGTCGTGTCGCACCGCTCGGGTGAAACCGAAGACTCCACGATTGCCGACATCGCCGTGGCAACGAATGCGTTGCAGATCAAGACGGGCTCCACCTCGCGCTCCGATCGCATCGCGAAGTACAACCAGCTGCTGCGCATCGAGGAAGACCTTGGTGAAGTGGCTAGTTACCCGGGCCGCGACGCCTTCTACAACCTGCGTTAAACCCGGAGGCCGCCATGTTTTCCCGGTTTTCCATGCGCGGTCTCGTCCTGTTCCTGTTCATTGCCCTCATCCTCATCCAGTACCCGTTATGGTGGGGGAAGGGCGGCTGGTTTGAAGTCTGGGAAATGCGGCGTCAGGTCAGCGCCCAGCGTGCCCTCAATGAAGGCCTGCGCCTGCGCAACGCGGCGCTCGAGGCCGAGGTACGCGACCTGCAAACCGGGACTGACGCCATTGAAGAACGGGCCCGGCAGGAGCTGGGCCTGGTCAGCCCGGACGAGATCTTCGTACGTATCGTCGAAGGGCCCGTGCCCGCCGGCCGGCCATGACCGTCAATTTTCAGTAGGCCGAAAACGCAAGGCGTGGCATTATTGCAGCCAACGTCGATGCGATGCACCGGCATCGGGCATCACGACCCGTCCCGGTGCATGCCCGACGGATTCGTGCAGTAGTTCGCAGTTGCATGGTGCCGCGAGCAAAAACACGGCAGCAGCAGGCCGGGCCCTTCCGGCATCGGAGTTTCCACTCCGATCCTGCGGGGTTCCGTTGCGCAGTCTCAGGCGGTTTTTGCGTGCAATACCTGCTGTAAACCCTTGTTTCATTTTTGCTCGCTCCCGTGTAATGTTGATTCACTTTGCGCTTGGGTCCTGTGCGCCATGGTGGCCACCCAGCGCCGTGTTTCATCCGGAGTAATCATGAAGCTAGGACGTTTTGCACTCAAATCGCTGGCTGCAGCTGCTCTTGGTGCCGTTGCGTTCGGTTCCGCGCACGCTGCCGAATTTACCCTGCGCTATGCGCACTTCTGGCCGTCCAATTCGAAGGTCCACACCGAACTCTTCGAAGCATGGGCGAAGTCGGTAGAGAAAGCCTCAAACGGGCGTATCGCGGTGCAGCTCTTCCCTGCCCAGACGCTTGCCAAGGCCGAGGGTTCGTACCAGGCCATGGTCAACGGGGTGGCCGACATCGTCAGTACTGTGCAGGGTTACACCACCGGCCGTTTCCCGCTCACTCAGATCGCCGAGTTTCCTGGCATCGGCAACAGCGCCAGCCAGACCGGTTGCGTGCTGCAATCGCTCTACGACCAGGGTCTGCTCAACAGCGAGTACAGCGATGCCCACGTGCTGTACATGTTCTCCACGGGTCCGGGCATGATCCACACCCGCAACAAGCTGGTGAAGACCCCTGAAGACCTGAAGGGCATGCGCATCCGCAACCCGGCCGTCATTCCCGGGCAGATTCTCCAGAAGGCGGGCGCGCGCACTGCTTCGATGCCGGCACCGGAAGCCTATGAATCCATGCAGCGCGGCGTCATCGACGGCGTGGTATTCCCATGGGAAGCCGTCCAGGTGTTCCGCCTCATCGAGCTCACCCGTTACCACACCGAGATCCCGCTGTACTCCACCGCCTTCGTCACGGCGATGAACAAGCGCACCTACGACCGTCTGCCGCCCGACCTGAAGAAGGTCATCGACGACCACTCCGGTCCCGAGTGGCAACGCCGCGCAGGCGCCGTATTCGACTCGCTCGACATCAGCGGGCGTGAGCGCGCGGTGGCCGACAAGCAAGAGATCTACACCATCAAGGATCCCCTTGCCACGCCCGATTGGGGTCCCATCCTGAAGGGCGTCATCGACGAATACCTCGAGACGCTCAAGAAGCAGAACCTGCCCGGCGAGAAGGTGTACGAGGCCGCGCAGAAGGCGAAGGAGAGCTGCCCGGTATCGCCCTCGGCAAGCTGATCCTCACGTGGCGGTACCAACCCGCCTCGTCATGCAGTGGCGCATCCGGCAGCTCAGGCGCGGGGTGCGCCACGCTTGGTTTGTAGCATCCGGTTTGTAACCGCATTCTTGTTTCGTGCGCGCAGGGTGTACGAATCTGCTGTTTCCTCCTCACCGCACATTCGTCGTTGCGTGCACGCGTCTTGTATACAACGCCCGCCTGAATCGAGAACTGCATGATCTCAGTCATCCAGAGAATTCTTGATGCTCTGGCACGCATACTTCTGGCACTGGCAGGAACCGCTCTGGTCTGCATGATGTTCGTCACCATCATCGACGTCATCGTGCGCAACTTCGGTTCGGTCATTCCGTTCCTCAAGGAAGTACGCTTCATTGGTGCCATCGAGCTCGTCCGTTATCTCTTTCTGCTCGCCACCGCCGGCTCCATGCCGTGGTGGGTAGAAAAGTCGCAAGTCATTGTCGAACTGTTTACGCAGAAACTGCCTCCGCAGGTGCGCGCACGTATCGATGCGCTCTGGCTCTTCGGGTTTGCCGTTCTGGGCGCGCTGCTTTGCTATAGCCTTTCGGTCTCGGCCGGGCATGCCATCGCCACCGGCGAAACGTCGGCCGATCTCTACATACCGCTGTGGTTCATCCGCGCTGGTGCAGCCTTCTGCATGGGGCTCATGGCCGTTCGCGCATTCTTCGTCGCTTTAGTTGGCCTGCGCAAGGGAGAGCTGAATGTCGCCTGAGATCGTTGGCCTGGTGGCCATTGCCATTCTGTTGGTTCTGCTCGCACTGCGCGCGCCGATTGCCCTGGCCATGGCCGGGGTCGGGTTTGGCGGATTCGGTTTCCTGGTCGGCTGGGACCAGGCCCTGGCCATTCTCGAAACAGCGCCCACCGACGTGCTCACGAATTTCGGGTTCAGCGCCATTCCGCTGTTCATTTTCATGGGGGTGCTGGCCTCGAAGGCGCGCATGGCCGGTGAGCTCTTCGACATGGCGCGTACCGTTTTTGGTGCGTGGCGTGGGGGCATGGCCCTGGCCGCCGTGCTCGCCAGCGGTACGTTCTCCGCCATTTCCGGTTCATCGCTCGCCACTGCGGCCACCATCAGCAAGGTGGCGCTGCCCGAGCTCGAAAAGAAGGGCTATGCGCAATCGCTCGCCACGGGTGTGCTGGCCTCGGGGGGGACCCTCGGGGTCATCATCCCGCCCAGCATTGCCCTCCTGCTGTACGGGCTCATTACCGAGCAGTCCATCGGCAAGCTCTTCATCGCCGCCCTGGTGCCCGGCATCCTCGGCCTCATCGGATACGGCCTTACGGTCTGGCTGGTGGTCACGCTCAAGCCCCAGCTGGCAGGCGAGCCCGGTGCCAAAACCACGTGGTGGGAAAAAATCAGGTCCACACGCACGGTCGGGCCGTTCCTGCTGGTATTCATCATCGTGCTGGGCGGGTTGTACGGTGGCTTTTTCACACCCACCGAGGCCGCGGCCGTGGGTACCTTCGCCACCCTGATCATCGCGCTGTTTCGCGGCGTCACCCTGCACGACCTCATCTCGGCGGTCGGCGAGTCGCTCGGCATGTCGGTGGTGATTTTCTTCATGCTGCTGGGCGCCGAGATTTTCGGGTACTTCGTATCCGTCTCGCGTGTGTCGTTCTACATTACCGACCTCATCTCCGAGGCGGGCCTGGCTCCCATCTGGGTGCTCATTTCGGTGCTCGTCCTGTACCTGATCCTCGGCTGCTTCATGGACGCCATGGCCATGATGCTGCTGACCGTGCCGGTGGTGTTCCCAGCCATCATTGCTGCGGGGTACGACCCGATCTGGTTCGGAGTCCTCACCGTAATCACCGTCGAGGTGGGGCTGATCACGCCGCCGGTGGGCATGAACGTGTTCGTCATCAAGGCATCGGCGCGGCATGTTCCCTTGGGCACCATCTTCCGCGGCGTAATGCCCTTCCTGGCGGCCGACCTGATCCGCATTGCACTGCTGATCGCGTTCCCCTGGCTCATGATCGGCGTCATGGCGCGCTAGCGTCAAGCAATCAGCGTGCCCTTTCTGCATGACGCCCCGGCCGGCATCATGGCCCCGGCCCCGGCCCTGCCGGGGCCGGGGGCGAGAATCGCCAGCATTTTTCGTGCACCGGAATCTAGGATGTTGCGGGTTTGCTTGGTATAGTTGCCCGTCAATTCCATGTTTGCCCTTCGTAGGGCGGCTCATAGGGAGACGGGTGTATGCGCCATGTGCGCACGTGGCTCATCGTCATCATCGCTATTGTGGTCATTCTGCTGCTGGCGGCAGGGTGGCGCAGCGGCATCTTCTCGCGACCCATCAACAGCCCCTATCCGGCTGGTGCATCAGCCACCAATACGCTTTTCACGGCATTCACCCAGCGCTCACCCAAGTATCTCGACCCAGCCAGCTCCTATTCGTCCGACGAGACGCCATACACCTACAACATCTATCAGCCGCCTTACGGCTACCATTACCTGAAACGTCCCTACGAACTGGTGCCGCGTGCCGCAGCGGAAGTCGTCGCGCCCGTGTATCTGGACGCCGACGGCAATGTGCTGCCCTCGGATGCACCGGGCGAGATGGTCGCCGAGAGCATCTACGATATCCCCATCAAGAAGGGGATCATGTTCCAGCCTCATCCCGCTTTCGCGCGCGATGAGAACGGCGACTACATCTATCATGATCTCTCGCCAGAAGACCTCAAGGGCATACGCTCCATTCCCGACTTCAAGCACACGGGCACGCGCGAGCTCACTGCGCACGACTACGTCTACCAGATCCGGCGCCTCGCATCGCCCCGCATCGTGTCGCCCATCTATGCGCAGATGAGCAATTACATCGTGGGGCTGCAGGAGTATGGCAACTTCCTGCGCGAGCTCGACGCCAGATTGCGCGAGGAAGGCCGCGCCCATGAGTGGCTGGATCTGCGTCAATACCCCTTTGAAGGGGCGCAGGCCATCGACGATCACACCTTGCGCATCCGCATCAAGGGCAAGTATCCCCAGTTCAAGTATTGGCTGGCCATGACCTTCTTCGCGCCCATGCCCTGGGAGGCCGAGCGGTTCTACAGCCAGCCCGGCATGGCCGAGCGCAACCTGTCACTCAACGTCTGGCCAGTAGGTACTGGTCCGTACATGATGGTCGAGAACCTGCCCAACCGGCGCATGGTGCTCCAGCGCAATCCGTACTTCAATTCCGAAACCTATCCCTGCGAGGGTTCTCCGGGTGACGAAGCCGCCGGCCTGCTGGCCGACTGCGGGCGTCCCTTGCCCTTCATCGACCGCGCTGTCTTCAGCATCGAAAAAGAGTCCGTGCCGTTGCAGGGCAAGTTCCTGCAGGGCTACTACGATGTGCCGCAGATCGAGCGGGGCGATTACGGCGTAGCGTTCCGCGTCGCTGCCGAAGATTCCCCGGAAAAAGCCGCGCTGTATGCCGAGCGTGGCCTGCAGCTGCCCGCCACGGTGGAGCAGACCATCTGGTACCTCGGATTCAACTGGCTTGATCCGGTCGTGGGCAAGGGCGACACACCCGAGCAGGCCGAGCGCAACCGCAAGCTGCGTCAGGCACTCAGCATCGCGGTCGACTGGGAGCAGTACGTCGCCATTTTCGAGGCCAACCAGGCCCAGGTCGCTTACGGCCCCATTCCGCCGGGTGTGGCCGGGCACGTAGAGGGCATCGAAGGCATCAACCCGGTGGTCTATGACGTGGTCGACGGGCGGCCCAGGCGCAAGTCGCTGGAAGAGGCGCGCCGTCTCATGGTCGAGGCGGGCTATCCCGACGGGCGCGACGCCCAGACCGGCGAACCCCTGGTGCTGCATTTTGATGCCATGGGCGGAGCTACAGGGGCGCGGCCCCAGTTCGACTGGATGCAGCGCCAGTTTGCCAAGCTGGGCATCCAGCTGGAAATCCGCTCGACAGACTACAACCGCTTTCAGGACAAGATGCGCAGTGGCGTGGCGCAGATCTTCATGTGGGGCTGGGTAGCCGACTATCCCGATGCGGAAAACTTCCTCTTCCTGCTGTACGGGCCCAATTCCAAGGCGGCGGTCGACGGTGAGAACGCCGCGAATTACGTCAATGAGGAATTCGACGAATTGTTCCGGCAAATGCGCGATCTCGAAGACGGTCCGCAGAAGAATGCCATCATTGCGCGCATGATCCGCATCGTGCAGGAAGATGCACCCTGGATGTTCGGCTATTTCCCCGCATCCGGCGGGGCCTACCAGCAGTGGGTGGGCAATGCGCGGCCCAGCGAGATGGTGCGCAACACGCTGCCGTACCTCAAGATCGACACCGGATTGCGCGAACGGAAGATCCACGAATGGAACCAGCCGGTATGGTGGCCGCTGGGGCTGATCCTGCTGCTGGTACTCCTGCTGGTGTGGCCGGCCATACGCCTGATCCGGCAGCGTGAGCGTGCCGTCGCCCTGGATGAGGAACACTCATGATTGCGTACATCGTTCGCCGTCTTCTGTACGGGGTACTGATCCTCATCGGTGTGAACATATTCACTTTCCTGCTGTTTTTCGCAGTCAATACACCCGATGACATGGCCCGTCTGGCCATCGGCGGCCGCCGGGTCAGCGCCGATGCCATCGAACAGTGGAAGATCCAGCATGGCTACGACAAGCCGCTGTTCCTGAATGCGGAAGCGGAAGGTACGCGCAAGTTCACCGACACCATCTTCTATGAGCGTTCAGTGCCTCTGCTGAAGCTCGATTTCGGCCTGTCCGATGCAGGCCGCGACATCAGTTACGAGATCAGCCAGCGCATCGGTCCCAGTCTGGCGCTGGCCATCCCGACATTTGTCCTGGGCTTGTGGGCCAGCATCACGTTCTCGCTGTTGCTCGTCTATTTCAGGGCCACCTGGCTCGACTTCTGGGGCGTGGTTGTGTGCGTCGTCATGCTGTCCATATCGGCGCTGTTCTACATCATTGCCGGCCAGTACCTGTTTTCCAAGCTGTTGCGTCTTGCGCCGTACTCGGGATTCAGCGAGGGGCTCGACATGATCCGGTTCCTCGCGCTGCCCGTGCTGGTGGCCCTGCTGGCCAAGCTGGGTCCCGAGGCCCGCTTCTACCGGACCCTGTTCCTGGAAGAAGCAGGCAAGGACTACGTGCGCACCGCGCGCGCCAAGGGGCTGCCCGAGCGCATCGTGCTTTTCCGCCATGTCTTTCGCAATGCCTTGCTGCCTATTCTTACCAGCACCGTCGCGGTCATCCCGCTGCTGTTCATGGGCAGCCTGATTGCCGAATCGTTCTTCGGCATCCCGGGTCTGGGCAGTTACACCATCGATGCCATCAATGCGCAAGACTTCTCCATCGTGCGGGCCATGGTGTTCCTCGGGTCGGTGCTCTACATCATCGGCCTGCTCCTGACCGACATTTCGTACACACTGGCTGATCCGAGGGTGAGGTTGGAGTAGGCCATGTCCCAGTTCAAGTACGTACTGCTCTGGACCGACGCGGCGCTCTACCTCCTGGTGATCGCGGTCCTGGTCTATGTCTGGCGGGTACGGCGCACGCCCACTTTGCGCGCTACCTGGCAACGGGTGCTGCACGACCGGGCAGCCATGTGCTCGGCCATCATCATGCTGGTCTTCGTGACCATCGGGCTGCTTGACTCGGTACATTACCGCCCGGCGCTGCCGCCCGCGCCAGGCGCACCAACCAATACGCCGGTGGCCTGGTCTCCCGTTACCAAGTCGCTGCTCGATGCCGTGCTCGAGCGCACGACGCCAGCGGCCGAGCGCACCTGGTCGGCGCCGCTGGCATACCGGCAGCTGTTGAAGGAAACCGAGATCATCGACGGAGAACCAGTGCGCGACTTTCCCCGTCTGGTGCACGGGGGCGCTCATCTCGACGATCCCGAGTCACAGTGGACGCGTGACGTGCTGACGCGGGCATCCTTGGGCCTGCTGGCAGGCGTGGCGGTGGCGGTGCTACTCGTGCTCGTCATCGCCGCCATACTGGCCGCGCGCTGGCGCCTCGGGTTTGCTACCGCCTTGCACGATATCTTTGCGGGCGTTACCAAGGTGCCCTGGCGCGCCATGCTGATCACCATCGCATTGTTGTGCATCGTGATGGGCGTGGTCGGGGCACTGGCCACCGGCTATCATGTGCTGGGCACTGATCGCACCGGCAACGACGTCCTGGTTCAGGCGCTCAAGAGCGTGCGTACCGCCCTGGTCATCGGCAGCCTCACCACGATCGCCATGCTGCCCTTCGCCCTTGGTTTCGGCCTGGCAGCCGGGTACTTCAAGGGCTGGATCGACGACGTCATCCAGTACATCTACACCACGCTCACCGCCATTCCCGGCATCCTGCTGATCGCCGCGGCAGTGCTCATGCTGCAGGTGTACATCGATGCGCGTCCCGAGCTGTTCGTCACCAGTGCCCAACGGGCGGATGTGCGCCTGTTCATGCTGTGCGTAATCCTGGGCTTTACCGGCTGGGCCGGGCTGTGCCGCCTGCTGCGGGCCGAGGCGCTCAAGTTGCGCGAGCTCGAATTCGTGCAGGCCGCCCGCGCGTTCGGCGTAGGGCATACGCGCATCATCCTGCGTCACCTCTTGCCCAATGTCATGCATATCGTGCTCATCACGTCCGTGCTTGAGTTCTCTTCGCTGGTGCTGTTCGAGGCCGTGCTGTCGTACCTGGGCGTAGGCGTCGATCCCAGCATGAACTCGTACGGGTCGATGATCGACATGGCCCGCACTGAAATGGCGCGCGATCCCATGGTGTGGTGGAATCTGCTCGCGGCTTTCGTGTTCATGCTGGCCATCGTGCTGTCGGCCAATCTGTTTGCCGACGCCGTGCGTGATGCATTCGATCCGCGCGCGGCCGTGCTCACTCGCGTCAGCCGCCTGCGCCGGCTGGTGCGGGGCAAGGCGGGAGGCAAGGTATGAGCAGCGTGGCGGAAACTCCCTTGCTCGAAGTGCGAAACCTCTCGGTCGGGTTCGATGACGAAACCGGCATGCGCTTCGGCGTCAGGAATGCCAGCTTTGCCATCCGGCGCGGTGAGACCTTTGCCCTGGTGGGCGAGTCGGGCTGCGGCAAGAGCATGACTTCTCTGGCCATCCTGCGTCTGCTGCCGGAAGCCGGCCGCATCGTGGGCGGGGAAGTCCGGCTCGAAGGGCAGGATCTATTGCGCCTGCCCGAACATGAAATGCGGCGTATTCGCGGTGGGCGCATCGGCATCATCTTCCAGGAACCTTCTAGCAGCCTCAATCCGATCATGCGGGTGGGCGACCAGATTATCGAGACCATCCGCACCCATACCGGACTGCGAGGTTCGGCCGCTCGCGCCAAGGCCATCGAGTGGCTGGATCGGGTCGGCATCCCTGAACCCCAGCGGCGCATCGACGACTATCCCTTCCAGCTGTCGGGCGGGCAGAAACAACGCGTAATGATTGCGATCGCGCTTGCGGCCGAGCCCGATCTGCTGATCGCCGACGAGCCTACGACCGCGCTCGATGTGACCATCCAGGCGCAGGTGCTCGATCTCCTGGTGGAACTGCAGAAGGAACTTGGCATGGCCGTGCTGCTGATCACGCACGACCTTGCCGTAGTGCGCAACATAGCCCACCACGTGGCGCTGATGTATGGCGGCGAGATCGTCGAGACAGCCCCGGCGGGCGACTTCTTTACACGGCCCCGACACCCCTACGCGCGGCTGCTGTTCGACGCCATTCCCAGCTTCGACAAGCGCGGCAGGCCGCTGGCTGGCATCTCGTCGGCAGAGCTGTTCGCCACGTTGCGTGGGACGGCCATCGCGCCAGAGCGTGACTTGCCGGTGGACGTCGTGCCCATGATCGGACCAGGCTGGGCGCCTTTCGGGCTGGTGCAGGAGACCACACTTGCCGGCGAGGTGGTGGGCACCGACGTGGGCGACGACGGACATGCGGCACGTGCCGGGTTCGAGGCAGGACGGAGTGGTGCTGCACCGGGTGAGGGCAGTGGAAGCATCGGCCCGGTTACGACCCTGCCTGCCGGGTCCGGCCACGCCCTGCCCGCGCGCGGCAGGGCCCCGGACGATGGTCAGGTGGTGCTTGAAGTACGCGATCTGAAGGTACATTACCCGATCCGCAAGGGCCTGTTGCGGCGTGTGGTGGGGTTGGTCAAGGCCGTCGACGGCGTGGATTTCACCCTGCGTCGGGGACGTACGCTGGCCTTGCTGGGTGAGTCGGGCTGCGGCAAGACCACGTCGGGCAAGGCCCTGCTGCGCCTGCTCGATCACAATGCCCACATCAGTGGCAGCGCGCGGTTGCAAGGCAGCGATATCCTGCACGCTTCGGCCAGCGAACTGAAAAAGTTGCGGCAACGCATCCAGATCGTATTCCAGGATCCGTTCGCCTCGCTCGACCCGCGCATGCGGGTAGGGGAAACGCTGGAAGAGGGCATGCTGGCGTTGCGTCCTGAATTCACCCGGGCTGAACGCCAGCGGCGCATCACCAACCTGCTTGAGCGCGTCGGCCTGCCGGCCGACTCTGCGAACCGGCATCCACACGAATTTTCCGGGGGGCAGCGGCAGCGGATCGCGATCGCACGCGCGCTCGCCGTATCACCCGAAATACTCATCCTCGACGAGCCTACCTCAGCCCTGGACGTTTCGGTACAGGCGCAGATCCTCAACCTTCTGCGCGAACTGCAGGACGAGTTCGGCATGGCGTATCTGTTCATCACGCACAACTTCAGTGTGGTGGAGTACATTGCCGACGACATCGCCATCATGGATGCCGGGCGCATCGTCGAGGCCGGGACCGCCGAGAAGCTGCTGGTGCAGCCGGAACATGCCATCACGCAACGCCTGCTCAATGCCGTGCCACGTCTGCCTGCATCGGTTACCGATGGAGCCGGCATCGGTGCCGCGATGCGGCGCTGAAGACCGCCCGCCCGCGTACAGTCGGGGGCGATCCGGGCCTTGGCAGGGCCCGTTTAGCGCGAGTGGGCAGAGTAGGTTAAAATGCGGGCCGACCCTACCAGCGCCGTTTTTCTGCGGCGCGTCATGCGGGCCCCGCCCGCAGTCAGTCCATGAACGGAAGCGTGGCCGAGTGGTTGAAGGCACCGGTCTTGAAAACCGGCAAGGGGCAACCCTTCGTGAGTTCGAATCTCACCGCTTCCGCCAGTCGTTCAGAGTGCTCACGCCACCTGCCGTCGGGCGACCCGACGCCGGCAACGCCCCAGCCGGACCCTCTCGATACCCGCGTCCTCGACCACGCACTTCCACACATTCGCATCCTGTGTCCAGCGTCAGTGCGCGCACGGGCTGTCTGCTTGCAAGCATTCCTCATGGCCGCGCGTCGTGGAGGAGGTGCCGGATGGCGTGATGCATCCGCCATCCTGCGTGGCTGGAAATCGTGGCAGCCGCGTTCACGCGGCCCCACGTGTTTACTCTTCCACAGAAATGTTGGCTGATTTGGCCACCTGCTGCCATTGCTTCAGGTCGTGGTCAACCAGTTCCTCGAACTGCTTCGGATCCATCGGAGTGAGCTCGAGCGTAAGCCCGCGCAGTTGATCGGCGACCGCCGGATCGTCGATGGCAGTGCGCATCGCCGAGTAGATCTTCTGCACCACATCTTCAGGCGTGCCCTTCGGTGCCATGAAACCATACCAGAACCCGCTGGTCAGGCCGTCAATGCCACTTTCCTTGAGGGTCTTCACGTCGGGCATGCTCTTCAGCCTTGCACCGGCGGTAACGCCCAGCGGCTTCACCTTGCCGCTTTCCAGCATGGCGCGGCCCGACGCGGGCGTTGCCCAGGTCATGGTGACGCGTTCGGCGGCCGTATCGACCAGCGATGCTGCGGTACCCTTGTAAGGGATGTGCAGCAGGCGAACCTTGGCCTGCGAGCTCAGCAGTTCGGACGCCAGCTGGTGGGGCGTACCCGCTCCAGGGGTGGCGTACGACACCGACTCGGGCTTCTGACGAGCGATCTCGATGAGTTCTTCGACACTGTTGGCCTTGAAGTTCTGCGCCACGACCAGAACCATGGGCTGGTCACCCACCAGGATCACCGGGCGCAGGTCGCGCAGGGTGTCGTAGGCGGGCCTGGCAGCGGTGGCCTGCCGCGTAATGACAGCGTTGGACGCCATCAGCAGCACCTGCCCGTCGGGTTTGGCGTCGATGACGTACTTCACGCCGATGTCGCCGCCCGCGCCAGGCCGGTTCTCGACGATGACGGGCACGCCCAGCAGTTCGGCCAGCTTGGGACCGATGATGCGGGGAATGGCATCGTTGGTTGCGCCCGCCGTGTACGGAACGATGATACGGATCGGGCCATTCGGGAACTCGTTGGCCTGTGCCGGAGCATAGGCCGCGAACGTTCCACACGCAATGCACAGTGCCAGCAGCGTGCGCCGGCGATTAAAACGGGTGAACATTTTCAATCCTCCTTGATGGGACTTCAGGTAGAGCAGACGAGTTGGGGTGGTGATTCAGTGAACCTGACGTACAGTGTGAAAAAACCGGTTGTCGCATGCACGGAAACAACTTGCCGCGCAGCGGGAAATGACCGGAGAGACCGTGCTCAGATAATTCCCTTCTCACGCAAGGCGTGAATCTGTTCTTCGTTCAGGCCGCAGAGCTCAGTCAGCACTTCGGTCGTGTTGGCACCCAGCACCGGCACCGTGCCGTACTGCATGGGGGTATCGGAATACTTGATGGGGTTCGCAATAAGCCTGATCGATCCGGCCAGCTCGTGTGGCACCGTGATCACCATTTCACGGGCCTGCGTCTGCGGATGCTCAAGCGCCTGCTTGATGTTGTTGATGGGGCCGCACGACACGTCGCGCTCCTCAAGGGCGGCGATCAGGTCGGCCTGGTTGTGCCTGAGGAGCTCCTCCTGCAGCATGGGGATCAGCACGTCACGGTTGCGGATGCGCGACGGATTTGTCCTGAAGCGTTCATCCTCCGCCCATTCGGACCGGCCGAGTACCAGGCACAGGTCCGCAAACTGCCTGTCGTTGCCCACGGCGATGATGAGGTGGCCATCGGCACAGCGGAATACCTGGTATGGCACCAGGTTCGCGTGCGCATTTCCCATGCGGCCCGGTATCTTGCCCGAGACCAGGTAATTCAGGTTCATGTTGGCCAGCGCACCCACCACCACATCGAACAGGGCGAGGTCGATGTGCTGGCCCTTGCCGGTACGCTGGCGCGCGTTCAGTGCCCCCAGCACGGCGACGGCCGTGTACATGCCCGTCATGAGGTCGGCGAACGCGACGCCCAGCTTCTGCGGCCCTCCGCCTGGCAGGTCGTCGCGCTCCCCGGTGATGCTCATCAGTCCGCCCATGCCCTGGAAGATGAAGTCGTAGCCGGGGCGATCCCGTAGGGGACCGGTCTGGCCGAACCCGGTAATCGAGCAGTAAATGAGGCGTGGGTTGATCTCCCTTAGCGATTCATAATCCAGCCCGTAACGTTTCAGCGTGCCGACCTTGTAGTTCTCCATGAAGATGTCGCACGAGGCTGCCAGTTTGCGGATGATGTCCTGGCCTTCCGGAGTGGCAATGTTCAGCGTGACCGATTTCTTGCCGCGGTTGGCGCTCAGGAAATAAGCCGAGTCGGTGGTCTCGCGGCCTTCCTTGTCGTGCAGGAACGGAGGGCCGGCGGCCCGCACGTCGTCGCCTGTTTTCGGGCGTTCGATCTTGATGACTTCAGCGCCCATGTCGGCAAGTATCTGGGTTGCCCATGGTCCTGCAAGAATACGCGTGACGTCCAGGACGCGAATTCCGTGCATTGCGCCCATGTCGTTCTGCTCTAGCATGTGTTGACTCAACGTAGTTGTGTGTATCTGTTCGTGGTTATGTGGCGTGCATTCGTATTGCGCCCGGTCCGGTTCACTCAGTAGTTGATGTGCAACCCGCCGTTCACGGCAATGTGCTCACCTGTCAGGTAACGGCTCTCACTCGACAGCAGATGGCAAACCGTGGGCGCCACTTCGTCCGGCGTAGACCACCGGCCCAACGGAATCTGCTTGCGGTAGGTCTCCGCGAAACGCTCGCTGCGTATGGGCTCCGTCATTGCGGTTTCCACCACACCGAAACTGACGGTGTTCACGCGCACCCCAGACTTGCCCCATTCGCGCGCGGCTGACATGGTCAGCGCGTGTAGCCCAGCCTTCGATGCGGCGTAGTGGGCCTGGCCGATCGTGCCCCGACGTCCCGCATCCGACGCAATGTTCACGATTGCTCCCTCGCAATCCCGCCCACATTTGCGCGCGTCGATCAGGTATGCTCCGACGTGCCCGAAATGTTCCAGCGTTCGTTCAATCGTTGATGGGGCCCACCCGGGGTCTGCGACGTTACCCTGCAGGAACAGTACCGAACCGGCTTCTTCAGAGCCATTGTCTTCCTGTCCGGCTGAGGGTGGAGTGACGCGTGCCACGCTCACGACACGGCCACCGCGCTGGACGATGGCCCGGGTGATCGCCAGGCCAATGCCGCGCGTTCCGCCAGTGACGATGTACACGCGATTGCGCAGACCATCATGGATTGCAGCCGTCATGGCTCAGCCCTCGACACGGTTATCGTCAGGCAGGTTCTGGAGTCCTGCACCACCCGCAACTGCATGGTTTCTCCAGCGGCGGCGCGCGCTTCTATCTGCAGCGGTTGCACGGTATATGCCGGGTGATGCGAGCGATACTCGACCACGGTGCCTCGCAGGTCAGCACGCGAAGGAACGCATTCCAGCGCGTGCAGCAACAGCAGTTTCGCCTGCACGAGGATGCCGGGCAGCCCTTCCACGCCTCGCGTGTAGTCGGCATCGAAATGGATCCTGTGGCTGTTGAACATGATCGCCGAAAAGCGGAACACGTCGATCTCGTCGATGCTTACGGTCCGCACGGTACGCCAGTCGGCACGGTGTTCCGGGACAGCTGGTGGGCGGCGTGTGTCCGCACGCACGGAGGCTTCCTGCCTGGTGGCCGGTCGATAAATGACCGAACTTGTCTCGCTGATGCCTAACGTATCGCCGGCAAAATACCGCCGTTCGAACTGGTAGACCGCCAGCGGCCCGCTGCTGCCCGATTTCTCGGCAAAATCTCCGGGAACAATGCGGCATTCGACGTCGTCACCCACGCGCAGGTTCTCCTGCACCCATATGCGTGCGCCCCCGAACAGTCGTTGTTCATAGGGGTGATGCGGCAGAGTGGGGTCGTCCAGCGGCAGGCCATCCGGCGCCATCGCCGAGCGCGTCACCAAGGGCTGGCATAGCACCGTATGCCAGCCAAGAGGCAACGGTGCGCCGTCGCCGTACCCCGCGTCGGCATCGTTGCGTCCCAGCGTCGCGGCAATGCGACGCAGGGTCAGCGAGGAAATGCGTTCACGCATGGCCGGCATAGTCTGCATTCAATCAGTACCACGCAGGAAAAGGCGGGTCAGTTCCACGAACTCGCGCTGTCGCTCGATCTGGACCCAGTGCCCGCACTTGCTGAACACGTGAAGGTCGGCGTTGGGTGCGTTCTCCGCGATGCGATGGCCACAGATAACGGGAACCATCCGGTCTTCCCGTCCGTGCAGCACCAGGATCGGGTTCTCGATCGTGCGGAAGCGCTCTTCCGGAATGCCCTTGACGGTCTGCGGGCCATCCTGCTTCGGCTCCGGAAAGAGCTTGCGATAGGCCGCCATGCCGCCGGCGTACACCGTAACCTGGTAACGTTGCCGCACCATTTCAGGCGTGACGTGGCTGGGATCGTAAGGAAACGCACGCAGCAGGGTCGCCATGTTCTCTTCCGAGGGCTCGTAGTGCCACGAGCTGCCCGCATTGCTCGACTCGCGGACGAATTCGCCCGCCGGTGTGCCCATCAGCACCATGCGCCGCACGCGCTGCGGGTTGCGCATGGCGAGCGCCAGCGCCAGGGCGCCACCGAACGAATTGCCAATGAGGTCGGCCTGTTCGATGTTCAACGCATCCATGAAGTCGAGGATGTGCCTGGTCCAGACCTTGATGTTGTAGTTCTCGTCAGCGGGTCTTTCGGTGAAGCCGAACCCGACGATGTCGGGCGCAATCACGCGAAAATCCCGCGCAAGTTCGGGCATGATGCCGTGCCAGTTTTCATGGCCCGTGACGCCGGCGCCCGATCCGTGCAGGCAGATCACCGGAAATCCCTCGCCGGCCTCCTGGTAGTTCGTCTGGATGCCGCCGGCCGAGATGAACTTGCCGATGGCAGGGTGATCGATGGTTGGCCTGACAAACATGTTGGTTCCTTCTCGAGTGGGTTACACCGCGCGCACGCCGACGCCACCATCGCTCATGAAGACCTGGCCCGTAACGGCGCGCGAGTTGGCTTTGCTGGCCAGCAGCAGGTACAGCCCCGTGTGGTCCTCGGGTACCTGTGCGAATCCGAGAGGCACATGGCGGGCGATGCGCTCGGCCAGGTCACCCGTGTCGTCGATGGTGCGTGCGGCATGGCCTAGCGCGCTGGTGCCCGACAGTGCCGTCACGGTGCCCCCCGGGCCTACCGCGTTCACGCGGATGTGCGGTGCCCACTCCAGTGCCAGCTGGCGTACCAGTCCCACCACGGCATGCTTGGCCATGGTGTAGAGCACTCCGCCTCCTCCCGAGTGGAAGCTGGCAACCGAAGCGGTGAAAATGATGCTCCCTTCGGTTTTCAGCAGTGCTTCGCGCGCAGCCAGTGCGGTGTAGAGATACCCGCGCAGGTTGATCGCAAAGAGCTCGTCCATGGTGGACTGCAGCAGCTCCGGCGTGTAGCCGTGCAAGGGGCGCCGAAAGTCGAACACACCGGCGTTGCCCACGGCCACGTCCAGCTTGCCCCAGGTGCTCAGCGCCTCGTGCACCGCGCGTTCGTGCACCTCGAACTCGCGTACGTCGCCCTGTACGTAGCGCACGCGTCCGGGGTGGGCGGATGCAAGTACCTCGACATCACCCGGGGCGCGGTCTACGATGACCACGCCCGCTGCACCTTCGTCAAGGTAGCGCCGGGCCACGGCCAGGCCAATGCCTCGCGATCCGCCGGTAACCAGCGCAACGCCTGACTCGAACCAGTTGCTCATAGAAATACGTTGAGGTTCTTGGACAGCAGCACGGATTGCGTGATGTAGATCTCCCGCCTCGCAAGCCGCAGACCATTCGGGGTTTCGCGCAGCAGGTCCACACGGCGCCCATGCAGTACCGATTCTTCGACTTCGTTCCTGCCGCGGCAGCAGGTGAATGTGGAGTACACGCGGTACTCGTCAGGGTTGTCGGTCCTCTCCACCTCAATGTTCGACACGTGATGGACCGTGCGGGTAGGGGGGTCCTCCGCCCACGCCGTCGGATGCAGGGCCCGGGTGATGCGACGACGCAGGGTGAACAGGTCGTCGTCGTAGTAGGCCATGCGATGGGGGTCGTAGCGGGGCTTGGGGTCCTTGCGGTACCGTGCCTGCACCAGTGGCATCCAGTAATGGATATCTTCGGTCAGCAGGCCAAGCCATTCTTCATACCGCTCCTCGTCCAGCAGGCGACATTCCAGATAGAGGAACTGCTGGACGCGGTAATAGGTTTCCAGCGTAACGGCAGGATCAACGGGAGGAGGCGGGGCGGGCCGGCGAATCACCGGCGTATCACCTAAGAACACAGGCATGAAGCATCTCCGGAATCAGCGTTCGTCACACATGAGCTTGAGCCACTGGCGGTAAAACGCGCGTTGGTTCGCGTCGTTGTACTTGCGCAGGTGAACCTCGCCCTTCAGTTCATCATGTTCAATCTGGCTGTTCATCCCCAGCCCGTAGTGCAGCTTCTGCCGGCGCGCCACCACGCCCGCGGCCGTGGCAGTGCAGTGCTCCCAGTTCTCGCCGTCGTCCATTTCAAACACGCCGGTTGGCGAGAACGTACGCATCACGCCCTTGCGATACAGCTCCTTGATGTGCTCGGGGCAGTTCTTGTTGACCAGCACCCAGGTATGCAGCTCGATCTTGTTCGGCCCACGCGGATGCCATACACGGAACGTGCTGTGCCCCGGCAGGAACGCAAAATGAGGGAACATGTTGGCCGAGCTGACCGACCCCACCATGCGCGAACGGATCTTGCCGAGCCGCTCCGCCACGACCTGCTCGCGGCTGCGCAGGTAATCGAGAATCTCCTGTTCGCCCAAGGTCATCGCGTTGCCGATCATGTCCAGACCGAACTGCCAGCCGTGGCCGTTCACCGACACTGCGAAACTGCGGTCCTGGTTGATCTTGCCCACGGGTTGCCCCAGCATGCCGACTGCGCCGGAGTTGTGCGTCCAGGCGGCGTGGTAGGAGTCACCCACGAAGTTCTCCGCAGGCAGTTTCCAGTTGCAGTTCATCTGCGACTTCACGCTGCCGTCGATGAACTCCGTGCCGCCTTCATCATTGTCGAGCAGCACGTCGAGATACCAGCGGAAATCGCCCAGATACTCTTCCAGCGGAGGAGCTTCCTCGTCGAAAGTAGCGAAGATCAGGCCGTTGTACGTACCCACCCGTGCCTTGATCAGACCGAAGTCCTTCTTGTCGAAGCCGGGGCAGGTTTGCTCGTAAAGTTCTTCTGCGGGCAGACCCACCAGCGAACCGTCGGCGGCGAACGACCACCCATGGTAGTTGCAGTTGAAACGGCGGCGCGTGCCGGCTTCGGCGAACACGATGCGGTTGCCACGATGAGGGCACGAGTTCAGCAGCACGTTGATCCGGTTCTGCAGGTCGCGTGCCACGATCACAGGGTCTTCGCCCATGTAGGTGGTAATGAAATCGTCCGGGTTGGGGATTTGCGACTCGTGTCCCACGAACAGCCAGCAGCGCGCGAAAATGCGCTCAAGCTCGAGCTGGTAGATTTCCTGGTCCCAGAAAATGCGGCGGTCTATGAAGCCTTTCTCGAGGTCGATCAGCGAGCGCAGGTCATCCTTGCTCCAGCCGACCCTTCGAGTGCTTGATCCGGTCGTCAAGGTTGGCATATATTCACAAGTCCATGAGATAACAATAGCGACGCGGCTCAGCGAGCCCAGCGTAATTTCCCGGCGCGGTGCTATCAGAACGTGTGCAGACGTTGTGGCAGCCCGTGCCGGTTCTTGATTTGCCCTTCGTCTACTCCACCAGCTCGGCAAAGCCCAATCCGCTCACCCATTCAGGGCCTGCCTCATAGGCAATCACTGAACCCCGGCTGGCATTGACGGCGCCCATGGCACAAATGAAATTGCGAATCTCCAGTGCCCCGTTGCCGGCAGTGCGCAGAATTTCCTGGTCGTCCAGTCCTATCAGCGTCTGGTGGTCGCCGCGCTCCACGCAGTCGAGCACCATGCGGTCGAATTCCGAATTGACCTTGCCCATTTCAGGCAGGCCCACCCAGTGGCTGATGCCGCCCGAGCCGAGTACGACCACGCGCTCGTCCTCTGGCCAGGCTTCAACGGCGCGGCGGATTGCCTGCCCCACTTCGTAGGCCCGCTGCTTGGCGATCAGCGGTTCCACACCGCTGGCGAGATAAACCGGAACCACCGCTTTCATCGAAGGGTTGGGCAGGGCGCACAGCCGGGCCGGAACCCCGATGGAATGATCGACGAAGAGCGATTTGGCGACGGCCCAGTCGAAGCCGTTGGCGCGTCCGTGCCCGGCGATGTGTTCGGCCAGCTCCGGAAAGGAGGGAATCGGGCCGCGTTCGATGCCGGGGAAGTTCTCATACGGGCCGGCGACATCGCCGATGCCGATCAGGTAGCTGGGCAGGCAACCCGGGCCGAACAGCACGTAGTGATCTGCTCCCACGATGATGGCAATGGTCGCTTCCAGTTCGCCAATGCGCTGGCGGATCTGGTCGAACGCCTGAATGACACGATGCTGCCCTTCCGTCCAGGTGTCTTTAGGTTTGTAGAAAATGCCGGGCTCATGCGGCATCACGAAGCCGCCAACAATCTTCGCCATGATTCAGTTCTCCGATGTGCGTCCAGCCCGCAGCCGCTCGAGATAGGCGGCACGTGAGCGGCCCGGCTCGTTCATCATCCAGAAGCCGAGCGTCAGCATGGGGTTGACGCCCACTTCCTGCAAAGCGGCTACGTCAAAGTCCTGGATCATGGCGCGCTCGCGATCATCGAGGCGATAGCGGCGCAGGAATCCGGCGGCGTCCTGGGCAAATGCGGCACGCGCTTCTCTCTTGACGCTGAGGTCATGCAACGCGGTCTCGAGCGCGTAGATGGTCATGTCCACTCTCCATACCGATGGGTATTGAACATACTATAAGGTATGTGTAATGCCAGCGTCAACAGATCATTTTTCGCCGGGGCATGGCCGGCGGAAAAAGGAACATTTGTTCGTGGCGTCGACCCCTTGCCAGGAGGCAGCTCTGGTGCGGTCTCACGGGTGGGCCGGGA
>ERZ777003.1192-NODE-1192-length-41705-cov-14.008139_pt1 | contig 41705 bp, 35 predicted proteins | sample MGYA00374956_ERZ777003 | MGnify/ENA primary metagenome ERZ777003 (study PRJEB29302, sample SAMN06268252) | bioreactor metagenome | isolation source: Joint BioEnergy Institute, California, USA | place: USA:Joint BioEnergy Institute, California, USA | collected... | reverse complement strand
CCGCCCGTCGGCCGCAGGCCGACAACCACCGTCGCCCGCCACCTGATTGGTCAAATCCGACCGGTTGGGAGCGCACGCGAGGGAGCGCCCGGCAACGTCCAGATCGGCGCGGACTCCGAATCGGAAAGGCGACACACCTGGGAAGCGATTGACCCCGCGAGGACGCGGGTGGTGAAAACGGTCACCCCCGGCCGACGGCCGATACTTGGTGCGCCCGTACGACAACGCGTTCCGGTATTGGCACGGGACCACGGTTGGCAATGGTTGTCACCCCGCGGGCGATAGACCGCGCCACAACGCCAGATCCGCGACCAACGCTTCGCAGGGGAACCCGCTACTCCCGCGCGAGGAGAACGCGCGCGGAATCCCGGTAGGCGGCCGGCTCCTCGACCGGCTCGAAATGGATCGTTGCCTCGGTCCCTGGCACCGCCCGGGCGATCGCCGCCTCCATCCGTTCCGCCACGTCGTGCGCCTCACGCACCGACATCTCCCCGGGCACCAACAGGTGGAAATCGGCGAATCGCCGCCCGCCGGATTGGCGGGTTCGCAGCGCGTGGTATGTCGCGCCTGGCGGCAGCGTCGCCTCGATCGCCCGCCGAATCTCCCGGCGCTCCTCCTCGGGCAGCGCCCGGTCCATCAATCCATCGAACGACTTCCGCAGCAGGTCGAACCCGGTCCAGGCGATGTTGACCGCGACGAGCAGCGCGATCGCCGGATCGATCCATGACTGGTCAGTCAACCCGACGACGATGATCGCGACGATGACGCCGAGCGACGTCCAAACATCCGTCATCAGGTGACGGCCATCCGCCTCGAGGACCAGCGAGCCGCGCTCCCGCGCCACCCGGAGCAGCACGCGCGCCACGGCGAAATTGATGGCCGACGCGGCAAGCGAGATCACCACACCGTCGCCAACCGCCTCCAACGGCTGTGGATCGAGGAGACGCTTCACCGCTTGCCAGGCGATCGTTACGGCGGCGACCAGCACCAGGCTTCCTTCGACGCCGCTAGCGAAGTACTCGATCTTGCCGTGGCCGTAGGGATGACTGCGATCGACCGGCCTGGCCGCGTACCACAGGGCGAAGAGCGCGCTCAGCGCCGCCACGAGGTTGGCTGTCGACTCGACGGCATCGGAGAGCAAGCCGACAGAGCCGGTCACCACGTAGGCGCCGAACTTGAGCCCCATCGTCGCCAGCGCGGCGGCGATCGAGAGGAGCGCCAAGCGGGTCAACGGCGCGTGCTCGAAGTGATTGTGAACATGACGCGACGAAATCACGCCGAACCTTTCTGTCCATCACCGCCTCTCGCGAGGGCGGTCTCGGCTAACTCTAGTCGGCGCGAATCGGTTTAGTCACGGGGCAAATTCTGGGTTTGTAGGGGCATGTTTGGCGTATTATCGGTCGTGTATTCGTATGGAGAAGCGCGGTCAATTTTTCGCGGTGCGGCGGCCGAGTCGGCGTTAGTCCGCGGCGCCGTCCTCGCTCAGCGGCAGCCGGACCATGAAGCGGCTGCCAGCCCCCGGCTTGCTCTCGACGGTGATGGCGCCGCCATGCTGCTCCACGATCTGTTTGACACCGGCCAGCCCAATCCCGGTGCCCGGAATCATGCCGACGTTCGCGGCGCGGTGATACGGCTGGAAGATCAACGCCTGTTCCGCTTCAGGGATGCCGATGCCTTCATCCTCGACGCTCAGCACCGCGCGCGCGGCGCCCGCGCCTTTCCCGCCTTCCCGGCCGATCCGCACCGTCACTCGGCCGCCGGACGGGCTGTACTTGATCGCGTTGCCGATCAGGTTGTCGACGACTCGCTCCAGCCGCGCCCGGTCCCATTCCCCAATCACCTCGTCCACCTCGCAGACGACGATGACCTCATGGCGCCGGCTGGTCTGCCGGAAGAGGGAGACACGCTCATTCGCGAGCGCGATGAGATCGACCGGAGCCCGGTGCAGCTCGAGCTCCTGACCCATGTTCAGCCGCGTCGCGTCGAGCAGCTCCGTCAGCTGCGCTGCCATCCGGCCAGCCGCCGCGTCGATCTTCGCCAATCCCTCGACCAGCTCCGCCGGATCGGCGCCAGGCCGCTGAGCTTTCATCTTCAACAGCTGCGCGTGACCCCGGATGACCGTCAGCGGGCTCTTGAGATCGTGCGAGACGGACGCCAGCAACGCCTCTCGTGCCCGCTCGGCCTGCTTGCGCTCGGTGATGTCCTGAATCGTCCCGACGATCCGGACCTTCTCGCCGGAGGGGCCGAAGACGATCTCGCCCTCGGCATGGAGGATGCGCTCCTGACCATCCGCCCGGATGATGCGGTGATCCAGGCTGAACCGCTTGCCGGCATAAAGGGCGTCATGCACGGCCTGGTCCACCATCGCCCGGTCTTCCGGATGGACATTCCGCAGGAAGATCTGCCAGGTCGGCAAGAAAGACTTCGGCGGATAGCCAAAGATGCGAAACGCTTCGTCCGACCAAACCTGGTCTCCCGTCGCGAGATTCCAGTCCCAGCTGCCGAGGTGGGCGACGCGCTGCGCCTCGGCCAGCGCCGCCTCGGTATCGCGCAGCGCATCCTCCGTCCGCTTCCGGGCCTCGATCGCGCGCTTGAGCGAGACGTAGACCGCCATCGACGGGATGCCGAGCAGGAAGATCGTCCAGGGGTACGTGTCGAGGAGGACGGCGCCGATGATGCCCAAGCCAATCTGGGAGACCTGTGTCAGCCGCTCTTCGATATCAGCTTGGACGATCGCTTGCATCCAGCCATGGATGACGGGAATCCTGGATTGCATCGCGACCATGGTGGCAACGGCGACATCGCTGACAAGGATCATCGCGATGCCGGCCAGCAGGACCGAGGCGACCATCTTCGGCTCGTTGAATTGATGCGTTTCCGGATCCCAGCCAGCCAGCACCAGCACTCCCGAGCCGGCTGCCGCCTGCAGCATCGCCTGGGCCGTGTTGAAGATCGTCTGCGCGGCGTCCTCGCGCCGAATGCGGTGGGCAAGCGCCGCTCCAACCCCAGCGACCAGCATCGCATAGCCAGGCTGGAGCATGAGGATCGCCGTCGTCACGATCGTCGTATCGAGATAGAGGTGCGTCTTGAAGGAGATCGGGAGAGGAAAGAGCCACGTCAGCGCGACAAGCGCGGCAAGGCCGAATATCAGTCCCAGGTGAGACAGCGTCGGCAGCCCAGCTCGGATCAGGGCAAAGACAGTAATTGCCAGGGCGGCTCCGGACAACGCGGCGATCAGGCGCCGCGCCGACGGGCGGAGGGTGTTCATGTCCGGGCTCGAGCGGTTCGCATTGTTGTCACCACGCGGCCATTTCCGCGAGCGGCAACGGTAGTTTGCCGTACAACGTCAGGATAGTCTGAAGGGAGTCAAAAGGGTATGGGAGAAATGGGGCTTCCGGGCTCCTTGAGGCATGGACGGCGGCCGGGAAGCGGGATACCATGGGGCGCCGACAACGAGCGGTCGGCCTGCTTGGAGGGAACACCGGAGGTGGCGGGGTGAGCAGGTCTCTGCGCTCGATTATCCTGCTCGCGATAGTGATCTGTAGTCTGGCGGCATCCAGCGGGGGTCGAGGAGCCGCACAAGCGGAACCACCAGCAGCGGATTTCCTGCCAGCGGCCACGGTTTTCGGCACTGAGTGGGTGATGCTCGGGACGATGGCGCTCGAGCTGCCGGCCGATGCCTTCCAGGATGGCGTCAGCAGTGTCTACGGTGGGCCAGCCGGCGCCAGGGTCATCATCCTCGTCATGCGGGAGGCATCCGAGCGCGTCGTCGTCCGCCGCTCCTGGGAGGAAGCGTTGACACTCCTGGAGCGCGCCGGCCGGGAGATGGTGCGCGACCGCGACCAGAATGAGATCCTCGCGGCGCTCCCGCCGCCGCCCGGCTGCCAGGAAGCCAAGCGGCTGGAGGGGACGGCCCGCGCGCTCGGTCTCGACACGGGCATCCCGGTCGGCGTCACCCTCTGTGCCACCGGTTCCGGCACACTCCTCCTTGTCACGACGACCGGAACCGTTCTCGATTTGACCGGTCATGAGGCGTCCGACGCGGTGACCGCGCTCCTGCTGGGCGCTGGTCCGCTTGCGACGCCGAGCGCAGGATAATGTGATGGATGAACTGCTGGTGTTTCCGACGCAGGACGGGCCAGACCGTGATGAGCCAGCGGCGCGCTCGCTCGCCGAGGAGATCAGTCCGGACGACTGGCGTCTTTACCACTTGATGCGCGAGCTGCCCAACGAGGACCGCGCCCGCGTGCTCGCCTTTGCCGATCTCCTCGTCAGCATGCGCCGGGCCCAGGCCGCCGCCGTGGTGCGCGCGATGACCGCGCGGACGCCAGAGAGCGGCGCGCCACGCACTGAGTGAGGGATATCGCATTGCCGACGACGATCATCGAGGGCGGAACCATCGTCACCGACACCGCCCGCTTCCGCGCTGACGTCATCATCTCCGGCGAGCGAATCAGCGGGATCATGTCCGATGCCCGTGGCATCCTCGCTGATGAGCGGATCGACGCCACCGGGCTCCTGGTGCTCCCCGGGGGCATTGACGCGCGTACGAATTTCCGCGAGCCGGACGAGTTCACCAAGGAAGGGTTCGCCAGCGGCGGCGCCGGCGCGGCTGCTGGCGGAATCACCACCGTCGTCGAGATGCCGCAAGCAGACCCGACGACCGTCACGCCGGAGCAGTTCCGCGCCAAGCGTGATCGCGTTCGTCGCGCGGCGATCGTGGATATGGCCCTCTGGGGCGGGATCGTCGGTGAGCCGCGCCAAGACGCGGACATGGTGCGAGACATGGCGGTCGCGGGCGCCGCGGGCTTCACCTCCTACATGGCGGCGTCCGTTCCCGACTTCCCGGCGATCGATACTGACAAGCTCCTCTGGGCGATGCGCGTCGTCGCCGAAACGGGCCTGCCGTACTCGCTCCACGCGGAAGATGACGTGCTGCTGAGCGCCGGTCTGCGACGCACCCAGGGAGCGGGCCGCAAAGATCCGGTCGCGCACGCCGAGTCCCGCCCGCCGGTCGTCGAGGCGGTGGCCGTTGCCGTCGCGCTCTATCTCGCGGAAGCGACCGGCTGCTGGGTGCACATCTCGCATTGCGCCTCGGCGGAGGCGCTGCGCCTGATCGCCGACGCGCGCGCTCGCGGCGTCCGCGTCACGGTCGACACCTGTCCACACTATTTGGCGCTGACGACCGACGACCTGGTGGAGCGCAAGGGATTCGCCCGCTGCGCGCCCTCCTTGCGCGACGAGGAGGAAGTCGAAGCCATCTGGCCCTACGTCCTCGATGAGACAGTGGACACAATCTGCTCCGACCACTGCGGGCTAACGGCGGAGAGCAAAGCCGCCGGCGACGAGGACATCTTCCGCGCGCCGCTCGGCGTGGCGGGCGTGCAGACGCTATTGCCCGTCTTCTATGACGCCGCGGTCCACCAGCGCGGGATGGACGAGACGCAATTCGTGCGGCAGATCTCGACGAACCCGGCACGGATCTTCGGCCTCTATCCTCGCAAGGGGACGATCGCGATCGGCGCGGACGCAGACCTCGTCCTTTTCGATCCCAATCGCTCCTGGACCGTGCGCGGCGAGGACATGCTGCACAAGCAGAAGTGGACACCCTTCGAGGGGAAGACGATCCGGGGGAGAGTTGTCCGCACATTGCGTCGCGGCGAAACGATCTACGACGCCTCGCGTGACGGCGCCGCTCAAGTGCCAGCCGCTCCCGGCTCCGGTCGCTTCCTGCCGTACGGCTACGGCGAGCGCGAAGAGTCTGTCGCCACGCTCAGCGAGTTGCGGTTCTGAGAGGAAACGGTCGCCGGCCGATCGCGGCGCTTGGCGACGGGGTTAGGGCTGCTGCTCGTACGGCGAGCCGATTGACGCGCCAGTCGCTTCCGGCGTCTCCGTTGGCTCCAGGCGCCGATACTCCTCGACGAGGCGCCGCCAGATCTCCGGGTCGACATCCCGCTGGGCAACGTACCGGTTACCTGACCCGGCCTGCTGCCCCTCCAGCGCCTTGAACGGCCCTCGCTCCGGTGCGCTCAAGTCGAGATAGACGCCGCCCGCTTCGAGCGTCGCACCCGGTTCAAGGATCGGCAAGTCGTCAATCTCCGCCTGGCTGAGGCTCGGATACAGGGCCTGGAGATCCGGTCCAGAGACGTCTGGATCTGGGGTGTTGCGCTCGTCGCTCATCGGACCTCCTTGCTGGCGCGGAACTGCCAAGCCGTTCTGCCAACGTCGCCATCTACGCCGCCGGCTCGGCGCGATCGCCGCAATGCCCCGGATGCCCGTGCATCGCCCCGACCGTCCGTTCCATGATACCGTGTCCGGAAAGATGACGAATGGCCTCGTCCCTTGTACGATCCCGCTCATCTGGCAGGAACGGCGCATTTGCGGGGAGCACGACGATGACCTCGACCAATATTTGGAGCGCGGGAAGCCGCCTTGCCCTGGTAATCGGGCTGATCGGGGTCGTGCTCGCGCTGGCCGTGGGGGCTGACTGGTGGCTCGCTCTCCTCGTGGGAATCGTCGCCTACGCCGTCACCACATTCATACGGCGACGCGCCGGGGGCGATGCCGGCGGCGTGAGTGACGGCGAGCGAGCGCGGCTCGCCTACGAGGCAAGCGGCACCAAGGTGGAGACACTGCGCCAATTGGCGACGCGGGTGAGCAATCCGAACGCGCGTGAGATCGCCCTCCGCATCAGCACGCACGCGGAGACCGCGCTCGTGGCGATGGCAGATGAGCGGCGGCAAGCCGCGGCGCCGCTCCTGCTCGAGCACGTGCTGGAGCCGGTCGAGGGCGTGCTTGAGACCTATCTGCACGTCGCTGAGCGCGGCGTCGCCGGCACGGAGTCGGTGCTGCACCGGGCAGAGGCGTTCGAGCTACCGACGATCGAGCGTGCGGCACGTGCCTTTGCCGAGCGGCTCACGCGGGACGAGTCAGTCGATTTAGTCGCGCTGGAGCAGACGCTCGCCTTCAACCTAGAGACAACGCAGATCGTGCAGCCGCCCGCGCGGCAATCCTCTCCATCGGCGGACAGCGGCTCATGAGCCCGGGGAACGGGCACACCCCTCGCCGCGCCATTCTCGGGCAGTGCTTTCGCGTCAGGTTCTTCAGCCGACAGTTAGGAGATGCGGTTTAGTCGTCGCCGACCGGACTCGTCACCAGCGCCGGCGCCGGCTCGTGTAGCGCTTGCGCCGGCGCGGGCAGGCGCAGGAGGCGGAGCGCGTTCGCCGTCACCAGCAGCGACGTGCCCATGTCGGCCAGGACGGCCAGCCAGAGGTTCGTCACCCCGGCAATTGTCAGCGCGACGAACGCGGCCTTGACCAGCAGCGAGACGGCGATGTTCTGGCGGATGGTCGCCAGCGTCTTGCGGGCGAGGTGGATCGCCACCGGCATCTGCACGAGGTCGTCACCCATCAGCACGACATCTGCCGCTTCGATCGCAACGTCGGCGCCTGCAGCCCCCATCGCGACTCCGACGCTCGCGGCCGCCAGCGCGGGCGCGTCGTTGACCCCATCACCGATCATCGCCACGGGCGTCTCTCGCTCGATCGCGAGCACTTCCGCCCGCTTCTCGTCCGGAAGCAACCCGGCGCGGACATCGGAGACGCCAGCAAGCGAGCCGATCCGCTCAGCGGCCGGCCGGTTATCCCCGGTCAGCATGACGGTGCGCATCCCGAGCGCATGCAGCGCGGCGACGGCGCGGCGCGCGGCCGGTCTCGGCGCATCAGCAAGCGCGATGATCCCTTCGACGCCGCTCTCAGTCGCCACCAACACCGCGGTCTTGCCAGCACGCTCCAGGTCCGCCAGGACGGCCTGCGTCTCCGGCGGCAGGGGCGTGATAAGTCGAGCGCTACCGACCGTGACCGACGCCCCCTCGACGACGCCGCGCGCCCCCTGGCCAGGAATGCCCTCCGCGTCCGACACTGCCGGAATCGTCAGGCTTCGCTCGCGCGCGGCGCGGACGATGCCGCGTGCGACCGGGTGCGTTGAGCCTTGCTCCACCGCGGCGGCGCGGGCAAGCACCTCGTCAACCGATCGTTCGCCAAGCGGGATGACATCGGTGACGACCGGGCGGCCGGCTGTCAACGTGCCCGTCTTGTCGAGGACGACGGCGCGCACCCGCGCGAGCGCCTCGATCGCCGCGCCCCCCTTGAAGAGGACGCCCCGGCGCGAAGCCGAGCCGATCGCGGCGACGAGCGCGACCGGCGTCGAGATCACGAGCGCGCAGGGGCAAGCGACGACGAGCAGCACCAGCGCCCGGAAGAACCAGCTCTGGAAATCCCCGACCACGAGCGGCACGGCTGTCGCCAGCAAGATGGCGAAGCCGACGACCAGCGGCGTGTAGACGGCGGCGAAGCGGTCAACGAACGCCTGGGCCGGCGCCCGTGACGTCTGGGCCTCTTCAACGAGGTGGATGATCCGTGCCAGGGTGGTATCGGAGGCGACAGCCGTCGCCCGCACGTCCAGCACGCCGTCGCCGTTGATCGTGCCGGCATAGACCTCAGATTGCGGCTCCGCGACGACCGGGATCGACTCGCCCGTGATCGGTGACTGATCCACCGCCGAGCGCCCACTCATCACGACGCCATCGACCGGGATCCGCTCTCCCGGACGGACGACGACCGTCTCACCGACCGCGACCGACGCGACGGGCACTCGCTCCTCTCGCCCGTCACGACGCACCGTCGCTTCGGCCGGCGCCAGGTTCAGCAATGCTTGAATGGCCCGGCGCGTCCGCTCGATCGTCATCGTCTGGAGGGTCAGGCCGATCGCGAACAGGATGAGGACGGAGCTCGCCTCCTCCCATTCCCCGATCGCGGCCGCCCCGATCGCCGCCAGCGTCATCAGCACGTTCATATCGGCGCGGCGAGCGCGTAGCGCGAACCACGCGGCGCGCGCGACCGGATAACCGGCCACCACCATCGCCACAGCGAAGAGCGCCACGGCAATCCCCGAGGCATCGGCCAGCTCCATCGCCAGCCCGCCGAGCCACAACCCGGCGGCAATCGCCGTCTCCAGCACCCGCCGTCGCCGCCACCAGGCACGCTCCGCCGGATCGGACGAGCTCGCGGTTCGCGGCCGCGCCTCATACCCGGCCTGCGTGACAGCGGCAATCACGGCATCTGGCGTCAGCTCGTCGCCGCCGGGGACGACGGTCAATGTCGCGGCCGCCAGGTTGACCGTGGCATCGCGAACCCCGGGGAGCCGGCGCACGCCCGCTTCGATGGTGCGGGCGCAGTCGGCGCAATCCATGCCGCTGACATCGAACACCCACGGCGCGGCGGCCGTGTCTCGGACGTCGTATCCGAGCGCTCGGATCCGCTCGACAAACTCCGCCGGCTCGACCCGCGCCGGATCGTAGGAGATCTCCGCCGCGCCGCTGGGGAAGCTGACGCGCGCGTCGCGCACTCCCGGCATGGCAGAGAGGGAGGACGCGACCGTCCGCGCGCAGTCAGCGCAGTCGAGCCCCGTCAGATCGAGGCGGCAGCTGGCCGGCGCCGCGGTCGGTGCGCCAATTGTTGCCTCACCGCTCACTGGCGCTCCTCCACGCGATGCGCGACGTGGTCGGCGGCGCGGTGGTAGAGGTCAGCGACGTGCTCGTCGTCGAGCGCGTAGTAGACGAGCCGGCCCTCCCGCCGGGGGCGCACCAGACCTAGCTCGCGCAGCGTCCGCAGATGATGAGAGACAGCAGATTCGGTTTGCCCGACCGCGGCGGCAAGGTCACAAACGCAGAGCTCGCGGTCCGCCAGGGCGGCGACGATGCGCAGCCGGGTTGGATCGCCGAGCGCGGCGAAGAGGGCAGCGAGCCGGGCAAGCATCTGACCGGTGGGCAGACTGGCGCGCGCCGCCCGCACGGCCTCGACGTGAACGACGCGGTCGTCGCACGCCAGGTCGGCGCCGGTCAGGAGCTGGTCGGTCTTGCGGGGTCGTGGCATCGGCTTGGGTCCAAAGTAGAGACGGTGTCTCAATAGATGAATAACAATTCAATTATTGTTAGACTATACCGCAACGGCGGCTCCGTCGCAAGGCGCAACGCTCGCGCCGAGGGCGGACCGTACGGAGCAGTGGCCGATGCCAGAGCGTTGCCGCCGGAGGCATGGCGCCGGCGGCGCAAGGAGGGGAGACAGACGATGTCGCTGGCAGTCGAGAACGCCAAAGCGGCGGTGGCGGAGCTGCGTAAGGTCCGGCAGGCGCGGCTGTACCGGCCGGATCCCATCCCGCCGGACGTGGTGCAGGAGCTACTAGAGGTTGCCCGCTGGACGGGAAGCTCCCGCAACTCGCAGCCGTGGCACTTCATCGTCATTGACGACAAGGACGTGCTGCGACGGATCAGCGAGCTGCGCCCGAACATCAACTGGGTGGCGGATGCGCCGCTAGCGATCGCGATCGTCCTTGACGGCGATAACCCGACCACTGAAGCATTCGACGAGGGACGGATCACCGAGCGGCTGCTGATCGCGGCGCGACTGCTAGGACTTGGCGGCGGCACAGCCTGGTACGGCACGGAGGAGCAGCGCGCCGAGGCGAAGCGCATCCTGGGAATTCCGCCGGAGCGTCACGCGCACTCGGTCGTCGTGCTCGGCTACCCCGTAACCACGAAGGATCACCGCCCGAACCCGGTGGCGGGCGGGCGCAAGCCGCTCGAGGAGATCGTCAGCTACAACCGCTACGGTAACCGTCGCTGATCCACGCTTTTCCAGTCATTCAGACACGCACTCCCGGGCACGATTGCCCGGGAGTGGCACGCGGCGTGCATTTCTCTGTGCTAAGTCCGGCGACGGCGCCGGGCGCTTGCGCGATACGGCGCACACAGGAAGGCATGAGACGTGTATATCGGTGGTGGAGCAGTTCTCCTGATCCTGATTATCCTGCTCTTGATCCTGATCTTCTGATCCGGGCTTGCAGCGGTAACAACCTCCGGGACGCCAGGAGCTAGCCAAAGGGACTCAGACGCGCGAACCGCGCGGTTTTCAGCGGACAACCGCAATCGTCAGAGGCAGGCTCCAGCGTCCTCGGGAGGCCACGAAGCGCGACATCTCGAGCAAACCCCGCAATTTCATCCTGCCCGGTTCACCATCAATGGCGGCGGGCAGGATCACTCCCTGGCAACTCCTATCGCATCTAACCGGAAGTGATTGAATACGGCCGCGACCGTCGTCGCGTAGGTGAACGGTCCGTCAACGCTTACGGCGAGGCCGGCTCCGCGTCGCGCCCGGAATCAGCGGCCAGAGTTGGTGCTTCAGCGTCGATTTGCAGGCGATCGAGCCCATGGTAGACGTTGGCTCGCTTGCCTCGCAGGAAGCCGACAAGCGTTAGGTTGAACCTGCGGGCGAGCGCGACGGCCAGGCTGCTCGGCGCGGAGACGGCGCAGAGGATCGGCGCACCGGCCGCGACCGTCTTTTGCGTCAGCTCGTAGCTCGCCCGGCCGCTGACGAGGATGATTCCGTCCCGCAAGGGGATGCGTCCCTCCAGCAGCGCCCAGCCGACCAGCTTATCGAGCGCGTTGTGCCGCCCGATATCTTCCCGCAGCGCCAGGAGCTTCCCGGACGCATCGAACAGCGCCGCGGCATGCAAGCCGCCCGTCCGCGCGAAGACTCGCTGGCGCTCGCGCAACGTCTCCGGCAGCCCGTAGAGCGTTTCGATTGGGACCTTCGGCCCGGCGGGCAGTGGCTCCAGCCCCGCGAGGCTCAACGCGTCGAGACTCGACTTGCCGCACACGCCACACGCGCCCGTCATCGTGAAGGAGCGGGCAGCTATCCGATCTCCGATGTCACCCTGTCGTAGCTCGACCGTGACAACGTTGTATTGCTGCGCCCCATCGCGCTCGCGATCGACGCAGTAGCGGATCTCCTTGATCTCCTCGCGAGAGCGAACGATTCCCTCTGAGAAGAGAAAGCCGGCCGCCAGCTCGAAGTCTGCGCCGGGCGTGCGCATCGTGACGACGAGTGGCGCCGCTCCCTGGCCGATATCGAGGCGGATCTCCAGCGGCTCTTCCGTCGCCAGAACATCGGTGTGGCGACGCGGGCGACGCCCCTCGATCGTGACGACGGCAGCGCGGGTTTGGCTTCCGGGTCGTGCGTCCATGGCGGTCAGTCCGCCGCGCGAGCAGCGTCGATGCGCTCGACGCTGACGACGGCGTTGTAGTCGGGGATGCGGGAGCGAGGAGAGCGGCGCACCGGATCGAGGAGGACATTCCCTTCCGGCCAGTGGACTTGCAGGTTGCGCGGCGTCACCGGCGCGAGCTTGACCCGCCCCTCGAAGACGCCGTGCTCGCTGCGCAATCGAATGCGGTCTCCCTCCCGCAGGCCGAGCCGGGCCGCGTCCGCGCCGTTCATGAAGACGGCATCGCGCGCGGCGCCGGTGATCGCGTCGGTTCGCTCGTGGACCATGCTGTTGAACTGCTTGCCGCGCCGGGTGGAGACGAGGAATTTGCCCTCCGGCAACTCGATACGCGGCAGCGGCACCGGGGCGAAGCGCGCCTTGCCATCGGGCGTCGGGAACTTCCAGCCAGCGCAAAGGTGCGGCCCGCCGTACTGGACCTGGTCGCCAGTCTTGCGCAAATGCTGGATACCGTCGTACATCGGCACCACGCGGGCGATCTCCTCCCGCAGCGCCCGCGTATTCGGGTACGTCAGGCGGTCCGCCAAATCTGGACGCACGCGGCGCGCGAGATCGAGGAAGATCTCCCATTCCGGACGTGCCTCGCCGATCCGCCTGCCAGGAATTTCCGGACTGAACATAATTCTCCGCTCGGTCGAGGTTTGCGTCACGCCGCCTGGCGTCTCGTAGCGGGTCGCGGCCGGTAGGAGGACAACCGTCTCGGCCGGATCGACCAGCATCTGGCTAGAGAGGACGATGTCCTGGTGGACGCGCAGCGGTACGCGAGCGAGCGCCTCCTCGACATACTCGGGATCTGGCATCGTCTCCAGGAAGTTGCCGCCAGCGGAGTAAAGGACGTCGAGCGTTCCCTGATGGGCGGCGTCGATCATCTCCGGCGCGGTCATGCCGGGCTGATCGGGCACGGGGAAGCCCCATTCGGCGCTGAGCTGAGCGGCGGTTTCCGGGGTGATCGGGTGGCCGCCGGGAAACGCGGTAGAGTAGGCGCCCATCTCCGCGCCGCCTTGGACGCCGGAGTGACCGCGGATCGGCATCAGGCCGCAGCGATCGCGCCCGACGAAGCCGCGCGTGAGGCCAAGATTGAGGATCGCCCGCACGTTGTCTTCGCCGTAGACGTGCTGCGTCGTGCCCATGCTCCAGACGAAGACGGCAGTCTTGGCCGTGCCGACGAGCTCTCCGAAGCCGCGCATCTCGGCAGTCGTCGTGCCGGAGATACGCTCCAGTTCGGCCCAATCCATCGCCTCGACCGCGGCACGTAGCTCCTCGAACCCGGCGGTGTAGTTGCTGATGAACTCCTGGTCGAAGAGGTTGCGCTCGATGATGTGCTTGAGTGCGCCGCTGAGGAATGCGATATCGCCGCCGGTGTTGATCAGGAATGTGCGCTCGGCCAGTCGCGTCCCGAAGAGCGCGCTCTCAATGATCGAGGGCACCCAATACCGCTCCATGCCCGGCTCGCGGTACGCATTGACGAGGACGATCCGGGTGCCAGCCTTCTTCGCGTAGTACATGTACTTCGTCGTCACCGGCTGGTTGTTCGCCGGATTTGCGCCGACGAAGACGAGGAGATCGGTGCCGATCCAGTCGCTGTAGGAGCAGGTCGTCGCCGCGACGCCGAGCGCCGATTTGAGCGCAAACGTGCTCGGCGCGTGGCAGATGCGGGCGGCGTTGTCGATCGAGTTCGTGCCCATCGCCCGGGCCGCCTTCTGCGCCGCGTAATAGGTCTCGTTCGGCACGCCGCGGCTCGTCAGGTAGAAGGCGATCCGCTCTGGGCCGGCCTGTTGGATGCGCCCGGCGATCAGGTCCAGCGCCTCATTCCAGGAGACGCGGCGGAATCCCGGCTCGCCAGCGCGCCGCACCATCGGATAGGGGAGACGGCCGAGGTCGCGCAGCTCCGCGCTCGTCTTGCCGCGCAGCGCCGACACATTTTCGAGGAGCCGGGCATCGAGCGCCGGCATCGTGTTGAGGCGGAGGAGCCGCAGGCGGATGTTGCAGAGGTGGATGCCGGGAATCGTCCAGTCGTGCAAGCCGGCCACGCCGAGGGCACAGCCATCGCAGGCGCCCTGGGAGAGGATGCGCCACGCATAGGCGGCCTCGTCCCGGTTCTCCCACAGCGCGCGAGCGATCTCATTGAAGTTGTTCGGGTGCTGCTCGCCGATGCCGAACGGTTTCAAGCTCGCCCAATGGGCGGGAGTCCAGAGCCGGTGGGGAATCCTGGATTTCGCGGTCACGGGCAGTTCCTCGGGGCTGATCTCGGGCAGCACCAACTCGATGCGCCAATGATAAACCCCTTTGCCAACGTTGACGCCGGGCAAGCGGGCAGATCTCCCCGCACCGGAGTCCATTTCTTGACTTGGAGATCGGGATAAGGCATGGGGCCATCCGATCGAAATTCACCAATGTAGAGTTTTCACCAGGTGTCAGTGCGTCCCATTGCGGACACGTCGGAAAACGAGCGATGTCCGAGGAACAACCGCCAACCAAGACGGTAGCAGCGTTAGAGGCTCGCCAGAATTGGAGTCAGCTCCTCGACACGGTATCCCGCCGGGAAGTGCGGGTGCTTGTGGAGGAGGGCAGCATCCCGGTGGCGACACTCGTCTCTACCGAGGATTTGATGCACCTGAACCGCCACGACGAGAAGCGGGAGCAGAACTTTGCGATCCTGGACGACATCGGCGAGGCATTCAAGGACGTGCCGGCTGAAGAGATCGAGCGCGAGGTCGCCAAGGCTCTGGCTGAGGTCCGCGCCTAGATACGAATCCAACAAGCCTAGAAGGCACGCGCGGTCCGATCGGCGCGAGCATCGCCATCTGCGCCGAGCTTCCTGCTCCCATGAAGCCCTAAGCCCGCGCCCGTATCGGAGACAGCCACTCGTTCTGCTCCTGCGCCGATGTACGGTGCTCACGCCGATCATCGTGTTCATGTAGGGGAGGGTGCCCCTCCGCGCTGCCTCTAAGACTCGCTGTCCTGGACCAGCTCCTTGACGCGCAGCCGGCCAACCTCCAGCTCATCGATCGTCAGCCGCTGGATCTTGCCCTCTTCCAGCGCGAACTTCTGGACAGCCATCTTCTTGATCGCCAGCCGCCCAAGCGCAAGCGCGCCGATGCTCACGAACGCCAACGCGGTCGCCACCCGCGCGAACGCGACCTGCGCGCCAAACGCATCCTGCCTCTGCAAATCGCTCATCTAAGGCCTCCTACCTCACCGGGCATCACCCCGACGCCCCATCGTGCACCGCCCTTATACAACGCAACGGCAAACGCTCGCCGCGAGCGCACCATGCGCCGTCCAGGCACTCGTATGATCAGCAGGCGCTCTCGGCGGTGAGAAAACCGTCCAGAGTGCCTAATGAGCTATGCCGCGCCTGTGACAAACTTGACAAAGGTCCTGGGCCCCGTATCCTACGTGCGGGGGAAGTGCCGGGCTGGCGGCGAGACCTCCGTGTCGGCCGGGATTATCGCTGAACCCCGCGCGTCAACCCCGGACGCCCCAAGCTCGGGCATCGCGCAGGCGCGGTCCGGCGATGCATGGGCAGCGTTGACTGGGAGGAATTGGCGAGGTGCGACCCCGCGAAGCTCGCCCATCAGTTGCTGCGCACGTGGCCCGCGTGCCTAGCGGTTCGGCGCCGTGCCGCTTCGACTAGGCCCGCGCCCCGCGCAGCAAGCGGGGCCGCGACCGTTCTCGTCGGAGTGGCTGCAAGCCCCTCCGCAACGGCCAGTGCGACGCATCCCGGCGCTCCCTCCCTGGGCGCCGTCGGAGCGCGTCATCGTCGGGCTGATCGTTCTCCTGCTGGTGCTCGTCGCCTCGACGGTCGGGGGCGATCCGGCAGGCCACCCGAGCGCCGCACCTCCCGACGACCGCCTCGCGCTAGCCGCAACTCCTACGCCGACCGCCGAACCCTCTCCGACGCCGACCGATCCCATCCCCACCACAACCGCCGGTCCCACGCCGACGCTCGTATCCAATCTCGATCTGGGCCCGGGCGGCAGCGGTCCCTCTCCGGATGGAGCCATTCTGCCCCATTACCGAATCATCTCCTATTACGGACACCCGCTGAATACGACAATGGGCGTGCTCGGCACCTTCGAGGGGGACCTGGAGGCAATGCTCGAAGCGATGCGCGCCGAGAAGGCCGCCTACGAAGCCGCCGACCCCTCCCGCCCGGTCATCCTAGCTCTCGAAGTCATCGCCTCCGTCGCGCAGAACTGGCCAGCCGACGACAACACCTATCTCCTCCATACCGACCGCAGCATTATTGACGAATACGCGGAGTTCTGCGAAGAGAACGGCCTCTTGCTGATCCTCGACATTCAGATCGGTCACAGCACGGTGGCGGAGGAGATCGAGCGCGTCCGCCCGTGGTTGGAGAAGCCATTCGTCCATCTGGCGATCGACCCCGAGTTCGCGATGCCGCCGGGGGTGGCGCCGGGCGAAGAGATCGGTAGCGTCGACGCCTCGGATGTCGCCTACGCCCAGGACATCCTCGGGCAGATCGTGGACGCCCATGCTCTGCCGCCCAAGATCCTCATCGTTCACCGCTTCACCGAGGGAATGATCCGCAACGCGGAGCAACTGGAGCCTGTGCCAGGCGTGCAGCTCGTGATCGACTTCGACGGCTTCGGTGAGCCGGCGATCAAGGTCGACCTCTACACGCACTTCATCCGCGACCAGGGAGTGGAGTTCGGCGGCATCAAGATCTTCTACAACCAGGACCTGCCGCCGCTGACTCCCTCCGAGACTGTCGCTCTCGATCCGCCACCGGACGTGGTCATTTTCCACTAGGATGACGCGGCCAAAGCGACCGCGAGGCGTGATGAGTCTCGCGGCGCACTTCTTGCCCGCGTCATCGTCACAAGGAGCGAGAGCATGATCGGATGGGGATTGATCGGCGCAAGCACGATTGCTCGCCAGTACATGGTCCGCGCGATCTCCTCGCAGCCGGATAGCCGGATCGTCGCGATTGCCAGCTCCAATCCGGAGCGGGGCCGCGCTTTCGCCGCCGAGCACGGCATCCCCGCGGTCTACGACACAGTCGAGGATCTCCTTGCCGATCCCGCGGTCAACGCCGTCTACATCAGCACGACGAACGAGCTGCACGCGCCTCAGACAATCGCGGCCGCCCGCGCCGGCAAGCACGTCCTCTGCGAGAAGCCGCTCGCCCTGAACCTGGAAGACGCCAAGAGAATGGTCGCCACCTGCCGCGCGGTCAGGGTCGTTCTCGGCACCAACCATCACCTGCGCAACGCGGTCACCCACCGGACGATCCGCCGCCTCATCAAGGAGGGCGCGATCGGGCAACCGCTGGCAGCGCGCGTCTTCCACGCCGTCTATCTCCCCGAGCCGCTCCAGACGTGGCGGACCGCGAATCCGGCCGCGGGAGGCGGCGTCATCCTCGACATCACCGTCCACGACGCCGACACGCTGCGCTTCGACCTCGACGACGAGCCGGTCGAGGTGACAGCGATGACGGCGTCGCAGGGCATGGCCAGCGAGGGTCTGCCGGATGCGGTGATGGGCGTGATCCGGTTCCGCAGCGGCCTGCTGGCGCAGTTCCACGACGCCTTCACCATCCGCCACACCCTCACCGGCTTCGAGGTGCACGGCACGGATGGCTCGATCCTGGCGCGCGATGTGATGACGCAACAGCCGCGAGGACAGATCGTGCTGCGGCGCGGCGACCAGGAAGAGACGATCGATCCTGGCCCGCACGAAGACCTCTACACCCGCTCCGTCCGCCTCTTCAACGCGGCGATCCGGGGCGAAGGGGAGCCGGCGGCGACGGGCGAGGATGGTGTCCGCTCGCTAGCGGTGGCATTGGCCGCGGCGGAGTCGGCGGCAAGCGGCAGGGCCGTGCGGATCGATACCGACGCGGGCTAAACTGACGGCCTCAAAGCAGGAGGAATCGTTCGCCGCCATTGGCCGGGCGAGCACGGCCGCGCGTGAAGCTGCCGGCAGACCGTTCGCCTTGCGAGGCACGGGCCAGACCAGACCGAGGCGTCAATGACACGATCGAAGGTTATCTCACTCGAAAAAGCTGCCGCCCTCATTCCGAGCGGCGCCGTCGTCTCCGTCAGCTCCTCCAGCGGGCTCGGCTGCCCCGACGCGATGCTCCGCGCGATCGGCGAGCGCTTCGCGGCGACCGGGGAGCCACGAGACCTAACGACGATCCACCCGATCGCCGCGGGAGATATGTACGGGATCGCGGGCATGGACCACCTGGCGCAGCCAGGCCTCCTCAAGCGCGTGATCGCCGGCTCCTACCCGAGTGGCCCGTCGTCGCTCCCCTCGCCGAAAATCTGGCAGATGATCGGGCAGAACGCCATCGAGGCCTACAACATCCCGAGTGGCATCCTCTTCCAGCTCCATGCCGATATCGCCGCTGGCCGTCCGGGCGTCCTGACCAAGGTCGGGCTGGACACCTACCTCGACCCACGCCGCCAGGGCGGCAAGATGAACGAGGCGACGAAGGAAGACCTCGTGCAGCTCGTCGAGTTCGATGGCGACGAATGGCTCTACTTGCGCGCCATCCCGATCGACGTCGCGATCATTCGCGGCACGACGGCCGACGAGCTGGGCAACATCTCGATGGAGCACGAGGGCGCCTACCTCGGCGCGCTGGAGCAGGCGATCGCCGCGCGGTGCTGCGGTGGCATCGTGATCGCGCAGGTCAAGCGCGTGACCGCCGCCGGCACCATCCCGACGCAGCAGGTGCGGGTGCCGAGCGTCTTCGTCGACTACGTCGTCGTCGCGCCGGATCAGTGGCAGACAACGCAGACCGCCTATGACCCGGCGATCAGCGGCGAGATCAAGGAGCCGCTGTCCTCCTTCGCGCCGGTGGAGTGGGGCGTGGAGAAGGTGATCGCGCGGCGGGCCGCGATGGAGCTCCGCGAGGGAGAGGCCGTCAATCTCGGGTTCGGCATCTCCGCGCTCGTCCCGCGCATCCTGCTCGAAGAGGGACTAGCGAACGCGGTGACCTGGGTGATCGAGCAGGGAGCGGTCGGCGGCGTCCCGCTCCTTGGCTTCCAATTCGGTTGCGCGGCCAACGCCCAGGCGATCGTCCCCTCGCCACAACAGTTCACCTACTTCCAGGGCGGCGGGTTCGACCGTACCCTCCTCTCCTTCCTCCAGGTGGATCGCGACGGGAACGTCAACGTCTCGCGCCTGTCTGCTCGGCCGCACGTCACGGCCGGCGTCGGTGGCTTCGCCGACATCACCGCGCGGGCCCGCCGAATCGTCTTCAGCGGCACAATGACCGCCGGCGGGTTAGAGGTCGCCTTTGAGGACGGCCAAGCGAGAATCGTGAAGGAGGGCAAGAACCGGAAGTTCGTGCCGGCCGTCGAGCACGTCACCTTCAGCGGACGGATGGCGCGCGAACGCGGTCAAGAGGTCCTCTTCGTGACCGAGCGCTGCGTGATTCGGCTCGAGCCGGAAGGATTGACCGTGACCGAGATCGCGCCCGGGATCGATCTGGAGCGCGATGTTTTGGGGCAGTCGGACACGCCGCTTCGCGTCCATCCCGATCTCCGCCTGATGGACGCCCGCCTCTTCCGGCCAGAGCCGATGGGGCTGTGCCTGGAACCGAAATAGCTGACGCAAAGAAGCCGCGCGTCAGAGTAGGCGCCGTTCCGCCTCCCTGACGCGCGGCTCCAGCCTAAGAAGACGCGAGCGCGGTCGAAGGCCGCGCACAATGTCTACTTGGCGCTCAGCATCTCGATGACGCCTAAATCAATGACGTCGGGATCGTCCTCGTTGGCGAAGACGAAGCCATCCTTCGCCAAGGTCCGATACCCGGCCGCTTGGATCCAGATGCCGTAGGCCTCGCCTTTGACGACCGGCTCCGGGATCTGGAAGAAGCCGCGCTCGTCCGTCAAGACGAAAGCGTGGATTGCCTCGCTGCCGACCCGCTCGCGTCGCCAGTCGATGATGTCGTAGCCCGGCTTGAGCACCACGACCTGCGCGCGCCGGATCGGATCGCCGGTATCCGCGGAGACGATCGTGCCGGTGACGATCGCCGTTTCGCCAGACGGCGGCGCGGGCTCATCCGCTGGTGGCGTCGGCGATGGAGTCGGCTCAGTCGGCGGCTCGGGCGGACCTTCCTCGGTCGGTGTCGGCTCTTCGGGCGGCTCCGGCGGCTCCGGCGTATCGTCCGGTTCCTCGGTCGGCTCTTCCGTCGGCTCGCCCTGGAGGAGCGCCAACGCATCGGGCACCGGCCGGAGGTACTCCGAACCACCAGCCGCCGCGCCGCACTCTTGCCCGGGATCGACGAAGCCGTCGCTGTTGATGTCCGCACAGGAGAGCTGCGTCCGCGTGCCGGCCGAGACGACGCCTACCTGCTGCCCCTGGTCGTTGACCGCTGGCCCGCCGCTGTTCCCAGGACCAGCAGAGCCGACATCTGTCCGGATCCAGGCGCCGCCACCGAGCTGCGGGACGAACTCATCCGGCTCGAAGCCAACGACCTGAACCGTGCTGACGGTGATTGTCGGATGATCGCGCGGGTAACCGAGCAGGCGGAGCGTGTCCTCGATCTCGACCGTTCCCGGATCCGGGGCCATAGGCAGCACCGGCAGTCCGAGATCGGCACCCGAGTCTATCGGCTCTCCGGACGGATCCAGCATCGGCTCCAGAATCGCGAGATCGAGATCGGCATTGCTGGTGACGATCCGGCCAAAGTAGGCGGGCACCGGGAGCTCTTTCGCATCGACAGTGATGAGCACGAAGTACCAGCCGAGCCGATCCGGGTTGACGTCGAAGCCATGCTCGTGCGGGTTGACGACGTGGTTGTTCGTCAGGACCCGGCCTTCCTGGTCGATCACCGCGCCCGAGCCATGAATCACGCCCCGGTCGCACGTGATGCCCTTGAAAGGAAGCTCATTCCGCTCGCCCGGCTCGGGTGGCTGATCGCACTGAAAGGTGTAGATGAGGACGACCGATTTGATGAGCTGGCTCGCCTTGACGCGCGTCCCCTCGCCGTCCTGCCCGGCCACCGTGCTCGGCAGCAGGCCACCGGCGAGCAGCGCGACCAGCGCCAGCATTCGCAACGACGTCCGGAACCTCATTCACGTACTCCTCTTAGCGATGATTCACGGCGGGATGGCAGCTCATCGCAATCCGCCGGCGCCGCGACACAATCTACTTCAGATGATGCTCGACCGGCCTCGCGCCCGGACCTACCGGCATGCCGAATCGAGCGCCGACACGTCAAAGCTTCCCTGCACTCGCTCATCGACGTCATGATTGCTGATGACGAGATAGAACCCGTCAACGGCATCGTCCGGATTGTCGCGGCAGAGCGTCGTCGTCTCGGTCGGATCGAGCTGGCGCCGCTCCCACCCCTTCCCCTCGATATTGACGATCAGATCGATATCGATCGCGGCAGCGGGCGCAAGCTCGCCGAAGTCGAGCCGAACGCCCGTCGCTTCGTCCTGCGGCACCAGGTAGTAGTAATGAGCGCGGAGCTGTGGGATGTCATCCTCGACCGTGCGCGTCTCCCCCGCCTCGATCCGGCGGTCGGCGCCCTCGCCGACGACGAGCGGCGGGCGAATGCCGACCGGGAACGTCCGGTCGATCTCTGCGAAGCTCGGTGTGATGGGATCGCCCGGCTCCAGATCGAGGTTGAGGTTCATCACGGCGAAATCGCGGAAATTCTCCTCGAAGGGGAGCGCCTTGTTGATGACCTCCAGGGCGCCGTCCCAGTCGTCCTGCTCGACCTGCTCCATGTCCTTCCAGATCCGCGCGACCGGCTCCGGCCCCTCCTTCAGCTCGATGAAGAGGAACCAGACATACGCGCCGTACATGTGGAGGAAGTGCTCGCCCCACTGCTCCGGCGAGTGATAGAGGGGAACATCGGCCGGCTGGAAGTACTCCAGATACCGGTTGTGAAGCGAGGCCTGCAGCACGATCGGCGACAGCCGATCGCGATAGACGTACGAGATGGCCCAGTTCGCCATCGCCTCCAGGAACCAGTACTCGGCATCGGCGGTCAGGATGTCGAACCGGCCGTATGGCTGCCAGGTATAGCCGAACGCAATATCCCAGTTATGAGCGAATTGGAGCACGTGATAGAACTCGTGGGCCAAAGTACTTGACTGTCCCGGCTCGTGAATCCGCTCACGACGCGAGACGATGAAACCGGCCGCGGCCTTGCCCTGCTTGGAGCGCGCATCAATCGTCGCGTAGGCAGCAGCGCGCTCATCGATCTCCGACGCCTCATAGCGCGGCGGCCGGCTCCCAACATCAACGAAATAGACATCGAGCCGGCTGTCACCGCCCGCGTCTGGCCCACCGCTGTCCGGCATCGGTGGCCCCATCAGCTCGACCAGCGCCTCCCACAACCCCTCGAACTGTTCGAGCGCGGCGGCGAGATCGCCCTTATAGTCGCCAGTGCAGTGCGTCCAGACCTTCAGCGCGAACCGCTTGCTCGCCAGCCATGCCCAGTCGTCGGCGCAGCCGCTGCCATCGCGTGCCTCGACATCAATGCCGGCATCGGGAGTGACGTTCAGATCGTGGTCGGCCGGGGCGGTCGGCCCAAGTGGCGTGTGGAAGATGCTGCGGGGATCGGTCGGTCGCACGAGGAACGGCGTGAGCTGGTCCTTTGTGTCCGACGGAAGCACGTCCCAGTTGCGGTTGACCTCCGCGAAGAGCACCGCGTCGTCGAGCGATCCCGAGCCGATATACGCTTCCGGCAGGCGCGGATCGCCAAAGACCGCATAGGCGCGATAGACCAAGCTCGTCGGATAGTCCAGCTTGCCCGCAGCGAGATCGTCGCGAATGAGAATCTCGGATGGTGGGCCGTCTCCCTGGAGGAGGCTCCCGTGGGCGCCGTGCGCGGTCGCTTGCCGCGACACGCCGAGGGGCATCAGGCTGCCGAGGATGATCACGGCAACGAGGATTCCGTGCATGACGGCGGGTGGGCGCCGTCGCATCTGCCGTGCCCGGCCGACGCTGGTCGTCCGCATATCGCTTACCTCCCGCGGGCCGGATTCCGGCACCTCACGAGCGGCCCATCGCTCGCGGGCGGTGGCGGCGCTACCGGACTCGCGCTCATCTTCGGCGCCGGGCGGCGCAGACTTGTCCAGGCATCTCTCCTGTGTTCGCCCATTATAGGGACTCCGCGCCACTTTCGCATCCCGGTCATTGTCGATCGTTCACCTGATTGCAATTGGCCGCTGAATCTGTTCGGGAGACGCGCCGCCCTCGGTTACGAAAGCTCGAAACCGAGGGGCGACGCCGATCGCGCTGACCCGGCCGTTACGAGCAAGCGTCCGTCGTGGCGCGCACCGAAAAGGTTCCGGTTACCGATGTCGCCTCATCCATCTCGTGATTGCTGAGCACTAGGTAGAACGCGGCAACATTGTCATCGGGATTGGCGCGGCAGAACGTGATCGGCTGGCTGGGATCGAGCTGGCGCCGCTCCCATCCCTTGCCCTCGATGTTGACGATCATGTCCACGTCCAGCGCCTCACCCGGCTTCAGATTCCGGAAGTCGAGCGTGAGCCGCGCGACGTCATCCGTCGGGACAAAGTAGTAATAGTGCGCGGAGAGCGACTTGATCGTATCGCCGACGATGCGCTCCGGCACATCGTCTGTGGCCGGCTCCAGCCGCCGGTCGGAGCCCTCGCCAACGACGAGCGGCGGCCGAATGCCCTCGGGGAAATTCGGATCGAGATCGCTGTAGCTCGGCGAGATCGGGTCGCCCGGCTCGAGTTCCAGGTTCAAGTTGCGGACGGCGAACTCGCGGAAATTCTCTTCGAAGGGGAAAGCAGCATCGAGCGCGGCCAGCGCCCCACCCCAGTCATCCTGCTCGACTTCCTGCAGGTTGCGCCACATCTGGGCGATGGTTTCCGGGCCTGCTTCTTGCTCGACGAAGTAGAACCAGATGAAGGCCGCGTAGATGTGGCCGAACTCCGAGCTGGACCGGTCCGGGGAGTAGTAGATCGGCTCATCGAACTCGAAGGTATTGATGAAGCGCCCATAGACCTCGCCGACGACCGTGTCCGGATCGATCTTGTCCCGGTACAGGTACGACTCCATCCAGACGGCCGTCGCCTCGACGAACCAGTACTCGACGTAATCGAGGATGTCGAAGCGCCCGAACGGGACGCTGCGGAAGCCGAAGGCGATCTGCTGGTTGTGCGCGTTTTGGAGGATATGGAAGAACTCGTGGGCGAGATCGAGCTTTACTCCCTCGCTCTTCAAGCGCGCGCGGCGAGCGACCATGAAACCGCTGGCCTTGTTGCCCTCGAAGGGCGCCGCCGGGATCGCGACCGCGAGTGTGGAATCACCGAGCGCCGAGGGGGCGTCCGCGCGCGGCGGCTGCTTCGGATCATCCTCAACGAAGTAGAAATCGAGCGCGGGGTCACCGCCGGCGTCTGGCCCGCCGGTATCGGGGAGCGGCGGGCCCATGACGTCGATCGCCGGCTGCCAGAACTCGTCGATGATCGCGACGGCGCGCTCGAGATCGCCCTCGTAATCTCCGACGCAGGCGATCCATACCTTGAACGCGCCAGGATGCGCCTTGCTGTCCGCCGAGGTCCAGCCGTTCGTGCAGCCCTCTTTCTGAGCCGCGCCGCCGGCCTCGAGTTGGATCCCGCGACGGACACGTGGAGCAAAGACGCTGCGCTCATCAGTCGGACGGACGATGAAGGGTGTCAGCTGCTCCTGCGCCTCCGGCGAGAGGGTGTCCCAGGCGCGCACGACCTCATGGAACAGCGCCACGTCTTCACCGAGCGAGCCGGCACCGGAATACGCCTCCGGCAGGCGCGGATCGCCGAACAGCGCGTAGGCGCGGTAGATGAGCGAGGTGTCGTAATCGAGGCCGCCGGCCTCCAGCTCGGCGGCGATCAGCTGCTGGGACGTTATCGCGCCGAAGGGCTGATCATTATCATCATCTTGCGCAACGACCGGACTTGCCAGCGACGCCACGACCCCGATGAGCAGCGCCAGCGCGCCGAGGGCGGCCCAGGCGCGTATGAGCCGAGAGGGACGGTGAGACATGGGGACCCCCTTATTAACACGGACAAGCGCCGGGCCGACGCATGCAGCAACGCTGAGCCAAGCGACCGCGCTAGCCGGGAACCCGGCCGGCCCGTCACGATCTACTCCGCACAATAACGCTGGCTCTCGGGAATTGGTTGCAGGAGGTCCTGGCGCTACTCGCCGCGTGGAGGATAGGTGGTGCCTCGCCCAAACGTCTCTTGGGCGGCAATTGCCCCGGGGGCGTTCAGCGTCAGCCCGATGGCCTGAACGGCAGTGGCCACCTCGGTCCGGGCTTGCATTTCCTCCTCGCGCAGAGCGTCCGGATCGTTGACCTCCGCCCGGAACTTGCGGATCAGCTCCTCTTCTTTGGCTGCCTGGGCGGTGGTTCCGGCGAGACGCGCCTGGCGCAGGCGCTCATCGACCTTCTCCCGCAGCTCATCGCCGCTCTGAGGGGCAAAGAGCAAGCCAGCGAGCGCCCCGGCCGCCGCGCCTGCCAGCCCGCCGCCAATGAAGGTCGCTAACCGCTTTGCGGCACCCATCGTCGTCATCCTCTCCAGCGCCCCGGCAGCGCCGGCGCGCCGCTCGTTCGATCCTGCCCGCTACCGACCGGAGACGAAACGGCGGAGTAGGCGTCCGCCCATCACGACCGCCAGCCCAAAGGCGGCGCCGAATCCCGCCGCCCCGACTGGATCGATCAATGTCCGCACGTTACCCTCGGTCGGGCCGACATGCACGAGTGTGCGCAACTCGCCTTCGACCGTCGTGTTACCGGAGACGACCACACCCGCCATGCTGCGGACGATCCGTGCCTCCTGCGCACCGACCGCTACCGCTGATGTCCCGTGCAGGACAGCGCGGTCGCTCTTGAGGACCATCACGCCGGAGCGATCGAGCTGCGCCGATTTGGCCGCGATCTCACGCGCGCCGGAGCGATCCATCGTGAGGCGCTCTGCTTCGATCCGCTCCGCGCCGGAGCGCTCGAGCGTCACCGTCGTGGCTTGGACGTCGCCAGCGTCAGCGCGCAGTAGCTCAACCGCCTCTTCCGACGATCGGTAGGCGCAGTCCTTCCCGGCTACCGAAGATGCTCCCCTGCAGCAATCGTTCCCCGCGCCACAGGGCGTTGACTCTGTCATTGCAGCAAATCCCTCTCTCGTGTGGGAGACGCGTCGACTAGCGCGGGCGTCACCCACCGTTTCGAGGAGTGTACCAGAGCAGCCTGAGCAGAGCATCGACCGAGCGGCGTGGCTGCTCCAACGTCACGCGGCCGATGAGACTCACATATCCTCGTCATCCAAATCGAGGATCATGGCCATATGTAACGGCTCTACATCGGCCAAGAGATCTGGCACGGATTGTCTGATGACGCCCCAAACCAACCGGTGGTTGATATCATCATAGCCATGCGCCAGCCGATTACGGAATCAAATGATTTCCCGATAGTGTCTTATTCCCTTGACGACTTCAGGGTCATTCTTGGCAAGACGATTAACAGCCTCGCCAATGATCTCCAATTGTCGCTCTATGGCAAGACGTAGATCGAGATTCTTCTCGTACTCTTCAAAGGTGATTGACGCTGTCCTCTCGATAATGTAGCGACACGATCCCCGGATATCCTCAAGCCACTTCGCTGATTTCTGATTCATCGTAGATCACCCGTCGCGTCTTGTCCGCTAGGCGCCGGAACCAGGGATCGCGAAGCGCAGTGTTCATCACGAGATCGACTCTTACCCCTAGCAGGTCAGCGAGCGTCCGCTCTAAGCCTTGCACGCGAGCCAACCAGGGACCGTAGTCGTAATCCGGAGGGTAGGTGACGAGGAAATCAATGTCGCTTCTTCCTTCCTCAAACTCCGGAGTGCAGACGGAACCGAAAACCTCCAGTCGGGAGACGCCATACTCCCGGCACAACCTCCGAATATCGGCGAGCTTGTTTTCTAAGAGCGTCTTCTTCGCTTAGCCCCCAGGGCAATACCTACTCGATTGGTCCACATCTAATCATCAATCAGCGGGGATTATCTCATCGTACCGAGTGTATCAAAGGCCCGGAGACCCCACGTGCCAACAGCATGACCACGAGACAGGCGCGGTGAGATCAGGCACCACTCAGTTTGCGCCGCCAGCATCGTGCTGCCGAAGGTATTCTCGCCCCTGCGCTGAGCCTTCCTATCGTCATCCCGGCCATCACACGAGAGAGCATCAACGAGTCGGGGACTGGCACGACGCGCCCGAATCGTGGACTATGTCTGTATGCAATGACCTCGCCCTGGCGAAATCGTCCGCGAAGAGGAGTTCCCCGTGCAGAAGATCGGAGCCCAATACGTCGCGAAGCGCATCTACGACAGCGTCCTGGCCACGCCAAAGCCAGAGACCGACGAGACGGAGGGCGTCAGCGCCGCCGCGCCCCAGCCAGAGGAAAAGCCTGCCCACGACCTCGATGGGCAGATCGTCCGCGATGAGAACGGCGCCGAGCTCGGGACCGCGCACCGGATTCCTGGCATCGCCGTCTACATGGTCTACGATGGCTACGGCTCGCCGCGCGACCAGTTCGACCGCCTCGTCGAGGACCCCGAAACCCGCCTCTACGTCCAGCGCGACGGGAGCGGCCGGATCCTCGGGCTCATCTATGTCCCGGACCCGAGCCGCCTTCCGCAGCGACCAGCCGGACTTCGCCCCGACGAGGTCTAGACCGCGGCAGTCCGCGCAGCCAGGCCGCGAGCGCGCTCACGTCCTTGCCCAAGAGTTGGATTGCTGACCAGAGGGAAGTGAGCGCGGCGCTGGGAGTCGAGCGCCTGCCTACTGGCAACATCGCCGGGACAGGGCGACTCGGGTAGGGGATGGGCAGAGCGCGGCCGCTCAAGCGCGGCGGATGACACGTGAGGCAGCGCCCGGAGGCGTGATGGCGAACGATCGAGACGACGTAACGCGGCCAGGAGATCAGCCGCGGATGGCGCCAGGTGAGGACAACGGATTTCGACCTGAGCCTGACGATGACTTGCCAGAGATCGAGCCGCAGTTCGACCTGCGCCGCGGACTGCGCGTACTCATCATCGTCGGCCTGATCGTGATGGTCATCTCCGTCATCTGCATCGGCCTCGACAGCCGCTACAGCCCCTAACCCCTAACTCCTAACCCCTTTCCTCCCTTAGATACGGCCGGCCCAGAGCGGCGGGCGCGCCGATGCGGCGACGCGCGGCCTCGCCGGTCGCCAGCACCAGCACCAGGATCGTGAAGAGGTAGGGGAGCATATTGAGGAAGAACGGCGAGACGCCAATGCCGATGCTTTGCAGCCGGAACTGCGCGGCCTCGACGCCGCCGAAGAGGTACGCGCCCAGCGCGGCTCGCGCCGGGTTCCAGCCGGCGAAGATGACCAGCGCGACCGCGATCCAGCCGCGACCGGCCGTCATCCCCTCCGTCCAGCCGGGATTCGTGCCCAACGAGATCGCGGCGCCGCCGAGTCCCGCCAGCGCGCCGCCGACGATGACATAGGCGTAGCGAAGCCCCGTCACGCTGAGGCCCATCGCGTCGGCAGCTTCCGGCCGCTCCCCGACTGCGCGCAGCTCCAACCCTTGCCGCGTGCGATAGACCCAGAGCCAGAGCAGCGGCACGAGGACGAAGGAGATGTAGACCAGCGCATCCTGGTCGAAGAGGATGCGGCCCAGACCGGGAATCTCGTGCAGCACGGGAATGGCGAGGTCGGAGAAGCGATCCGGCGCGGGCTTGCCGACCAGGTTGCGCCCCAGATAGCTGGAAAGCCCCGTGCCGAAAAGCGTCAGCGCCAGCCCGCTGACGACCTGGTTCGCCCGCAGCGAGACGGTTAGCACGGCGTGGATGGTAGCCATCGCGGCGCCGGCCGCAAGCGCGCCGATCGCGCCGATCCAGGCCGAGTCCGTCCAGTAGCAGAAGGCGAACCCACCGAGGGCGCCCATCAGCATCATCCCCTCGACGCCGAGGTTGAGTACACCCGCCCGCTCGGCCAGGAGCTCGCCCAGGCAGGCGAAGAGGATCGCCGTCCCCGCCGGGATCGCCGCCGCCAGCACCGCAGTCAGGAAATCAGTCGTCCAAACCTCGCTCACGTCGCGCCGCCGCTCCTCTCGCCCGCGCTCACCGTCGCGCCAGCCGCCACCGGGTCAACACCTCGCCGCCGAGCAGGAAGAAGAGGATCGTCCCCTGCAGCATGGGCGCGACGGCAGCCGGCAGCCCCATCCCCATCTGGAGCTGGTCGCCGCCCACCAGCAGCGCCGCCAAGAGGAAGGAGACGAGCACGATCCCCGCCGGGTGCAGCCGTCCGAGCCAGGCGACGATGATCGCGGTGTAGCCATACCCCGGCGAGAGGTTGCGCTGCAGCTGGTGCCCGACGCCGGCCACCTCGCTCATCCCCGCCAGCCCGGCCAGCGCCCCGCTCAGCGCCATCACCAGGATGATGTTCCGCCGGGTTCGCATCCCGGCATAGCGCGCCGCCCGCGGGTTCTCGCCCGTCACCGCCAGCTCATAGCCCCAGCGCGTCCGCCGCAGGATCACCCAGAGCACCACCGCCGCCACTAGGCCAAACACCAAGCCCAGGTGCACCCGGTAGGTGCCGTAGCGCGGCAGCCAGGCCGCCTCAGGAAATTGCTCGGTTCCCGGAAAGCCGAAGCCCTGTGGGTTCTTCCACGGACCGTGCACGAGGTACTCGGAGAAGAGGATCGCGACGTAGTTGAGCATCAGGCTGACGATCGTCTCGTTCGCGCCCGTCCACGCTCGCAGCACGCCAGGGATCAGTCCCCACACCGCGCCGCCGATCAGCCCGGCCAGGATCATCGCCGTGATGAGCGGCACCGCCGGCCAATCCGGGAACAGGAAGAGCGCGGTCCCTGTCGCGAAGATCGCGCCGAGGTAGAGCTGTCCTTCCGCCCCGATGTTCCAAAGCTGCATGCGGAAGGCGATGGCAACGCCGAGCCCGGTGAGCAATAGCGGAATAGCCTTGACGAGCGTTTCGGCCACGCCGTACCGGTCACCGAACGCGCCGCGTGCCATTGCGCGGTAGACGGCGATCGGGTTCTCGCCCGAGACCAGAATCAGAATCGCGCCGGTCAGCAGCGCCAGGATGATCGAGACGATGGGGACCAGGATCCGGACGGTGAGCGATGGCTCGAGGGTCCGCTCCACTCGCAGCGGCATCCGCTCTCGCCACCGCACGACGGCGCTCGCCTCAGTCATGAACCGCCGCTCCCGCCTCTTGCGTCGTTACTCCGGCCATCAGCAGGCCAAGCCGGTCCGGGGTCGCCGCTGCCGCCGGAAGGTCGCCAACGATCCGCCCGCCGAACAGCACGGCGACGCGATCGGAGAGGGCGAGGATTTCATCCAGGTCCTCCGAGATGAGGAGCGTCGCCGCGCCTCGCGCCCGCTGCGCGCGCAGAATGGCGTGAATCGTCTCGGTCGCGCCCACGTCAACGCCCCGCGTGGGATGGACTGCCACGATTAGCCGGGGCGAGCCGGTGAGCTCGCGGCCGATTAGCAACTTCTGCTGGTTGCCGCCGGAGAGGGTGCGCACCTTGACGTGGCGGTTCGGCGCCTTGACGTCATAGTCGCGCAGGAGTCGGTCGGCAAAGGAGGCGATTGCCTGTGAGATCAGGAAGGGGCCACGGGCGATCGGCGGCCGCCGATACTCGCGCAGGATCGCGTTCCCAGTGAGATCCATGCTCGGGATCAGGCCATCGGCCAGCCGGTCCTCCGGGATGTGCGCGACACCCGCCGCCGAGATCTCGGCGGGGGAGCAGTTCGTCACGTCCCGCCCCGCGATGCGCACGGTTCCGGTGGTCACCGGTCGTAGCCCCGTCACCACCTGCTCCAGCTCGCGCTGGCCGTTGCCGGCAACCCCGGCGATGCCCAGGATCTCCCCCTCCCGCACTTGCAGGTTGACATCCGTGAGCGCCGGCACTCCCCGATCGCCCATCGCCCCGACGCCGGACAATTCGAGAACGGGCGCCGATGTCGTAGGTGAGGGGCCTGTGCCTTCCCTGGGCGCCTCCCCCTCGTGTTCGACGAACGAGGCCAGCTCCCGGCCGACCATCAGCCGCGCCAGGTCGTGCTTCGTCGTCGCCGCGGCCTCGACGGAGGCGACGACGCGGCCGCGCCGCATCACCGTCACCCGGTCAGCGACGGCCAGCACCTCGTCCAGCTTGTGCGAGATGAAGATGATGGAGAATCCATCAGCCGCCAGCTCCCGCAGGGTGCGGATCAGCCCGGCAGACTCCTGCGGCGTCAGCACCGCGGTCGGCTCGTCGAGGATCAGGATGCGCGCCCCGCGCTCCAGCAGCCGGAGGATTTCGACCCGCTGCTGCTCGCCGACGGAGAGTTGCCAGATGCGCGCGCGCGGATCAACCGCCAAGCCATAACGCCGCCCGAGCTCGTCGATCTCGCGCTCGATCGCCGCGGTCTCCAGCCAGGTGCCTTGCCCCTCTTTGCCGAGCAGCATGTTCTCCGCCACGGTGAAGGGCTCGACCAGCATGAAGTGCTGGTAGACCATCCCGATGCCGCGAGCGATCGAGTCGCGCGGGGAGCGGAAGGTGACCACCTCCCCGGCGACCCGAATGGTGCCCGCGTCCGGCCGGTACAACCCGGCCAGGATGCTCATCAGCGTGCTCTTGCCGGCGCCATTCTCTCCGACGAGCGCGTGTACCTCGCCGAAGCGCGCCTCGAAGGTGACGTCGTCATTGGCGACGACGCCGGCGAAGCGCTTCGTAATGCCGCGCAACTCGACCGCGAGCGGCTGTTCCGCTTGCGTCATCTACATCTCACCGTGCCCCGGCGAGGCGCGCCCGAACGCGCCGTTAGCTCGGAATCTCCCCCTCGACGCCCTCGACGAACCAATCCATGTTCAGAATCTCTTGGTCCGTCATCTCCACGCCAGCCGCCACGCGCTCTTCGCCGTTCTGATCCTTGAGCGGGCCGCTGAAGATGGTGAAGATGGTCTTCTCACCCTTCTTGAAGAGTTCGATCTCGGCCTCCGCCGCCGCCTTGACATCCTCCGGTACCATCGGGCCGATCGGCGAGAGGTCAACGACGCCGTCCTGCCAGCCGCCCCAGTACTGGCTGCTCTCCCACGTTCCATCAATCACCGCCTGGACGGTCGGGATATAGAACGCGGCCCAGTTCCAGATCGGGCAGGTCAGCACCGCCTCCGGAGCGTACGAGCTCATATCCGCGTTGTAGCCGACGCCGTACTTGCCCCGGTCTTGCGCGGCCTGCATCGGGCCCGGCGTGTCCTGGTGCTGCGCGATCACCTCAGCGCCGCCATCGAGCAGCGCCTCGGCCGCCTGCCGCTCCTTCTGCGGATCGAACCAGGTGTTGGTCCAGACGACCTTGACGACCGCCTCCGGGTTGGTCGAGCGGACACCGAGCGTGAAGGCGTTGATGCCGCGAATCACCTCGGGGATCGGGAAGGCCGCCACATAGCCGAGTTGGCCGGTCGCCGCCATCTTACCGGCGATCTGACCGGCGACGTAGCGCGGCTCCTCGATCTTGCCGAAGCCGGTGCCGACGTTCTCCGCGGTCTTGTAGCCGGAAATGTGGATGAAGACCGTGTCCGGGAAGTCCTTGGCGACATTGATCGTCGGATCCATGTAGCCGAAGGAGGTCGTGAAGATGATCTTGTTGCCCTTCTGGGCGAAGTCACGGATGACCCGCTCCGCGTCCGAGGGATTCTCCGGGACGCTCTCCAGATAGCTGGTCTCGACGTTGGGGAACGCTTCTTCAATCGCCAGCCGGCCCTGGTCGTGCGCCCAGGTCCAGCCGAGGTCGCCGATCGGCCCGACATAGACGAAGGCGATCTTCAGGGGCTCGCCTTCCTGTGCGAGCACGCGCCCGCCGCGAGGCAGGATCGCCGTCACCGCCGCCGCGCCAAAACCGCCGAGCACCGTCCGCCGCGTGATTCTCAGCTCGCTCATACTGCCTCCACTGCTTGTTGTATTGGAGGCGCCGGAAACAGATGCCCCTGGCGCCCTGCCCGACTCACGATATCCGTACAGTTACGCGTGCTCGAAGATAATATCCTGCGCGCCCTCCCAAAGGACAAGCCGGCCCACCTCCTTCAACTGCTCTCGGCCCTCAACGATCGTCAGGAAATGATTGCCCGCCAGCTGTCCCATCTTGCTGGCGAAGAGAGTAGCCCCATATGGGAAGAGGATTTCAGTCTCGCTGTAACCGCCCGGATAGAGCAGGATCTCCCCAGGAGCCGGATGGCTGGTGTGATTTTCGAAGCCGACGCCAGCATCGAGGTCACCCAACGGCACCCAGGCCGCCTCGCCGCTCCAGCGCGCCTGGATCAGCTTCGCCCGCAAGGGGAGCATTCGCTCGAAGGCAGCACACGTCTTCGGGGCCGCCTCGGACTCCCATCGCGCGAAAAACACCAGCGAGCCGACAGTGATGCGGACCATTCCCTCTCCTTAGTCATGCCACGGGCGCGCGCCGGTCAGACGGCGATCGCGCCCTCCCTCAGAGCTTCCCCGCTGCCGGATCGCGCGGCCATGGACCACTCCATGACGCTCACGTTGCGAAGCCGGTTGTCGCCCTAATTGTGACAGACGCGCTTGTCTCCAAGGTAGTGCCAGGCGACAGTCACAGCCATGGCGAGTTTGTGCAGACGATAGATCGGCGCTACACTCCCGAGCCGTATGGCGGACTCGGCTGAACGCCCCACCGCTCCGAACGCAGATTCTCGGCCAATCTCCTGGCGGCGAAATCTCTACGCCCTCTGGGTTGCCCAATCTCTTGCGATCATCGGCTTCTCTCTGCGCGACTCGTACCTACCCTTCTATTTGAAAGATCTGGGCGATCTCTCGCAGGACGAAGCCGCACTCTGGTCGGGGCTGGTCCAGGCGGGCGGCGCTGGCGTGATGACCATCGCCGCGCCGTTCTGGGGCGCCATCTCCGACCGGTACGGCCGCAAGCCGATGCTGCTGCGGGCGATGTTCGCCGCGATGATGACTGTCAGCTTGATGGGCATCGCCACCGCGCACTGGCACCTCGTCGCGCTGCGGATGATCGAAGGGGCGTTGACGGGAACGGTGACGGCTTCGACGGCGCTCGTCGCCTCGAGCGCGCCGAAAGACCGGCTCGGGTTCAGCCTCGGCCTGATTCAGACCGCGGTCTTCTCCGGCGCCTCGCTCGGTCCGTTCCTCGGCGGCGTCCTGGCCGAGGCGATCGGCTACCGAGCGACGTTCGGCGTCTCCGGCGTGATGCTCGGCAGCGCCGGAGTGATTGTGCTGCTGCTCGTCCAGGAGCGGTTTACGCCACCGCCGCGGAAGCCCCGGACCGAACGAGGTTTCGCGGCGCTCCGGGCCGGCACGGCCTGGCTATTCGCCCCGGTCCTCGTGACGATGGTCTCCATCCTCTTCGTCGTCCGGTTGGCGCAGATGGGCGTGCGCCCGATCTTCCCCCTCTACGTCGCCGAGCTTGGCCACTTCGGCGATCAACGCGCCGCGTCGGTCTCCGGTGTGGCCTTCGGGCTCCTCGGACTCACGAGCGCGATCTCATCGGTCTATCTTGGCCGGCGGGGCGACCGGGTCGGGCACCAGCGAGTCCTCATGGCGGCGATGGTCGGCGCCGGCATCCTCTACGTGCCGATGGCGCTCGTCACCTCACCCTGGCAGCTCGTGGTCTTGCAGGGATTGTTCGGCATCGCGGCCGGCGGGCTGATCCCGGCCGCGAACGCGATCGTGGCCAACGCCACGCCACCCGAGCGGCGAGGCGTCATCTATGGGATCACGGCCGCGGCCAGCTCGCTAGGAGGCTTTGTCGGGCCGCTTGCTGGCGCCGGAATTGCCGCGGCCTTTGGGTTCCGCACCTTGTTCTTCAGCACTGCCGCGCTGCTGCTCGCGCTGACTGCCATCGTCGGGTACAGCCTCGGCGCGCGGCGCACGCAGGAGCGCCGCCCGGCAACAGAGGCCTGAGCGAGCATCAGAGCGGGAAACGCGCCGTTAGGCCGGCCGAACCCGCGCCAGATAGTCCCGCAGCCCGTCGGGATTGACCGCGAGATGATTCCGCCCGCGCCCTTCGACCAACCCGGCCGCGCGGAACTCGCCGAGCACACGGGTCACCGTCACCCGATTGGCCCCGATGATGCGCGCGAGCAGCTTGTGCGGCATCGGGATCGCGATCGCGACGAAGGGCCCTTCCTCCTCGTCCGCCCCGGCTGGCTCGCCGGCGCGATCGGCCAAAGTGAGCAGGACCGCGGCAAGCCGGATGGTGAGGTCCCGCGCGAGGAGCTGCCCGACCAGCGTCTGCACACCGGCCACCCGCCGCGTCAGCCCCTCGATCAGGCTGGCGGCGAGAACCGGTGAGGAGGCGAGGAGCCGCGGCAGATCGTCCACGGAATAGATCGTCACCACTGTGTCGGCCAGCGCCTCCGCGACGATGCCGGTCGGGATCGCGGCAGCCTGCGCCGCATCAACGACGGGCTCCTGCGTGAAGACGTCGCCGGGACCGAGCAGCCCGACGCAAACAGAGCGCCGCCCCACGAGCGGCTTGAAGAGCGCCACGCAGCCGGTCCGAACGACGTAGAGGCGTCCGCTCCCTTCGCCACGGCCAAACACGCGCTGCCCGGCGCGGAACGCGACTGCCTGCGCCTCGACGCCGTCGGCAGGCCGCGCACCTGCACGCATGCCACCCAAGTCACCCGCACTGCTGGGAAGCCGACCGTTGACCGGAGTTGGCTTTGCCGGCGTGGTGTGGGGACGAGTACCGACGAGAACGAGGGTTCGAGCCGATCCACGCTGCTGGGCCGCGAACTTCATCGCCGAATCCATTGCGCTTTTCCTCGTGGCAGGGTCGCTCCGCAACCGGAGCCACCGAGCCGCGACGGGCGTGCGCGTTGGCCCTCCGCGCACCCCAACTGCTTGTCCGTTCGCCCGCAGCCTCCCTTCCCGAGTAGCGAGGGTAACCCCCGAACCTGAATGCAGCCTGAAGATGACCTAAGCATTCGGTGAACTCGTGGGGCCATCACGACGCACTGGGATGCGGATAAAACCTCTCTGGAACGATTTATGCGCGCTTCCTGCGTCCCGTTCCCGCCGATGGAGGCGTCACCCGACCGGCTGCCACGCGCTCCAGCAGCCAGTCCCGCGCGACGACGACTTCGATCGGGCACTCCTCGCCAATGACGGCCGCCGCCGCCGCTCGCAGCGCCGGTAGGTACCGACCGGCCACCCGCCGTTGCGCCACCAGGTGCGGCACCCCGACGATCAAGCTGCCGTCCTCGCCGCGCCCGAGGAGGGTGGTGGTTCGGAGCCAGGCCTCGAAGTCGGCCCGCCCGACAGAGCCGCGCATCGCCACCTCTTCCAGGACCGCCGCCCAGACCTGGCTGCTCAGCAACCCGCACTCGGCGACGACGAACGGCTCCGGCGTCACCTCTTCTGCCGACACCTCCTCGGCAACCGACGAGTTCGCCTCGGAGCCGGCTGCAGATCGCGCGCTCGCCTTCGTCGGCGACACGACCGTCTGCACGGCGAGCCGGATCGGTCGGCGCATCGCCTCGCCGAGCTTGCGCGCAATCAGCTCCCGATACTCTCCGGCGATCCGCTCGGCTTGCTCCTGACTCGGCACCCCGAGCACCACCTCGCCATCTCGGTAGCCGATGATCGCCGTCCCGGCGACGAGCCCGGCCAGCGCCTCCCGTCCGATCGTCGCGGCAAGGAGACCGACAGTGAACTCCCAGGTCCGCTGGCTGCCAAATCCATGGGGCAGGGGCAGGTCCGGCCCTTCCCCGAGCGAGATCCCGGCCGCCGCCTCCACGGCGCCCGCCCGCGGCGCGGCGCTCTCCTCGCTCGCGGCACGGCGGCTCGGTCGTTCGGCAATGCCCTCTCGCTCCCACCGTGCCAAGATCTCCCGCAGCCGACGCGGTGCGACGAATGCGCTCCCCGCCTCGACTGCCTCATAGATCGCCGCCGTGACCCAGGCCCACCCGGTCTCGCGACCCGGGATCGCCTGCGCGCGTGCCGGCGGATCGAATCGCTCCGCCAGACCGCGCAGCAGGTGGCGCTCCGCCGGGGTCGAGCGTCGCGCGTTGGCATCCTCGAACGCCCGGATCGCGGTCGCCTCTCCGACCACGTCGTCCGGCGCCGTCTGGCCGCCTGGCCCATGGCCACCGTGCACCCTTGTCAAAGCTGGTGCCTGGTCGGCACTGCCTTGCGGCGCGGTGATCTCTGGATCGGTGCGCCCCGGCTCCATCGCAACCGGTGAGATCGTCCGACTCGTCTGAGTCAGGCGATCACTGGTTGTCGTTGTTAATACGGATTGGTGATACGTCGTGTTGCTGGGACCAACATCGCTCGCCCGGGCATCGTTGCTCTCGGGAACATCGGTCGTCTCTGGCCCGGTCGAACCTTTGTTGCTCGTTGCAACATCGGCCTCCAAACCAGTGTTGGTCTTTGCAACAGAGGTTTGCCCCTCTCTCCGAGAGGTGACAGTGACACTGTCGTTTGATGGTTGCCGCGTTGTCGCCATGTCACGCGCTGAAGGCGCACGAGAGCCAGACTTACGCGACGCATGTCCGGCTCGAGATCGCGCGGAAGCTCGCTCCTCTTCACGCGCGGCGCGTGCCGCCAGCCGCTGCCAGACCTCCGTCTGCCGGACCTCCTCCAAGATCTGCACCCAGACGTTATCGGCGTCGATTGGGGCGAAGCGGGCGGAGAAGATATGACGGATGTAGCGGTAGACCGCCTCGTCCTGGTCGGCCAGCTCGACGACCCGCATGACGCTCGGCGTCGTTAGTGTGAAGCCGTCCTCGTGGTCCTTGACGCGATAGAAGTTGTGGGGCACGCGCCAGCGCCGGCCCTGCTCGTCGGCGCGGACGACCATTTCCTTTCGGATCTCGATCAGGTCGAGCGCGACGAGGATCTTGTTGATCGTGATCAGCTCGGCGCGATCCTCGCCGTAGAAGTCTGCTTCCCGTTGCTGGGAGGGGAAGGCATAGCCACGGTGGGGCGACTCCTCCCGCCGGTCCGTCCAGACGGTGTAGGAGTTGAGCAGCCCAATGCCCTTCAGACCGATCAGCGGGGCGAACTGGGTGACGATGCTATTCCAGTGCCAGAACCACCCGCGGCGCCGGGTGTCCTCCCCGCTGCGGGTGCCGGCCGCCTCGCCGACGATGCCGACGATAGCGCCGGTCGCGGCCGGGGCATCCGGACGCGTCAACGCGCGTTGACGTGGCGCATTCGACCGTTTGGTCACGCTCGACCCTCGCGGTCAACGCGCCACGCGGAAAGCACACTGTATTGACAGGCCCGGCGCGGCGTGCCTAGAATGCAAACGTCGCCTGGGTACACGATACCCTCCCTTGGCGGGGAACGGGGCGGCGGATTCAGTTGCCGGGACCGGACAGCGAACTGGCAGTTTGGCGACGGACCGTTCGATATCCGGCCGGCGGTAAGCGACCTCTAACAGCTCAACCCATTGAGGCGGAGAGAAAGGTCGGCGTTGGCGCGCCGATCTTTTTCGTGCCCATGCAAGCTCCGTTGCCGTGGCCTGTTGGCGCAAGCCGCTCGGCTTGGAGCCCGCTGGCCGCCTCGCGGGTCAAACGTCCGATAGCCGTACCTCCTTCAACGTTGCGTCCGCGCGGATCGCGGCGACGCATCGGGTTAGCGGCCGAGCCGGCGGCGGATCTCCCGCAGTGGGACGCCAGCGCGGCGATCGGCGACGATCGAGCGAAGGATGGCGAGCTCGGTCTCATCGAAGAGGAGATAGCCACTCTCCGAGCGAGCCGTCGGCACGACCAATCCTTCGCGTAGGTAGTAGTCCATGTGCGTGCGGGAGAGACCGGTCGCTGCCCGGAGGTCGCTCGTCATGTAGAGCCGGGCTGTCGCGCGCGAGCCGGTCTCGACGGGACTCCCGGCGCTCGGAGCCGGTGGAGCGGACGCGGCGATCGTAGTCGTATCGGTCATCGCGGGCGATCCTCCCTCACGGGCGATGGTCGCCGGTCGCCGAGTATGAACCCGGACCGGCTAGCAAACGAACACATCCGGCCTGACCTTGCCGGGCGAAAGCGGGGCGGCAGCGACGCCGTGTCGCTCACGTGACGCTGCCGGCGGGAGCCGCCGCGGAGCGGTGGGAATCTCCTCCGCTCTGCAACTGCATAGTGCCATCATAGAGGCGGTTTTGTCGCCTGTAAACGGTGTGTCCGACGGTCACCGCCGCCATGTGTACGTACATCTGTGGGGCACTCAAAATCGAGGGAAATCTGCTGCGTATTCCGCCAGAAAGTCACCTCGGTTGCCTGAGATCGGGGTGAGACGAAACCGAGGCGCCGGTTGCAACGTCATAGGAAATGATGCCCGGCATGCGAGGACCGGAACGCCTGCATCGGCGGCGAGGGGGACCCGCCTGGCGGCGTGGCTGCCGACTATACTGACACCAGAGCCGGATGGTCCATTGCTCCGAGTGTGCCGGATCGTCCGAACGGCATGTCTATCGTATTGTGCTCGCCTCGAATCTTGACTCCGAGCGGCTGAACAGTCAGAGGAGTTCCTCAGCCAGATGGAACCACGACCACCTAAGGCAAATCGTCCGGCTGGCAGTACGCCGGTGGGGCCGTCGAGTGGGTCGGAGCCACAGCCAGAGCGGCCCCAGTGGATGGATCACTCATCGCTCTCTTCGCTGCGGCCGCCGCCGAACCGCGCCGATCGCGCCTCCGACACGGATATCGATTCGGCGAATGCGCGCGCCCGGATGGCCTGGCAAGATCCGACGTTGCTGACCACGAGCGGGGTCTACAACGATGGCGTTCCCCGGACGCCGCTGACCCCAGTGGTCGCGCCCAGGGGGGAGCGCGGCAGCCGCTACCTCGGCCCGATTCTCGCCGCGGTGCTGCTGGCGGTGATTATCGCGGGGATCGCCTTGGCGATCCGCTACGTCCGTGATGGAGACGACCGGCGCGACGCCGACGCGACGCGCTCCGCGGGGCTAGTTGCAGCCTCGCCCTCGCCGGAGCAGACGACGATCGCGGGAGCGTCGCCGACCAGCGAGTCGGGCGAGGGGGTGACCTCGGCGGCGACTCCAGCCGATAGCGAGCCCGCTAGCTCCCCGACCGCGGCGGGCGAGGAAACCGAGCCAGAGCCGACTGCCACGCGTGAGCCGCGCCGCACGCCGACCTCGACGTCGCAATCTGGCGGATCTTCCGTCGTGCGCGCCCGCGAACTCTTGCCGAGCGCCGATGACTTGCCGGATGGATTCGTCCTCGAGACGGAAGGCGCCTATGGCAAGGCGGACATGGTCGATCAGCTGGGCGGCGACGAGGAAGAGGTCGAGGCGCTGCTCCGGGAGTGGACCTGGCGCGAGAACGCCTTCCGCACCTTCAGTATCCCGGCCGACGCTCGCCCGGATCCCGACACGACCTTCGCCCTCACGGTCAGCATCCACCGGTTCGGCACGCGGGACGGCGCCGAGGCGGGGCTGAACTACCTGGCCGACTTCCTGGCCGGCGCTGGACTCGGCTACGAGGAAGTTGACGTCGATCCGATTGGCGACCAAGCCCGGGCGCTGACGGCGACGCAAGACGGCGTCAACATCTACGCGCTCTACGTCCGTTCTGGCCGCTATGTCTACCGGCTCGGCGGCTCCAACGCCGAGGGGAACCCGGCGCCGGATGTCATCGCGCTAGCCGAGCTGCTGCTCGAAATGCAAGAAAGCAACCAGTGAGTCAGGCGGCCGGGTACACCGGCCGCCATTTTTTCTCGTTAGAACGTCTTGACCCCGTTGACGGGCAGTAGCACTGAGTAGATCGCCGTCGTCGCGCAGATGAAGAGGCGGTTCCGCTTCGGGCCGCCGAAGACGACATTCGCCACCGGTCCCGGAACGCGGATCTTGCCGAGCAGCGTCCCATCCGGGTCGTAGCAATGCACCCCGTCAGCGGCGCTCGTCCAGAGTCGCCCTTCCGTGTCGAAGCGGAAGCCGTCGAAGAAGCCAGCCGTGCAGGTCGCGAAGACCTCCCCGCCGGAGAGGCGGCCGTCATCGCTGACGGCGAACTTCCGGATGTGGCGCGGGCCGTCCGGCATGTGGGTCGCGCCGGTGTCGGCGATATAGAGGTAGCGCTCGTCTGGAGAGAAGGCGAGCCCGTTCGGGCGGACGAAGTCATCGGCGACCACCCGCAGCTCGCCGGTAACGGGATCGACGCGATAGACATAACACGCGCCGATCTCACTCTCCGCCTTGTGTCCCTCGTAGTCGGAGTCGATGCCGTAGGCGGGGTCAGTGAACCAGATCGAGCCGTCAGACTTGACGACGACGTCATTCGGGCTGTTCAGGCGCTTGCCCTGGTAGCGATCGGCGATGACGGTGATGGAGCCGTCGTGCTCGGTGCGGGAGACGCGGCGGCCGCCGTGCTCGCAGGTGACGAGCCGTCCCTGCCGATCGACCGTGTTGCCGTTCGAGTAGCCAGCCGGGTGGCGGAAGACACCGGTGACGCCGGTCGTCTCATCCCAGCGCAGCATCCGGTCGTTGGGGATGTCGCTCCAAATGAGGTAGCGGCCGGCCGGGAAGTAAGCTGGCCCCTCCGCCCAGCGACAGCCGTCGAAGAGCTTCTCGACCTGCGCGGTCGGGATGAAGCACTTGCGAAACCGCTCATCGAGGACTTCGAAGTCTTGTTCCGCCAT
>ERZ777003.1191-NODE-1191-length-41726-cov-8.343188_pt1 | contig 41726 bp, 52 predicted proteins | sample MGYA00374956_ERZ777003 | MGnify/ENA primary metagenome ERZ777003 (study PRJEB29302, sample SAMN06268252) | bioreactor metagenome | isolation source: Joint BioEnergy Institute, California, USA | place: USA:Joint BioEnergy Institute, California, USA | collected... | reverse complement strand
TGGAGGGTGCCGCAGCCGCCCTCGTGACCCGTGTTGAGGGCACCCAGCAAGGTCCTTATAGCGCACAGTAGCACCAAAACTCTTACGGTGCTTTACCTTCGGAGGCTCGCCCGATGTTCCCCCGCAAGCGCAACCGCGTAACCGAGCCCGCCGAGCTCGCCGCCAACCTGATCAGGTTCTTCAAGACCATGGAGAACCACTGCGCCGACGATCCGGCGAACCTCGTCTACCTCGACGAGATGATCGACGCCCTGCGCGCGACCAAGCTCCGCGCCATCGCACGCGCCGCCCGCGCCGCCCAGGAGGGCGGCGACTACTCGATCGGCCACATCGCCGGCATCCTCGGGATTACCAAGCAGTCCGTGCACGAGCTGATGCGCAAGGGCCAGGCGCTGCTGGAGGCCCAGCGCGCCCGCCTCGGCGTGGTGTCCCTGCGGGAACGCCGCCGGGCGCGCCTTGCAGCCGCGGGCGTTCCCGAACGCCGCCAGGCGGTGTGAACGCGCAGATGAATGCCCCGGCGCCCGTCGACGGGCGGCCGGGGCTCTTTCATTTCGGCCAGATCATTATTACGTTTCGGTAACCCTGGAACCCAAGATCAACTGGATCGTTCTATTGGTTGCATTTACGGTCAGAAAACCCGCGCGGCGGGCGGCAACCAGAACACGCCTCCCAGTGCGCCGCCCGCCGCGGGGGACTAGGTCTCAGCGAAGGCTAGCGAGAAACTCGCGCCACTCGCCCGGCGTGAAGGTCAGCACCGGGCCGGTCGGGTTCTTGGAGTCGCGCACGGCGACGACGCCGGGGATGTTCGTGGCCACCTCCACACAGTTGTTGCCGCCACCGCTGTAGGAGCTCTTACGGAACTGGGCGTTGCTCAGGTCGGGGGACTTGCTCATAGTTCACTCCTTGCTGCGGCGATCAGCGCCGCGGACTCATCAGGGGACAGTGCTGTTTCCGCGAGGCGGCCGAACAGCAGCATGAGTTGCCTGACCTGATCCGCCGCCTCGACATAGATTTCACCGGCTAGTGACTCTACGTAACCCACATCGGGGTCGTCTGCTTCAAATGAGAGCACCGAGAGCGGGCCCTCCAGCCCTGGATGCGCTCCGGCCGCGAACGGCAGGACCTGGATGGTGATGGTGGGGCGCGCACCCTGCTCCAGCAGGTAGGCGAGCTGGCGAGCCATTACGTCGCGACTGCCGATCGGCCTGCGCAGGACACCCTCATCGATGATCGCGTGGAACTTCGGCGCCGATGCCCCCAGCAGGCGGGCCTTGCGCTGCATCCGGGCGTCCACCCGCCGGGACAGCTCTCCGCTGCCCAGGTCGGGGTGCCTGGCGGCGATTACCTCGCGGGCGTAGTCCTCGCTCTGCAGCAGACCGGGCACGAACAGCGGCTCCCAGGTCCGGATGATCGTTGCCTCCGCTTCCAGCGCGATGTAGCTGCCGGTGAATACGTCGGCGTATGCGGTCCACCAGCCCCTGCGAGCAGCGTCTCGCGCCAGCTGCACCAGGCCGGCCGTGGTCGCGGAATCGGCCCCGTACAGCTCGCAGGCCGCAACCAGGTCGGCCTCGGAGATCTTGATCCTTCCCGCCTCGATGCGGCTGAGCTTGGACGAGCTCCAACCCAGCTGCTTCGTCGCCTCGTCCGGCGTCAGGCGGGCCTGCTCCCGCAGCTGCCGCAATTCGCGGCCAAGCCTCCGATGCCGGACGGTTGGGGACTTCATCGGCATGGCACTCATTCTGCCGTATTCGGCCAATCAGGGCGTGCAAGAGTCTTGCGCGCGTGCCTATTGCACGCGCATTATTGAGGGACCTCGCCACTACCGCCCGTGAGGCCATCATGACAGCAGGAGCCGCATTAGGCGACCGGAAAACGATTTCCGGTCAGCCCGGAATTTCGATTTCGACCGCGTCCCCCGGCAGCAGGCGCTCGCCGCCGTCATAGGCGATCACGAGTACCGGCACGCCCTCGTCGAGCCGCAGCTTCTTGCGCTCTTCCGGCGTCGGCATGCGCGCCCGAATGCGCGCCGGCCCCAGCACGCGCACAATTTCCGGCTCGATCTGCTCGCGCACGTAGCTGCCGTCTCGGGGGATCGTCCGGATCAGCCCTTCGGAGCGCAGCTGCGCGAGGGCGTCCCTTATCGTGTCGACGCCTACCCCGTACTCGTGGGCGAGGTCTCGCTCGGCCGCCAGCCGGCTGCCCGGGCGGAGCTCGCCGCTGGCGATCCGCCTGCGGAGATCCTGCGCGATCTGCAGGTAGAGAGGCACATACGAGTCGGGGTCAATGGGCACGCCATCAGCGCATCACCCCTGCAGGCCACTACCCATACTGGCCTGCTGGCCTACAGGCCATCATGTCAAGGTTCCAAAAACACCGGACCCGCCGGAGGTACCGCACACCGTCCGACGGGCCCTTGATCAGGAAGCGAGGTTCCTGACCCGGTGACCACTGTAGCCGCCGCCCGAGAGGCGGGCATCTGCACGTCCTACGCCAAGACGCCCCCTATGCCCATGGGCTGCGCCGTCTGCGGCCATCCCCCCTACGCCCACGGGTGCACGCTCTGCCCCGCGGACCACGACTACGCCGTCCCCACGCCCGAGCAGTACGCCCGGCGCATGGACGCCTGGCACGCCGCCGGGCCCCACCGTCTGCCCGGCCGCAACGCACCCGCACACGTCGCTCCCGCCGAGGTCATCCCGCTCACCCGCAGGCAGCGTCCCGCCCCGCCGCCCGCTGTGGCAGCCGCACCGGCTGCGCCGCCGCCGACCATCGCCGCACCCGCAGCCACGCCCGCCGCCGCGGCCCTCATGCCAGCGCCCGCCGCCTGGCCGCCGCCCGCCGCGGCCGCGGCCCGCCGCCCCGTCTGTACCCGCCGAACGCCGCGATGGAGGTGGCGCCATGGAGGGCTCGCTGCCCGGCCCTGCCGTGCCGCCTGACCAGGCCGCCCAGGCCCTCGTCGAGGCGCTCGCCTTCCGCGGGCGCGACGCGGAAATCCGGCCCGGCCCGAAGGTCGCCCTGCCCTCCGGGCTGACGGTCGACATCCTCGGCGACTGCTACCGCTGGCCGGTCGGCCGCGGGCTGCAGATCCACCCCACCAGCCATCCAGAAGGCGCCGCCAGCCTCATCGCCGAGCACGACACACCGCTGTTCCAGCTGCGGCGGCGCTACCCGAGTTGGGTCATCCTCCAGCCCGTCGCCGACGTCCTGATCGCAGTGCCCGCCGCGCCGCGGCTGCTGGGACAGCAACCTCTGCGCGCGGATGGCGTCGACGAGCTCGCCCGCGCCCTGCGGCACGCCGAGGGCGAGGCCAACGCCGGCGCCCCGGCTCCACCGGCCCCTGACAACAGCCGCCCGGCAGTGCAGCGGCCGGGCAGGCCCGAGACCTGGAACCCGAACCCATGAAACTCCTTCGACACCGGCACGGCGCACACTGCGGACGGCACTGTCCTGCTGCCCCCCGCAGCCAGGCGTACCGTCGCGCCTGGGACTCCGAGCAACGCGGCGAGGCCGAGCGCATCGGCGCACGCTGGCCCGGCTGGCACGTGATGTACGGCGTCGGCTCCCGCCGCTTCTACGCGATCGCCGCCTGGCAGGGCTGCGAACGCATTCTCCTCGCCGCCGACACCCCCGGCGAGCTGGAGCGGCTGATGGCCGAGGTTGAGGCGGAGGCGGCCCGCCGCGACGCCGCCTCGACCGCCCGCCTGGCCAATCTGGTACGGCGCGTATCCGAGGGGGCGGCATGACCGAACGGCCGGTCCCGCTGATGAGGGTCACCCCCCAAACGCGTGCGATCCTCCGCCTGCTGGCCGACGAGGACGAACCACTCACGGCGTCGCAGATCTGCGAGATCACCAAGATCTGCCGCGCCACCGTCTACGCCACCCTCCGGCGCCTGACCGACAACGGATGGGTGACAGCGCTCCCGGCGGTCATCTCCAGAGGGCTGCGCGGTGGCGGCACACGCTACAAGCTCGCGATCAACGCCGTGCACGCGACAGCCGAGCTGCTGGAGCAGCGGACCTGACATGACCGGCGTGGCGGCGGGGCCTCCCCACAGTGCACCGTCCAGCGCTCCGCCGCCACGCCACCACCCGGCCGCCCGGCTGGACGGCCGGGCGGCCGTCCAGCCGGGCGGGTACCGCCTTGCCCGCCCGGCCCATGCCTCCGCACCCAAGGGAGGTTCCATGACAGCCCCCGTCTCCGAATGGCTCAACGCCATCGCCGCTTGGTGCCTGGAGCACCCGTTAGCGGCGGCGTACCTGGTCGGCGCGGTGTGGACCGCCACCGGCGTCGGCGCGCACGCCTGCGCCTACCCGGAGCAGGCGCGGCGCTGGCTGTGCCGCACGGCCCGCCGGCTCGGGGTGGGCCCGCGGACGGCGCTTGCCGTCCTGGTGCTGGCCTCCACGGCCGCCTGGCCGCTCGCCGCGGCCGCGGCGCTCGCCTCGGCGGCGCGGGAGACGGTGGCGAGCTTCCGGACACGGTCCCGCAAGGGGCGCTCGGATCAGGAGGTTTCGTGACCCAGCTATCGGACCTATCAGATCACCCCTTCTTCGTCCTTCTCGTCGCCTACGTCTTCGGCTCGCTCGTCGCGCTCGCCGTCCTCTGTGTCCGCCCCGCCGTGTTCCGCGGCATTGCCGAGGACTTCGCCTGTGTGACCGGGATCGACGGCCCGTCGACCATGGCCGCCGTGATCGTCGGGTGGATGCTGGGCTGGCCGCTTGCGCTGACGGCTCAGCTGCTGGCATGGCTGCACGGCCGATCGAGAGGAGGTGCCGTATGAAGCTGCGCGTCGCGAGCCTGAACATGTCCTACGGCGCGGTGCAGGAGGGCCGCTGGCCCGGGCTCGCCAGGCTCGTCCGCAAGGTCCGGCCGGACATCCTGGCCTTGCAGGAGTGCAGGGGATGGGTGATGGACGGCTACCGCATGGCGCGGCAGGCCGCCGAGGTCCTCGGCATGGAGATCCGGGTCGGCAGGTGCCCACAGGGCCGCAGCCCGGAAGAGACCGGCGAGACCGCGATCGCCTGGAGGCCGGAGCTGGAGCTTGCGGCGTTCGAGGATCACGTGTTCGACGTCAGCCGCGGCTACAGCCTCGGCGTGTTCCGCGTCCCCGGCGACGACCTAGTGGCGGTGGCCAGCGTGCACGCCTCGCCGTACTCGCGGGAACAGGCGCTGATCGACTCACTGCCCATGGCTGCGAGAGTCCGCCGGTGGGGCGGAATCGGGATCGCCGCGGGGGACTTCAACCAGCCGGGTCTTCACCAGCCGCCGCCCGACTGGTCGCAGCTGATGCCGTACAACCGCGCCAACCGCGGCATCCCCGCCGACCCGCTGGAGCCCTGGAACGGCCCGTGGGGAGTGGACCTGACCCTGGCCCTGAGAATGCGGGCCGCCGAGATGATCGACGTCGCGGCCCACCTGGCGCTTGTCCGCCAGGACAAGCGTCTCCTCGCGGCGACCGGCCGCGGCCAGATGAGGGTGGACCACATCTACGTGGTCCGCGCCCTCGCGCCCGGCATCCTCGACTACGGCCTGGTGGACACCCAGGGCCTCAGCGACCATGCCCTGATCTGGGCCGACCTGGACCTGGAGAAGGTGGACCGCAGCCAGCTCCAGGAATACCGATAGCCGCACACCCTGCGCGCCGGCCGAGGCGTCCTGACGCGGACGCGCTGGCGCGCCCCCCGGCGCAAGATCAGGCCGGGGGCCGTTCGCCTCTCCGCGGCCTCGGCCGCCGCGCCCGCCGCGTGCGTGAGCCTCGTTCAACGATGACGACGACTACGAACTCCGGCATGCTTGCGCGCCGTGCGCACCGGCTGATCTGCCTCGAAAGACGAGCAGACTCGCCGACCGTGACGGTCCTCCTGCACGGCCTCGGCCTGGACGCGGGTGACTACCGCGAATACCTGGAGCTGGACAGCGAACACCACCAGATCGCCCTGACGCTGAAGGGATTCGGCCCGAACGAAGCGCGCCAGGGTCCGCCGGCGATCTGGCCGAGCACGTCGAGTCGGTGTCCGGCGCGCTCGCCCAGATCGCCGCCGGATACCCCACCAAGAAGCTGGTTCTGGTCGGGTTTTCGCTCGGTGCCGATCTGGTGCTGAAGCTCGCCGAGCGCTGGGCGAACGAGGCGGGGGCCGTCCGGCTGGAGGGCGCTCTGCTCCTCGATCCGAACGTGAACCAGTCGACGATGACGATCTCGCGGGTGATCGCGGCGGCCGACCGGGACGACCCCCTGCCCGCGTTCAAGGAGCTGATCAATCTCGCCCCGGACTGCGAGACGCTGGCCGCGATGTGCGCCTACGTGAGCAAGATCGCACGGAAGGACTTCGCCCAGCTCTGGCAGCTCTCGCGGGACATGCTCGCCTATTGGCGTCCCGACGGCTACGAGCAGATCGGGGAGCGGCTCGCCGCGGTCGCCCAGGTGGCGCGGATCGTGCGGGTCGCACTCTCCGCCTCCTACGAGTGCCACCTGGCCGCGTTGCGGGACTTGGCGCGGCGGCATCGGGCGCGGAACGTCTCTTTCGGGCTCACCAAGGTCGGCCACTTCGACCTGATCCGCGACGATGTGCTTGCCCGCGAGCTGAGTTTCGTCCGCTGAGGCGGTGGCGGCGCGGGCGTGATGGGTGGACCGATGTGCGGCGGCAGGCGGGCGGCCTCGGCGTTGGAGTCCTCAGGCCCCGGCCGCCACCGCTCCCGCACCCCGCCCGGGCGGCCGGGCCTACTCACGGACGATGGGGTAGCCGACCGCGAACCGGCTCGCGTCCCGCCGGGTGACGTTGACCTCGACCACCCTGCCCGCGGCCGTCCCGGCCGTCGCCGTCGTGACACGGGTCGTGCACAGCACCGGCACGCCGGGCGCGAGCCCGAGCAGACGCGCCTCGTCCGGAGTGGCCGCCCGGGCCGTGATCAGCCCCTCCCACTCCAGCGGCCCCCACCCAAGGTCCTGCTCCATGCGGTCGTAGATCCCGCCGGGCCCGGTGTCGGCCTCGGCGAGAACGGTGCCGGCGGCCAGGTCGGCGGGGAGGTAGGACGTGGCGAGCTGCACGACCCGCCCGGTCTCGGGGTCTCCCATGACGCGGTCCCGGATGACCACCTGATCGCCCGTCTGGAGGCCGAGAAGGGGCACCACATCGGGCGGGCACGGCCCGGTGGTGACGGTCGGCTGTCGGACTGGGCGGAGTGGCTGCACGGCCTGGCTGAAGTAGTAACCGAGCTCGTCTCGGTAGACGCCCGTGTCCAAGGTGATGACGTGCCGGGCGCCCTGGTGCTGCACGATGGTTCCGCCCTTGCGGACGGGCCGGACCAGGCCCTCGCTCGCGAGCTTGGCGACGGCACGCCGAACCGTGGTCCGGCTCACTCCGAATTGCTGCTCCAGTTCTTCCTCTTTGGGGAGTTTTGAGCCGGGCGGGTATTGGCCGGCGACGATGCCCTCCCGTAGCGCGTCCGCGACGGTCTCCCAACGGGTCATGTCTCCACCTCCATTTCGGGTCTGTCAATAGATGACTACCTATTGACGGGTTAGGCAAGCCGTTTCAGACTCCGCATTAGGTAGTCACCTAATGCGAATGGAGGTGGCGGTAAGTACACGCACCGAATCGCTGGCGACATCCCGCCCGATCCGCCATCGTGGACAGCCTCAGCACACACCAGCGGAAGGAAAAACATGAAAGCGCTCGTCGCGCGGATCTGGCGGATGCTCGCCGGGTCGCTCCAGTGGCGGATTCTCTGGTTCAAGCACGCCAAGTTCATGGTCGGCGTCACCGGCGTGGTCCGCGACGCCGAGGGGAACGTGCTGCTGCTGCGCCACCGGCTCTGGCCGGAGGGGCGCCAGTGGGGCCTCCCGACCGGATACGCCAACAAGGGCGAGCCGCTGGAGGACACCGTCGTCCGCGAGGTGGCCGAGGAGACCGGCCTCACGGTCAAGGTCGGCCGCCTGGTGTCCCTCACCAGCGGCTACAAGCTCCGGATCGAGGTGGCTTACGAGGCCGTGGTCACCGGAGACCGCCAGCCCAAGGTCGATGGCTTCGAGATCCTGGAGGCACAGTGGTTCGCGCCGCACCAGCTACCGCCCGGAATCCTGGAATCGCACCGGCGCCTGATCGAGCAGACGAGCCGTGGTTAGCACCGAACGAGCACCTCGCCGGAACCCCTGACGAGGTCCGCGAGCTCGCGGACCGGCTGTCCGCCATGCGGGCCGTCGCCGCCCTGTACCAGCCCCACGCTGGCGTGAGGTTCTCGCTGCTGTCGTGGTACCTGGGCGACATGCCCGGCGACGCCCGGAGGATCATCGAGATCGGCGTGTCGCTTGCCGCCGAGCGCTACGCCGAACTCGGCCTGACGCGCCTGCTGCCGATGGACCGGGTGTGGGTCGGCGTCCGAAGCGACAACCCGGGAGAGTTCGGCGGGTTCCACCACCGTAACCAGGGCTACCGCCATCTCCAGATGGGGGCGGTGGTGACCCGGTACGGCGACCTGTCACGCCCCGGCCGTACCCCGCCCGAGCTGATCGCGGCCGACCTGCTGCGCGCGTATGCGCACGACACGCTCCACTACGGCTCCTACCGGGAGTACCGGCTCCTGGACGGCAAGGTCGTCCGCACGCGGTACGGCTTCAACAGCCGGGACACCCGCGGCAACACCTACTCAGCGCCCGACCCGCCGGGCGCGGCCTCCACCCGAAACATCGGCATCGTCATGGAGGGTGCCACCGACAGGGAGGCGGCGGCCATCACCCGCCGTGCCCTGGAGCTGGCCGGTGTCGCCGAGCCGCCTGGCCACGTGGAGGGGTTCGCCTGGCGGGACGTGACCGGCCGGCTCACCGGGGACGACATCGCCGCGCTCCCCCCGCACCCGTCCGGCAGCCAGGACGTCGGGGTGGAGCGGTACCTGTCGGCCATGGGCGACTACGGCAGCACCGTCAGTGCCCGCTACGGCCGTTTCCTTGCCGAATTCGGCGACGACCGGCCTGACCAGCTGCACGACGTGATCGTGCGCGCCGTGATCACCGGGTGCCGGGACGAGCTCGCCGCCTGGCTGGATGAGGTCTGTGGCACCGGCGCATTCCCGCGCCTGTTCAGGTCCCCCGGCTACACCGGCGACTGACCATCCCGCCTCGCCGCCACCGGCGGCACGACGAAAGCGCCCTCGCCCCACCCAGCTACGCCGGGATGAGACGAGGGCGCTTTCTGTTGGCCTACTGGCCTGCTGGCCTCTGACGGAACCGGGCCGCATCCGCCTCCGCGGCCGCCACAGCCTGAGGCGCCTGGTAGGCCGGCTGCAGCCGCGACCATAGCAGCAGCCTGCCCAGCCACGGCCAGCGCCGCTCGGTCCACCGGGCGGCCACGTAGTACGCCATCTGGACGAGCACCATCAGCGCAGTCGCCAGCGCCACGGTCGCCTCCTCGCTGAGGTCGGCGGGTACGGCGATGCCGAGGCTCGCGACGAGGCCGAGCAGGCCGCCGACGAGCTTGGAGGCGGCAGTCCGGATCAGGGAAGTGAGCACGCCGGTCATGGGTCACTCCTCGGTTACGGTGAGCCGGACCGTGATGTTCTCGATCGCGGACTCGATACGGGCGACCAGCTTGTCGACGTCGATCGGCTCGCCCTTGGTGGCCGCGGCAATCCCCTCGGCGAGCTGTCGGATGGCCATGCTCTGAGCCTCGACCTTCGCGGCGAGATCTTCGATCTTCCCGTTGATCTTCCGCAGCCACTCACCGTGGTTGATCAGGACCGAGGCCGGCTTCCACGTCGGGTTATCCGGCTTGGCGTAGGAAACCTTCATAGCGTCGGTCTCCCATACCGCCTTGTAGACGTCCTTCGCCGTGAGAGACACGTCCTCTCCCTTCATCGCCGCGGCCACCTTGGCGCGGAAATCGTTCATGTTGATCGAGTGCGGGTCCGGCTTGGAGGTGTTGACCTCCTTGTGACCCTTCACCGCCGAGGCGGGCAGGCCGAACGCCCTGCACAGCTCGGCGCACAGCTTGACGTAGGCGTCGAGCTGCTTAGTCGGCCAAGGGGTGCGGCCGTCGTTCTCGGCCTCGATCCCGATCGAGTTGCTGTTGGTGTGGTTCGGGCTCGTGCTCGGTGCGTTGTGCCAGCACCGCCCGGCCGCGACGACGTGGATCTCGCCGGTCTTCGACAGCCAGAAATGCGAGAGCGGCCCGTCGAGCCCGGGCCGCCCGTTGACGACGACGTGGCGATCGCCCCATCCGGCCGTATGGTGGCAGACGATGCCGCGCACGGCGGGCTGCTCACCATGCCCCCGGGTCTTCCACCCGGACACCTCGACCACCGGGTATCCGGTCCGCCGCGCGATGCTGGCGAGGTTGGTCAGCCAGGGCATCTCTCAGCCACCCCCGAGGATCTGCTGGGCGAACGCGCCGATCGCACCACCCGCTGCCGCCGCAGCCCCGGCCGCACCCCACATCAGGCGCTCCAGGCGGCGGATGCGCTGCTCGTGGTCGTCGGCGCGCGTGAGCTGGGTGTCGAGCTTGACTTCGATCCTGGTTAACCGCTCCAGAACCTCGTGACTGGATTCCGCCACTTGGCCCCCCTCTCCACGAGATCCCCTCCGGCAGGGCTTGCGTGCCGCGGCAGGCGGCAGTAGACAAGCGGCAGTCCCCCAACCCAACCGGTGAGGTGCGCCATGACTCAGGAGCAGCCGTTACGCAAGTCCGTCAGCAAGCCCGCCTGGACGCCGGGCGACATCCTCTGGCTGGTGATCACCTGCGGCTTGGCCTGGCCGTGGATATGGCTACGCCGGCGGCGCCGCACGGTGGTCACGCGTCACTACCGCTGACGCCGTCCCCGTCAGCGCGCTGCAGCCGGTCGAGCTCGGCGCGCAGCCGATCCACCTCTTTGCGGAGCTGCTCGAGCTCAGCGGTGAGTTCGTTCGACTTCGCCGCCCACTGCGCCGCTTCGTCGAGCGCCCGGTTGCGCTGCGCGACCACCTGCTCTAGGACTGCGGCCAGGGACACGGTGCTCTCACTCACCGGCGGTCACTCCCTTCATCGCCGCCTCGAACGCCTCATGCTCCTGTAGCGCGCGAGCCTGCATCTGCTCCTGGACCTGCATCCTGGCGATCTCGGCGAGCTGCGCGGCCTGCCGGGCACGGCGGAAATCGACCCTCGCGATCATGTCGGCCTTGACCGCATCCAGCATGCTCACGCTCGCCGGGGCGGCCAGGGCCCGCGCGGCGACCGTCGTGCCCGGCCGGATACCCGAGGCTCGCGCCGCCGGGGCATCAGAGACGATCCTGTGCATCCGCTTGAACGCGGCCAGGTGCGCCTCGCACAGGCGACGCGCCGCCTCGGCCGGCATCTCGTACGGGTTCATGGCCACCTGCCGTTCCATGCCCTGGGACGCGAACGGGTCGGCGGCGCGCCGGGCGACCTCCTGTATGGCCGGAAGGTGGATCAGGTACTCAAACGCCGCCTCGGCGTCGTCTGGGTCGGCCGGGTCGAACCCGTGCGCAGCGGCGAAATCCGTCAGCATGTCCTTCGGCATGGACACGCTGTAGGTGCCATCCGGTGCGTACTCGCTGGGCACCTGATAGACGAGCAGCCACCGGTCATCCTGGCTGTCGTCGGCAACGTCCGTAAGCACCCAATCCATCACACCCGCACCCCAAACCAATTGATGTGGTCGGCGGAACTGGTGAGGCTCGGGCCGCCCCATACCCAGCTGAACGAGCCGGGGGCCACGCCGGTGATGTTGAAGGGATGGTTGTTCGCGCTTCGGACCATGGCGGCGGGATACGGCGTACTCGCGTAGGTCGGGCCGTAGAAAATGGTGCCGGCCGTGCCGGAGACCATAACCCGCCCGCCCACGAATGCGCTGGTCGAGAAACCCGCGGTGAATTTACCCAATACCCTGACGTCCGCTCCCGAGATGGTGAGCGCACTGTCGGAGGTGACGTTCACCTGGCCGGAAGACTGGACGTTGACAGTGCTCCCTGAGACGGTCGCGGTTTGCTGCGCCGAGACGTTGACATCCTGCTGTGCCGTAACGATCGCGTTTTGCTGCGCCGTAACGGTAACGGTGGTGGTGGTGGACCGCACCGTCGCCGAACCCCCCTCCAGGGTGGCGACCCCGAACTCCGACAGGTGAACCTGCGCGTTCGACCAAGATCCCCCGTCGCCGTTGCGCAGATAGCAGAAACCGGACCCGAGGAACAGCTCGCCGCGGCGGGAGTTCATCCCGATGCCGGTGCGGATTCTCAGCTCGGCCTCGTTCGTCAGCGAGGGCGGCGCGGAAATGGTCGTCTCATTTGTGCCGCTCGACGGGTAGAACTTGATCTCCGGGTCGGTCGATCCCGCCGGGTTGACTACGATCCTCCGCCCGCTGGGCGCCGACCGCAACTCGCCCTGGATGGTGGCGTTGCCCGAGCTGGTGATGTTCACCGTCTGCGTGCTGCCGCTGTAGGCCCGAAAGCCAGACGCGTCGAACTCAACCCGCGATCCGCTCGCCGCCGACCGCAAGGTGAAGCTGCCGGAGCTGGACAGATTCACCGTCTCCGTGCTGCCGCTGTAGGCCCGAAAGCCAGACGCGTCGAACTCAACCCGCGATCCGCTCGCCGCCGACCGCAGGGTGAAGCTGCCGGTATTGCTGAGGGTGACTAGCTCGGTACCGGCCGAATTGTAGCCGTGCAGGCCGGTCGCGTTCAGCTCCACCCGCTGGCCGCTGGACGCCGTGCGGATGCTCGCCCCGATCAGCCAGTTCGAGCTAATCGTGCCAGCGCTGACCTTGCTGACGGTCAGCGAGCTGATGTGCGCATCGTCCAGCAGCAGCGCGCTCGAACTCACCGCGGCCGATGGCGCCGACGCGTTACCCGCCCGGTCCACGGCGACCACGCGCACCCACCGCGGCGAATCGTCCGGCACCTCCACCGTGGCGACCGCAGGGATCTGGGCCTGAATCATCCCGGCGTTCGCCGGCACCGAGCCGGCGAGCGTCGTGTCATCCGGGGTGAAACTGCTGCTGGTGCCGACGTGGATGTCCAGGTGGTCCAGGTCGAGCTCCAGATTGAAGGTGCCGCCGGTCGCCCGGCCGAGCTCGTGCCGGATCTGCAACGCCAACGGGGAGGCGGCCACCATGGGCGGTGCCGGGGTTGACGGTGGGATCGTGTCCGGGCTGGCCACCGCGGTCTCCACCGCCGACCACGCGCCGGCGTGGCCGGAGGTGTCCACGAGGCGGATGCGGAAGTCGTACTCCACCCCAGGGGACAGATCATTGATGATGGTGCTGGTCGCACCCCAGGGGGCGTACTCGGTCTGCCACTCGCCGGTCCCGCTCACCCGGTACTGGATCTCGTAGTGGTTGCCGTCGAGGATCGTCGAGCCGTCCTCGTTAAGCGGTGTCTGCCAGGTCAGCAGCATTGACGCCCGCGTGTTGCCCTCGGCGTCGACGTAGGAGCTGGTCTGGAAGGGCAGCACCCAGGCGACCTGGCCGGGGATCGTGCTGTCCACCACGGGCCGGGGGCCCACCGGCTCGAAACCAGTGCTGGTCAGTCGCCGCCCGAGCGAGCCCACCCCGATCGTGGTCTGCCCGGTCTCCCAGCGCACATAGTCGGTTAGGTCATACCAGGTACCGTCCTGATGCCGGTAGGCGACCGTCATTCCCTCAGTGACCGGCCACGACGCCTCCACCGCCCGGAGCACGAGCGGGTTGATCCGCTGCCCCCGGAACATGATCTCCACGTCCAGGTCGTACAGGCCGGCGTCCGGGTCGTAGACGTACACGTTGTCGCCGGGCACGAACGACCCGTCGACGATGTACTCGGAGGTGCTCAGCCTGAGCACGTTCTTGGTTCCCACGAACCGGTTGAGCTGCAATTGGGCGCGGGCCTGCGCGTTGCCGGTCGCCGTGCTGGACTCGCTGATGATCCTGGTGCGCCGCACTGGCTGGCCGCGAAGGTCCTTGTACGGGTTCGCCGTAATATCGGCGCTGCCGGTGGCAATCGCCGCGCCCTCGCCCTCCGCCAGCAGCACCACCCGGGTCGTGAAGTCCTCCACGTCCTGGGTGAGCTGCATGTCACCTGGTAGACCGGTCAGCGACAGGTCGCGGCCCTCGGCGCCCTTGCGGACGATCACGCACGTCGGCGTCGACCGGTACAGCTGCGCCTGTGTGCCGGCGTCGAGGGTGCCGTCCCCGTTGACGCGGTACTCGGCGCCGAACGTGTCACACACGTACCGGATCGCCTTGCGGCGCGACTCCCACTGGTGGCGGCCGGTGTAGGTGCCCGGCACCGAGTGCAGCGTCCCCTCGACGACTGCCGTGCTGCCACCGAGCACGGCCCGGATGCTGTTGGCGAAGGTCTGGTTGGTGATGACGAGGGGCGCCTCCAGGACCTCCCCCTTGTCGTCGGAGTCTCCGAGCCAGACTTCCATGCCCTGGCCGCCGATCACCAGGCGGTCCTCGTCCGCCTCCCGGCGGGTGAGCACGCCGACGTAGCGGGCCATGCGCAGCAGTCGCTCGTCGTACTGGGCGGGCTCGACCCGCCCGGCGACGATCGCCACGTGCCCGAAAAATTGCAGCCGGTCCGTGACGTCGCGGGGCGCGTCCACCAGCTCGACCGACCACGAGCCGAGCCCCATGACGACCTCGGTGACCGCCACGCCTACCTCCTGACCGCCGTCACAACCTCGGGCAGGGTGCCGATGTACTGGTCACGCAGGTTGACAGCCTGGTCGCCGCTCGCCGCCGAGCCGCCGCCGACGACCACGCCGAGGTAGCAGTCCAGCGTCGTGGTGCTCGTCTTGGTGATGCCGCCATCGGCGTGCGGCGTGAAAATCTTGGCCGAGCCGATGGTGACCCGGTTGCCGTCCGCGTCGTCCGTCGACCGCACGAGGTAGGAGGTGTTGTCTGCGAGAACCTCCGGCGAGGCGAGGTAGACGCTGACCGTGCCGGAGTCCCCCCGCTGCACGTACACCTCGACGAACCGCGACCCCCGCCGGACCGTCAGGTCGACGGTGACGCGCCCCGGCGTCCTCGTAGCGGCGAGGCGGACGGTCGCGGCCTCCGGCTCGTTGTGCAGGATGCTCGCCGACTCCCAGGCGACGATCGGGCCGTCGATGTCGATGTGCCACAGCTTCGGCCGCCATGCCCCTCCGGTGTAGGAGGCGACCTCCACGCTGGCGGGAGTGTAGAACCGGCCGACTCGCACCAGGCCGTTGCCCAGGTACCACTCGTCGGCGTTCAGCGGGGCCACCGTGCCCGTCACCTCGCGTCCAGGGAACCCTGTGACGATGCGCACGCGGCCGCGCATGTAGTCCTCCAGCGCGCACCCCCACCGCGGGGACACGCCGGCGGGCACACCGCGGTAGACCGTGATCGGCCCATCCTCGCCGGTTCGGGTCATCGCCGAGGGCATGGTGGGGCCGGTGTGGTAGCCGTAGTGGCCGATCGGCGGCGTGTGCCACCGCTCACCGGCCAGGCCGTGATCGTTCTGCCGCACCGCGCCCGTAAGGCGCGATTCGAGGTCGACCGCGGTGTCGGGCCCGTGGCGGGTGAGCGTGAGCGACCAGTCGATGTAGGTGGCCCGCACGACGTCCACCAGAGTGCTAGCAGCCTCGACGACCGTGTAGTAGCCGTCGCGCTCGCACTTCCGCCCGAAACGCACGGGGACCAGCGCGCCGCGCAGGCCGAGCACCGCCTCGTGCGCCGCGAGTACGTCCTCGCGCTCCGGCGAATTGACGGTGGGCCACGCCTCCCGGCCGCTCATCCGGAGCGTGCCCTCGCCGTCCTCGTCCACCTGCCGCGGCTCGGTCAGGCAGAGGCGACCGATGATCACGCGTACTCAGCCTCCAGGCTCCGCAGCCCGTCCCGGATCTCCACCAGGAGCTGCCGGGCCGTCCCCCGCAAGTCACGGAAGTTGAGGTCGGCGCCGTTCACGTTCAGCGTGAAGTTCTCGACGACGAGCCCGCGGCCGCCCTCGGCGACCGGCGCGGCCGCAACGCCGGGCAGCGGCGGCCCGCCGTACACCGCGGCCTCGACGCCGACCGTCGCGGCCGACGCCATCCGCCCGGCGGCCGCCATCACCACGCCGAGCTGCTCCTCCATGCCCAGCGCCAGGCCGCGCGGCAGCTCGCGGCCAATCGCCGCGAAGACCTTGGACGGGCTGGCGATCCCCAGGACGCTCTTGGCCCAGTTGGCGATGCTCCCGAACAGGTTCTGAATCTGGCCGACGAGCCAGTTCCATAGGCTCACGATCCCGTTCCAGAACCCGATCACCAGGTCCCGGCCGGCGTTGTAGAGCAGGCTGCCCATGTTGCCGAGGGCGCCGAGGATCTGGCCGGGCAGGTTCCGCACGAGCCCGACGACGCTGCCGATGGCGCTGGAGACCGCGCTGGTGATGTTGTTCCAGACGCCGCCGAGGAAGCTGACCAGCGAGTTCCAGGCATTGGACCAGAGGGACCTGACGGTGTCCAGGCCGCTGGAGACGACGTTGCGGACGGCGTTGATCGCGGTCGAGATGACGTTGCGGATGGCGTCCCACGCGCTGGAGGCGACGTTGCGGACGGCACTCCAGCCTGCGTCCCACGTGGTGCGGATGCCGCCGAGGATGTTGGCGATGACGTCCCGGATCGCGTTGATCGCGGACGAGATGACGTTGCGGATGCCGTCCCAGATGGCCTGGGCGGCGGTCCGGATGCCGCCCCAGACGTTGCCCCAGATCGAGCGGATCGCCCCCAGGACGCTGCTGATCGTGTCCCGCACCGCGGAGATCGCCGCGCTCACCGCGTTGCGGATGCCGTTCCAGGCCGACGTCAGGGCCGACGAGATCGCGTTCCAGGCTGCATCCCAGGTCGTGCGGATGCCGCCGAGGATGTTGGCGATGACGTCCCGGATCGCGCCGAAGATCGACGCGACGAACTGGTAGGCGTTCTGGAACCAGGACCTGATGCCGTTGACCAGGTCAGGGATGATCGAATTGCCGACCAGCTCGTTCCAGAGCCACCGGAACGCATCGATGATGATGTCGATCGCGCCGGTCACGATGTCGGCGACCCACTGGATTGCGGGCACCAGCATCGACACCAGCACGTCGGCCAGCGCGGTGACGATCTGGATGATCGGCGGCAGGATCGTCGTGAGCAGCTGAATCAGCGGCGGCAGCAGAGGCGTCAGGGCGGTCAGGATCTGGCCGAACGCCTGCGCCAGCGCCCCGATCAGCGGCGCCAGGGCCGTGACCAGCTGCACCAGCGGCGGCAGCAGCGCCCCGATCAGCTGCCCGATGAGCGGCAGGATCGGCTGCAGCGCCTGCAGCACCTGCATCACGGCCTGCGCAACCTGGACGAAGGCGGGCAGCAGGCCGCTGATCAGCTGCGGGATGAGCTGCAGGATCGGCGGCAGCAGCGAGCGGATCGCCTCGGCGAGGAACTGCCCGATCTGCGCGGCCAGCGGCGCCACGGCCGCGGCCACCTGCTGGAACGCGCTCGCGATCTGCGGCAGCACCGGCTGCAGCGCGTTCGCCAGCGCCTCTACGACCGGCGCGAGCAGCTGGGCCAGCAGCTGCAGCGCCGAGCCGAGAACTTGGCCAATAAGCCCGGCGAGCTGCCCGATCACCGGCAGCAGCGGGGAGACGGCGCTCAGCATCTGCCCGATGCCCTGGGCCAGGGCGACCAGCCCTGCCTGGATCTCCGGCGCGCCGAACGCCGTGACCAGCGCCTGGCCGATGACCTGCAGGTGCGGCAGCAGCGCCTGGAGCGCGGACGCCAGGGCCTGCGCCAGCAGCCCGGCCACCTGTGCCACGAGCGGCAGCAGCGGCGCGAGCGCGGACGCCAGGGCCGCCACGCCCTGGGCGATGGCCTGCACGCCCTGCTGCACGGCGGGCTGGGCCAGGGCGTCCATCAGCGCCCGGGCGACCACCGTAAGGGCCGGAGTGATCGTCTGCAGCGCGCCCGCCAGCGTCTGGCCGATCGCCGCCGCAACCTGGGCGACGGCCGGGAGCAGCGGCGCGAGCGCGGCGACCAGCCCGGCGATCGCCTGAACGATGGCGGTCAGGGCCTGATGCAGGGCGGGCTGGCTGAACGCGGCGACCAGCGCCTGACCGACGGTCACGAGAGCCGGGGTGACCGCGCCGATCGCCTGGGCGAGCGTCTGCCCGATGAGCCCGGCGAGCTGGCTGACGGCGGGCAGCAGCGGGGTGAGCGCGCCCACCAGGCCGCCGACCGCATTCACCAGTGCCAGTGCCCCGGAGTGCAGGGCCGGGCTGGACAGCGCTGTGATCAGCGCCTGGCCGAGGGCGGTCAGTACGGGGGTGACCGCGCCGATCGCCTGGGCGAGCGTCTGCCCGATGAGCCCGGCGAGCTGGGCCACCTGCGGCAGCAAGGGGGCGACCGCCGCGACCAGGTTGCCGATGGCCTGGGCCAGGGCGACCACGGCGGCGTGCAGGGCGGGCGCGCCGAGCGCCGTGACCAGCGCCTGCCCGAGGGCGATCAGCCCCGGAATGAGGGCCTGGACCGCCGTCAGCAGCGTGACGGCGATCTGCCGGGCCAGTTCGACGACCTGCGGCAGCAGCGGCGCGATCGCCTGCGCCAGGGAGACCACCGTGGTGGCGAGTGCCTGCGCGCCCTGCTGCAGCGCCGGATTGCCGAGAGCCGCAAGGAGCGCCTGGCCAAGCTGGGCGACGGTAGGCGTGACGGCCTGGATCGCGCCCGCCAGGGTCTGCCCGGCGAGCGCGGCGAGCTGGGCGACCGTGGGCAGCAGCGGCGCGAGCGCGGCAACCAGCCCGGCGATCGCCTGAACGAGGGCGACCACGGCGGCGTGCAGGGCGGGCTGGGACAGCGCGCCGATGAGGGCCTGGCCGAGCGTGACGACCGCGGGGATGACCGCCTGCAGCGCCTGGGCGAGCGTCTGCCCCACCATGCCCGCGAGCTGGGCGGCGGCCGGGAGCAGCGGCGCGAGCGCGGCAACCAGGTTGCCGATCGCCCCCACGAGCGCCAGCGCCCCGGCGTGCAGGGCGGGCGCGCCGAGCGCCGTGACCAGCGCCTGCCCGAGAGTGACGACGACGGGCGTGACCGTCTGGACGGCGGCCGCCAGGGTCTGCCCAACCAGCCCGGCGACCTCGGCCAGCAGCGGCAGCAGCGGCGCGACCGCGGCCAGCAGGCCACCGACGGCCTGACCGAGCGCCTGCGCGCCAGCGCTGAGCGCGGGGCTGGCGAACGCAGCCGACATGCCCTCGGCGACCGCAACCAGGCCGGGGGCCAGCGCGGCCAGGGCGGAGCCCAGCGTGGTCACCAGGGCCGCCAGGCCCGGCCCGATCGCCACCGCGATCGCCGCTACGTGTGGGGCGAGGGAGGCGATGACGGAGACCAGGGCCGTGAGGATCGGCACGAGCGCGGCACCGACCTGGGCCAGCGCCTGGAAGATCGCGACGAGTGCGGCCTGGCCCTGCGCGCTGTCGAGGAAGGCGTGGAGGCTGTCGAGGATTCGCCCCAGCGTGGCGAGCACGCCGACGCCGGCGGACTCCGCCGCCCGCAGCACCGCGGCCACGATCCCGCCGAGGTCGACAAGGATCGCGCCGAGCTGCTTGAGCACGGCCAGCGCGTTGTCCAGCCAGGCCACGGCCCGCCCGGACGCGGCGGCCTCGGACATGAACTGGCCGAACCTGGCGAGCACGTCAGCGAACGCCGGTGCCAGCCCGGCCAGCCAGCTCGCGCCGACCACGCCGAGATCGCGGAATCCGGCCAGCAGCGGCTGCAGGGCGGGAATCAGAGCGGCGACCGACTGCCGCGTCGAGGCGAAGATCGAGTCGATGGCCGCGATCGACTCGGACGACCGGACAAACTTCAGCACCTCCAGGGCCGCCCGGCCGAGCTCGGCCGCCAGCCCGCTGACCCCCCTGTTCAGGGCGTTCAGGACGGGCAGCAGCGACCACATCTGGCCGACCAGCGGCTCAAAGAAGGCGTCCTGAGCCGCCAGACGCAGGCCCTGGAAGGCGCCGTGCATCTGAAACAATTCGTAGGCGACCTCGCCGGCGAACATGCTCAGCCCCTTGCCGGCGTCGAGGAACGCCTCCAGATCGCCGCTGATCGCCGCAGCGAAGGCTTCGCGGACGCCTGACAGGGCCAGCCGCAGCGTGCCGAGCGCGGCGGCCCCCATCAGGAGGCCGCCCGGGAGTGCCGCCACGATGCCGCCCGCCGGCGCGAGCGCGGACGTCAGGGCGACCCCGCTCGCCGCGGCCGACCCGGCGGCCGCCGCGAGCGTGCTCAGCGCCACCGCCGTGGTGGTCGCCCGCGCGCCGGCGGTCGCCAGCGACCCGAGCGTGCGGGTCAGGCTGCCGCCCAGACTGGCCAGGCCCGAGGCGGCCCCGGTCACGGCCCTGCCGAGGCCCCCGACGCTCCCGGCGGCGCTCGCCGCGCCCCTGCCGAGGCTGACCAGACCTCCGGCGGCATTGACTGTCAGGCTGCCGATGCGCCCCAGGCCCGAGGCGGCCCCGGTCGCGGCCCTGCCCAGCCCGGTCACGTGACCGATGGCGCCCGCCGCCCCCCTGCCGAGGCTGGTCAGATGGCCGCCCGCGCTGCTCGCGGCCCTGCCCAGCCCGCCCAGTGCGCCAGCGGCTCCCCCCAGGGCCGTCCCGAGGCCGCTGGTGCCGCTGCGCAGTGCCGACAGGGTGCTGCGCAATCTCGTCAGCGAGCGGTGGGTGTTGTCCGCCTCGCGGGCGATTCGGCGCAGCCCGGCCGTGGTGCGGTTGACCGGGCGGTCTATGTCATCGGCTAGGACGCCGAGCCTGATCAGGAGGTTCTTGATGCTCGCCATCCCGAACCTCCTCCCGGTGCTCACCCCAGCGGGGAAGGAAGTCCTGCAGGCGCGGCCGGCGGCCCTTGCCAGTGCCGAGGGCCGAGACGACGTAGTACGAGATCAGGGCCGCGAGCGCGTCATCGCGCTGCGGCCCTATGGGTCCGAACACCGCCTCGAATGCGGCCCATTCGGCGAGCTCGCGGGCGGACAGGCGGCGTTCCAGCTCGGCGACGGTCATGCCTCCGAGCGCGAGCGCTAGGCGGAAGAGGAGCCCGCGTCTTGGGTTTCGCCAAAATTTTCGGCGAGCTCCTTAACGTCGGACTCGGTCATGCCCGACAGGCGGCACGCGCTCTGGAAGAGCTGCATGATCATCCAGGACGGGGCCTCGCCGAGCTTGGCGGCCTCGTGCTTGTCGAAGAAGGGCGACCCATCCTCGTTGATCGCGCACATGGCGACCAGGCGGGACATCGCCCGCTTGAACGAGACGCCCTTGCCGTCCTTCGACCGGGCGATCGACTCCTGGTAGCTCTCCAGCTCATCCGCACTGAGCCCGCGCATGCGGATCTTGCCGACCTCCCGGCCGTGCGGGTCGACGAGGGTGACTTCCTCGGCCGGGAGGCGGCGCGACGCCGCCCAGAACTGCTCTTTGGTCAGGTACACGCTTGCTCCTAGGAGGCGGGAATCTCGACGTCCTCGGCTGGCTCACGGGTGATCGCGAACTGTACCTGGATTCGGGCGGCCTCGTTCTCGCCCACGTTCGCGAGTTTCGACACGGTGGTGACCCGGACCGGGAAAATGTCCATCTTGCGGCCGGGTGCGTCCCCGCCGAGCATGCGGACGATGAACCCCTCAGCGTCGCGCGGCATCAGCTCGCGCGCATCCTCGCCGGTGGGGTCCGCATACAGCGTCAGGCTGGACTCCTCGGCGGTGATCGCCCCTGGGATGGTCGCGGTGAACCGCGAGTTACCGTCCGGCGTCTCGATCTGCTCACCGCTCGTGGACCAGCCTTCGGTCGCGGCCAGCTCGCCGGTGAGGTCCGTCCCCGCGTCCAGCTCGGCGCGGGTTGGGTTGCGGTAGTCGCTCAGCGTGGGAACCCACAGCCACCGGGCGGTGCCCGTAGGCCAGTACCGGGTGACCGGCGTGATGGGCGTTGCAGGCATCGTCATCCCCCCTTGCTGCGCCGCCGCCGCCGCGGCGGCTTTTCGGTGGCAGCAGAAAGCCCCGGAGACTCCGGGGCCTCGGTCGGCTCGGCCGGGTCCGGCTCCTTCGGCCGCCACCCGGCCCGCCGGTGGTGTTTCACGCTCTGTGTGGGCACCCGCGCCGTCCTGCCAGGCAGATTCGGGTGCACCATCTCCACGTACGCCAGCGCCACTACCCCTCCCGTGTCACCCCCGGAAGCCGGCCTCGCGGGCGGCGTCGCCGACGGCCTGAATGACCTCGCGGTCGGTCTGCTCGAACCACGGCCGTGCGCCCCTGACCAGGAAGGGCCTGGCCGGGTGTGAGAACCACCTGTTCCTGTCGCCGAAGAGCGGGGCTCGAAAGTATCCGTCCCGGTCGTTGTTCTCGTACGGCCGGGCGTGCGGGGCGCGAAAGCGGTCGACCTCGATCGCGAGCCCCGGGTTCTTCTTCGAGACGCCGATCTTCAGCCGGGTCGCCCGGGGTATCCGCGTCGACCAGGCCGCCTGCGCCCGGACCGAGAACAACGCTTTCTGCCCGATGCCCCTGAGCTCCTGCCTGAGCTTGCTGCGCAGGTTGGACGGGAACCGGTCGAACCGCTCGGCGAATCGGCGGATCTCCAGGCCGCCCCTGGTGAGCTGAGCCATCGTCACCACCTGGCGGACGTGAACGCCTCGATGCTGAGGGTGAACCGCGTGACCACGGTCGCGCCCTGCTCGGTCTGCGTGATCGCCGTCTCGTCGGTGGTCAGGCGGCAGGTCATGACCACGCCGCCGAGGGTCTGGTCGGCCGCGAGCTCGGCGGCGAAGGCGTTGATCATCTCGAAGGTGCGGTCGAGCACCGGCTCCACGTCGTCGTGGCGGCCGCGCCACGACGAGGCGAGGCAGGCCACCTGGTAGCTCTCGCGGTCCGGCGCGGCCGCCGCCTGCTGCCGCTCCCGGGTCGAGGTGACCGCGGCCTCGCCCGGCTCGCCGGTGAAGGCGATGCACACGATGTCATCGGCGTCCACCTGGCCGCGGGTCGGCTGGCCGAGCGTCACCGTCACCGGCACGGTGCGGCCGCGGATCACCGCGGGCGGGATGGCGCGCCTCGCGGCGGCCACGAGCGCCCGCAGGGCGGCCGGTATCGTCGACACGGTCGGCTGCATGGGGCGATCGCTCCCGGGGATTCCAGGGTCAGGCTGAACCTGACCGGAGGCGGGTCAGGCTGAACCTGACCTCCGAACGGCGAATGGACGCATCGCGGCTACCCGACCGGGATCTCCTCCTGAGGCCGCTTATCGAGGCCCAGCAGCTGCCGCACCGCGTAGGGCAGCGCGTAGGTGACGCCCGGCACCACCACCTCGTCGGCGGGCAGCGTCGGGCGGCCGCCGAGCCCGTTCAGCTGGCTACTCCGCCACAGGTGCGCGGTCAGCTCCAGCGCAGCCAACCTGAAATTGGGCGGGATCGGAGAGCGCCCGGCCCGGTAGGTCACGCGCACCCGGCCGACCGGCTGCGACAGGCGCACCAGGCCTGCCGCCCCATCCAGCGTCCACCCGTGCACCCCGGCCACCGGGTCGGCCTGCGGCACCGCCTCGCCGCCGGGCACCCGAACGACCGACTGGACGGCGATCACGGGCCGTTCCAGGATCACGGTCCGTCCCTCGCCGTCGGCCACCCGGTCGACCGGGGCGACGTGCCCCATCCGGTCTTCGATCATCCGGCAGGCCGCTCGGATGAACCCCCGCAGCTTTTCGTCGTCGCCCGGCTCGCCCTCCTTCTTCAGGTGCTCGCGGGCGTCGGCGAGACTGACGAATGCGCCGCCCGCCGCGGGCTGCACATCGAACACGTCGGTGTACGCGCTGGCGTTGACGCCGGTCGCCACCCAGCGGACCACGTGCAGCCCTACCTGCGCGGCCACGTATTCATATACGTACACGCCGGGCTCGACCGAGCTGATCGGGTCCGAGGTGACCGCGGTGCCGTCCGGCAGGGTGATTGTCACCCGCACCTCGCCGGCGTCCGCGGGGCTGCCGTCCGGCCCGGTGACCGTCCAGCGCAGCGGCACCACATCGCCCAGGTCGTACATCCCGACTCCCCTCACCAGCAGTGCCGTGCGGCCGCCACGCCACGGCGGGGCGGGCGGATGCTCCAGGTACGGCGGGGCGGCCCGACCGGGCCGATGTCGTAGGAGCGGACAATCGCCAGCATCTCATCGGCCGTACCGGTGTCGTCGGCCGGGACGATGAACCCGCCGACCAGCGCTTCGGCGGCCGTCGCCTCGTCGGCGAGCGGGACGGCGGCGCTCACCAGCAGTGCCTCGTCGGCCGCGGCCACGTCGTCCAGGCCAACCAGCCGCACCGCGGCCAGCGCGTCCGCTGCGGCCGCGGTATCCGGCAAGCCGACCAGGCGCACCGCGTCCAGGGCGTCAAGCGATACCGCCGCATCCGTCACATCCAGGTCCGCGGCCACCTGCAGCACCTCGCCGCCCTCACCGTCCTCGGCGAGAGCGAGCTCGGTGATTACGCCCAGGGCGTCGTCGGCCGCACCGGTGTCGTCGGCCGGGACGATGAACCCGCCGACCAGCGCTTCGGCGGCCGTCGCCTCGTCGGCGAGCGGGACGGCGGCCGCGGCCGCAGCCTCGTCGAGGACCGCGCCCTGGTCGTCGAGGCTGAGCGACGCCGCGGCCGTCAGGACATCGGCCCCGGCGCCCGCCTCGGCGAGCGGCGCCGCGGCCGTGGTCCCCAGCGCCTCGGCCGCGCCGGCCTCGTCGGCGAGCGGGACGGCGGCAGCCGCGGCGAGCACGTCGTCGGCCGTACCCTCGTCGGCGGCGGCGACCTGACGGGTGATCAGCAGCGTCTCGGCACCGGCCCCGGCATCGGCCAGCGGCGCCGAGGCGGCGACGTCGAGGGCCTCGTCGGCCGCACCCTGGTCGTCGAGGTCGACGGGCGTACTGGGCGATTCGGCGACACCGTCCGGCCCAGGCTCCTGAGTCGCCCCGGTACCGCCGGTCAGGTCGTACCCGTTGCCGGAGTCGTCGACGGTGCTGGGGGTGATGAGCTTGTAGTAGGCGCGGATGCCGGACGTCCGCACCGGCTCCAGATACGGCGCCTCGTCCTTGAGCTCCTGCTCGGTGAGGGTGGCCGACCACCACTTGACGCCGGTGACGCAGCCGTTCAGCCACTCGCCGCTGTATATCGACCGCCCGATCTGCCAGGTGGCCTGGTTGACCGCTCCCTGGTTTGTGATGTTGACCGTGGTCCAGGTCGGCGACTGGTCGGTTTTCCATACCGCGACGCCGGTCGACCCGGACATCGCGACGCCGAAGAAGTACCAGACGCCGACCTGCATATCCACCAGCGGCACAGCGGTGAAGGTCGCGCTGGTGATGAACTCCATGTAGGTACCGGAGTTCGACGTCTGCAGGATGGCGAAATGATCGCCTTGAGCGGGGTTGGCCAGGCACCACGCCGTCTGCCAGGTATTCCTGTCGACGGCGAGCCGGACCCAGCAGGTGACCGAGTAGTTGGACTGGGTGCCGAGGTTGACCGTCCGCTGGTACGTCTGCGATTCGGCGGTGAACCGGACAGCCATCTCAGGTTACGAGGATCGGCCCGCTGTACAGCACCGGCACCTCTGGGGTGGCCGTGACCCGCACCCACATGTGCCACATCCCGTCCGTCAGCGTCACATCGCCGCCCGGCCCCACCAAGATCCGCGCGTCCGCGCCTGCGGGCGTCACGTTCGCCCACGTGGCCGCCACCCAGTCGCCCTCGTCGGGCTCGGATGTGCGCACAATCGCGACGTCGACCGGCTCGTTGCCGATCACGCCGCCCACCCAGGCATAGATGTACTCCCGGCTCAGGGAGGAGATCCGCAGCGGGCCAGGGCGCATCACACCTCCACAGGCACAGGATCGGGCAGGGGAACATCCGTCCGCGGCGGCCGGACGATCCAGGTACGGCGAGGCGCCCCAGCGGCGCGCATCGTCCGCGGCCGCCCAATGGCCCCGATCTCACGCAAGCGCCGGGCGGAGAGGGTGTCGGCGGCCGCGCCCACGTCGGTCAGGCCGACGTCCAGCATCAGCCCGGCGAGCAGGGTGTCGGCACCCGCGCCGGCCTCGCCGAGCGTCACGGCCGCAGCGACGGCGAGCGCGTCGGCCGCGGCGGCGGTCTCGGCCGCTGGCACGGCGGAGGCGACCGACAGCGTGTCATCGGCTACGCCCTCGTCGGCCACCGGATGCGGCTCGCCGACCGCCAGCATCTCGGCGGCGGCCGCCATCTCGGCGAGCGGGACGCTCGCGGCGGCGCCAAGCGTGTCGGCGGCGCCACCTTCCTCGGCGAGCGCGGCCAGGAGGGCGCTCATATCGGCCGCGGCTCCGACCTCGGCGAGCGGCACCGAGGCGGCGACAGTGAGCGTGTCCGTGGCCGCGGCCTCGTCGTCCAGTGCTTTGCTCTCCGGGACGACTCGCGAAAGTGTGCGGTCCCGGAATCGGGCGAGTGACATCAGTCAGGCGTGGTCACAGACCACGGGAAGTTGCGGGCGGTCCCGGCGATCTGCTGGAGCGTCACCCTGCCGGTGTACGGCACCGGAACAGGGATGCTGATCTTAATAGGGTTGTCCTGAGGGCCCGCGAACGTTGCCCGGTAGGCCACATGTTCGGTTCCCCCACTCACCACGTTCTCCCAGATTGTGACCTGCAGGACGTCGCTGGTAGTCCCGAACGCCATCTCGGAGGTGTCCACGTGCAGGGTGAACGTGCGCGGGCCGGTCAGCGTGGTGAGCGTGTGCTCGACCCCGATCGTGGCAACCTGAACGCCGCTGGCGACGATAGTAAGCATGCCGCCCTCTCAGTAGGTGAAGCCGTACAGGCCCACCTCGAAGTTTGTGGTTCCGCTGACTGTGTCTTCCACGCGCCCGCCGCGAACCGCAAGCCGCGTCCCAGCCGGGATCGCCATCGCCAGCGGGTAAAACTGCGGGCTCGCAGGACTCACGTAATCGTCGGAGGCGGCTGTAGAGAACCGATGATCCGGAATGATCACGGTCTCCGATCCTGCGGGTCCGATGCCGACATCCAGGGCGAAATGCGCACTGTCGGCGAACTGCTGCCAGCCCTGCACTAGAACCATCAGGGCGTGAATCGGATGGACGGTGGATGCCGTCACCTCGTGCCAGCTCCAGTCGGTCTTATCGACCGAGGTTCCGGGGACGAGCTGGAGCCCTCCCGAGGTGGTCGCGCCGTAGGTCGTGATCAGCGTGGGGGCGGCCAGGCCAGTATCAGGTTCCCCACCAAAGAGCTGGACATAGATACGGGCCCGGCGGTTGGCCAGCTCGCCTCCGACCCGGGCCTGCAGCGTAGCGCCGACGGGCAGCCGGAGCGGGAACATGGTGCAGTAGCGGTGCCGATGTCCTAGCAGCAGATCCGCTACAACTACGGTGCCGTCGCAACCCAGATCGAGCGATGTCGCGGTGTTTCCTCCGCCGACCGAGGTCTGAAGGTAGGTTCCGAGTGCGATCCACCCGGTTTCGAACGGGATTTCGGAGGTTATCGTCACCCACGATCCTTTAGCCCCGGCCGTGGAGGAGCCGACGACTTCCACGGCCACAGGCGGCAGGGTCTGCGTGGGGAACTGCGGCAGCGGCCACTGCATGATCAGCTGAAAGTCACGGTCGCCGTCGCCGTCCAGACCTGTCCAGACGCCTTGGTGCCCTGGGAGCTCACCCGCCTGTTGAACAGCAGACCCACGGTGCTCCCGGCCGAGGCGGTGCCGCTGGTGATGTCCAGGCCGAACTCCTCCCAGTCGAAATTGGCGACGCTCGCCCCGAACGTCGCGCTGAACTGCATCGACCTCGTCCCGAGGGTCGCGGCCGAGCTCACCGGCTCGAACCACGTGTCCGACCCGGCCAGGTCGGTGTCGGCGTAGTCGGCCGCCGTGGTGCCGTTGCCCACACCGATCCGGGTGTGGGTGGCGTCCATGGCCTGCCCGCTGCCCCCGGTAAGCAGGGTCATCAGCAACGTCCAGCCCGCGTTCGTAATGACATTGCCGACCACCTCGGACACCGCGTACGGCCGCACCCGCAGCGCGTGGAAGTGGCGACCGAGCGGCTCACCGATGCCGGTCCTCCGCCGCACCCACGCCACGGCCTCAGAGTCCCACCGTTCCACGAGCCAGTGCGTGGTGCCGCGCCCGGACTCGGCCGGGCCGGCGCCCACCGTCACGCCGAGGGCGTCTGCTGCGCGCCCAGCGTCCATCTCACACCCCCGTCTCGGTCTGCTTGTTCGCCGCCGGGCGGCGCGCCTTGTTCGCCGCCGGGCGGCGCGCCTTCGCCTCGGCCCCGCCCTCGCCCTGGCCGCCGAGGAGCCCGTGCCTCTCGGCATCGGACCGGCGGATGGGCTGGCCCGGCGTGCACCACAGCCACCGGGCGGCCGGGTCGGTGTCCGGCACCACCCGGCCGTCCTCGGTCAGGCACAGCCGGGCAGCCGCGGTGACCCACTCGCCGCCCGGCTCATCGATCACGTACCGCATCGCTCACCTGCAGGAGAGTGGGGGCGCCCGCCCCCGCAGGGCGCCCCAACCTCGACGTCAGTCGCCGCCACCGCCATCGGCGAGGGTGACGACCCCGAAAGCTTTCGGCCTGTAGTGGATCATCGCCACGCGGACGTCGGCGCGGACGGCGACCTTGCCGCTCGCGAAATAATCGGAATGGCTGTTGCTGACCTGCACCTCGACGCCCCGCCTGACGGCCAGCTCGGAGAAATTGGCGTAGTCGCCCGCGACGACCTTGTCCGCCGGGGCCGCCACGGTCTCCACCACCGGCACACCCCAGATCGTCATCGGGCCGGGCATGCTCGGGTGCCCCCACACGTAGACACCGTCCGTGGTGCGCATCAGCCGCACCTGCTCCCAGACCGAGGGGCGCACGAACAGCACGGACGGCTCGGCGAACCCGTCCTCGCGGATCTTCCGGAACAGCTTGTAGATGGCGTCCGGCAGCGGGTCCGTCCCCTGAGCCTGCGTCTGGATGCCGACAACGTTGGCCGTGCCGAGCAGGTTCACGCCGGTGCCGGTGCCGTTGAGCACCTGCGAGTCCAGGCGCTGCCGCAGCATGTAGGGGAGGCGGTTGTTGACGTACGCCTCGGCCCGCGGCTCGTCCTCGAACGTCTCGTCCGTGATCGGCAAGAAGACGGCGATCTTGCGGACCTGCACCGCCTTCTCGGTCAGCTCCAGGGTCGCCTCAGGGTAGGCGGCACCCTCCGCCGTCTCGGCCGCGGTGGTGGCGAACGTCGTCTCCTCCATGTAGACGACGCTCGCCTGGCTCGTCGGCGTCTGCGGGATGCGGTTGACCACGTGCGGCGCCGGGGCCGTCGGGAACAGCTCCACCCGGCCGGTCCGCGTGCTCTCCGGCTCCCACGACCCGGTGCTGAACAGGTCCTTCAGGTCGATGTCCAGGTTCGCCGACGGGCCGGTCCCAGCGCCGGGCCGGTACCCCTTGAACGCGGCCGACTCCACGAACAGCCGCCCGAGGGACTTCGGCCGGCCGTCCTTCAGCTGCGGCTCGTCGGCTCGCGCCCCGTCGCCGGGCTCGGCGCCGCCCTTAGACTCCTGCTCCCGGGCGATCGCCGCGGCGCGAGCCACGACGAGCAGCTCGTCGACCTTCTGCTTACGCTCGTCGATCTCCTCGTTGAGCTTGCGGATGTGCTCGACCTTGGCGAGCGTGTCGCCCGGGATGCTCTTGACCCGGGACATGTCGTACTCGGGGCCGGCCTCGCGCAGGATCGTCGCGAGCTCGTCGCGCTTGGCGTTCAGCGCCTCCCGCGCCTCCTTCAGTGCCGGGAACTCGACAATCCGCTCCGGTGCTTCCACCGTCATGGCTTTTCTCCCCTAGATCCCCTGGATGCGAGCGATCGAGGCCGCGACCAGCGAGGCGATCTCCTCGTCGGTCGGGTCCTCGTCGCCTGTAGGTGCGTCAAGCAGGCGCTTCAGCCGCCGCATCTCGTCCTCCAGCCAGCCCAGGAGCTCGGCTGACGACGGCGCGAGGCCGGTCCTGCCCTTGGCGCGCCGGAGCGCTAGGACGTCCGAAGCGCGGTCAACGAACGCGGACACCACGGCCAGGGCGTGGTGACCCTCTTCTGCGAACTTCATGGGGCCGCCCGGCTGCGCGCGCAGCTCCGGCGGCTCCCGGTCGGCGTCCCTGATGTGCGCCGCAAGGTGCCGATACACGCCCTCGCGGTCGGCCTCCGGGATGTTCGCGCCCCCGCGGGCGCCGTTGAGGATCGCGATCCCGGCCAGGCAGGCCCGGATGTTCGCTGGCCCGCGGACGCCGTGGTGGTGCGGGAACTTGTAGCTGCTCTTGGCCTCTGGGTCGCCGTTCTCGTCGACCCAGGCGAACACCGTCCGCAGCTCGCTCGGCCGCAGGTCGTTCGGCAGCGCCGCCACCGTGGCGGGGCCGTCCCAGCTGCGGGACACCACGGGCGTCTCGTGCGGGGCGATCGCCCGCTTCCGGCCCGAGGGCGCCACTGAGGCCGTTGACGCCGCCTTCGCCGACAGCGTGCGCACCCCGACGCCGGCGCCCACGAGCACCGGGGACACTTCGTGCACGCGCACCTTTTCCAGGAAGCGGACCTGGCGGCCCTCGAACTCCCCAAAGCTCTGCTTGACGACGTCGAAGCCGTACGACCACTGGCCGAGGTCGCCCAGCTCCTTCACCACGGTGAAGGTGTCCCGTCCCGCGGCGGTGTTCATGAAGAACTGGCCTTCGAGGATGGCCTGGGTATCCGTCTGCCGGATGCGCGCCTTGCCGACCGGCAGCGCGCCCTGCCACGAGGCGTGGCCGTAGGCGGAGATCGGCACCTCCGCGCCGTCCTCGAAGGCACCCGGCCGGGTCACGTCGCCATCGGCGTCCACCACGTTGAAGGTCGAGAAGATTGCGGTGACCTCGCCCCGGTCCGCATTCTTGATCTCCACGCGGAGGCTCTTGGTGTCCATCACTGCTCCTCATCGGGATCGTCAGTGCCGACGGGCAGCCCGGCGACCGGCGAGGTGGCCCCGGTGGTGCCGGGCGGGTGCAGCTGCACCGAGACGAGGCCGGTGTGCCGCAAGAGGCCCACGTCCTGGGCCAGTACGGCGGCCTTGGCGGACTCGGCGGTGAAGCCCTCGCGGACCAGGTATGCGACGGTCTGCGCCTCGATGTTGAAGATCTCGGCGGCGTCCCGAGCGTCCTCCCGTAGGAACGCCACGTCGCGGTCGTCGTACCAGAGCTCGGCGCCCGACGGTGCCTGCACGATTGTCGACAGGGCGCCCACCGCGCTGCGCCACAGCGGGCGAAGCGTGCCGTCGGCGAATCTGCGTCTCGCCTGCCCGTAGTTGCCCGCGTTGAGGCTGGACCCCTGCAGGCCCTCGCTGAAGCCCACGATCGCGGCGGGCACCCCGGCGGCCGCCGCCAAGCGGGCCTCGCCGAGCGCCTGCACCGCCTTGTAGTCCAGGTCCCTGAGGCTGAACGTGAGAGGAACCACGTCCGCCCCGCCGCCCAGGTATAGCGTCGAGTAGGCGCGGTCGATGCCGCGGTGCTGCTCGTCCATCAGCGCCTTGAACCGCTGGAACATCTCCGGCGTGACGCTCGCGTCGAGGCGCACCGCCAGCCGTGGCGTCGCCGCGTTCTCGAAGAAGCTGAGCTTGTGCCTGGTGGCGGCGAGGTCGGCCCCGATGTCCCGCAGCACCGGGGTCAGCCAGCTCATGCCGCGCCACTCGGCCGTCGGGTCGGGGATCGGTGCGAAATGCGCCACGTCATTCGGCAGCAGGAACCACTCCTTCGCCGTCCCCGGCGGGTGGTAGTAGTAGCCGATCACCTCGGCGTCCAGCGCCCGGCCGTACAATTCCGGCTCGCTCCTCGACCCCGAGACGATCGTCACCCAGTCCGGCCGCAGCCGCCGCAGCCGGTCGCCGATACGGGCGATGTAGGCGTTGCCCGCAAGGTCGACGTCCAGGAGCATCCGCGCGAGCAGGTCGCCGGTCGTGCCACCCGGCCATGGCCGCTCCAGGATCTCAAGGTCCCGCGTGCCGAACAGGTCGCCCGGGCGGCCACCCATGAGGCGCCGGAACAGCAGCCGGGCCTCGCTGAAGACGGCCATGCGCACGAAGATCAGCGCTGCGATCGGCCCGGAGCGCTTGTAGATGTGGCCGACGTACCCCTCGAAGTCGTGCTCGATTTCCTCGCGCTCGGAGTTCAGCGACGACGAGGCGAGGAACGGCCACCGCAGCCGGTCCAGGTCCCAGAAATTGGGCTCAGACCAGGACTTTCGGGCGCGCTGAACGCGGCCGCGGTGTACCGCCGCGACGCGCTCCAGCAGCCCCATCAGCCCTCAACCCCGCCCTCACTCTCACGCCGGGCGGTGCCAGCCTGCCAGCCAGCGATCACGGCACTCCAGAGGTACGCCAGGGCCAGCCAGACCCTGCCCGCCAGCCAGCCGAGCACGAACGGGACGGCGAGCAGGACCGTCAGCAGCACGCGGCGGGGGTCCGCCGCGTGCGCCCGCTCCTCGATCCGGTCGAGTGGCACCGTCAACGCCATCCGTTCCTCCTACGCCCACACCGCGAACGGCTCGACCGGCCGCTCAGGCTCGGCCTGCCCTCTGGTCACCAGCCCCCACAGCGCCAGGGTCGCGGCCACCAGCGGACAGATGTCCACGCTCGCCGCCAGCGCGTCCCACGCCCGGCCCTGGCCGAGCCGCCGCGTCGCCGCGCCCGCCACGGCCACATCCAGCGCCGGGTGCGGCAGCACGCGGACCGTCGGCTCGCCGTCCTCGGGCATCACGCCGTCGATCAGCTGGCCCCAGGCATGGCCCACGTCGCGCGCGCTCGGCTTGGTGACCTCCAGCCCGGCCGCCTCCAGGTCCGCGATCAGCGATCCGGCCGGACTGCCCGCGTCCACTACCAGCGCGCACGGGTCCCACCGCTCCACCAGCTGCGCGGCGCGCTCGACCACCCACTTCGTGCCAGGCCGGTAGTCGACGACCTCCAGGTGATGCAGGCCATCGGCGCGGCGGCCCGCGACGGCGATCGCCGCATACGAGCGGCTCGGTGACACGTGGATCGCGAACGCCACCCGGCCCACCGGCTCGCTGCGCTCGTCGGCGACGGCCCGCCACTTGCCCTCGGGGATGACCTGCCACTGGTTGGCCTCGTCCGAGGGCCAGTCGCCCACGCCGAGGCGCTCGCGCATGAACCCCGTCAGGCCCATCGACGCGTACTCCCGCGCCACATGCTCCACACTGATCCTGATACCGAGCGCCGGATTCGCCTTTGCCCAGCTCGCCGGGTCACCCGGGTCGTCATGGTCGGCGCAGTCCGGCGGGCACTCAGGCGTGTGCGGCTCGATGCTCCACTCGAAGTAGGCCAGCGACGGGTCATCGCCCTTGAGCCCGCGCCGGCGTACTCGGGCCAGGTGCTCGCACGGCGCGATGCTCTTATCCCCGGCCGAACTGCCGTACCACAGCTGCGGGTTCGGCCGGGCCGACAGCGTCGGCATCAACGCGTCCACCGCGGCCGCCGGAAGGTTGAACGCCTCGTTCAGGATCACCAGGTCGCCGGAGAACCCGCGTCCGCTGCCCGTCGTGCGCGCCACGAACCGCAACCTCTGCCCCGTCAGCAGCTCCACGCACTCCTCGCCGTGGCTGGTGCGGACCCGCTTGACCCTGCGGCGCAACCAGTCGACGTTCTCCAGCCAGAACAGCACCCGGCGGAAGTGCTCCAACGTCGTTTTGAACTCGTGGGTGGAGTGCAGCAGCAGCTGCTCCCCGAACAGGAACAGCCCGGCCAGCTCGCGCGCCTCGAACAGGGCGTCCTTGCCGTTCTGCCTGCTGACGACAAGCCCAACCTCGAACGCCGCCCAGCGGCCGTCCTCGCGCTCGCCCAGCGCGTGGTGCAGCACGAATTGCTGCCACGGGTCCAGGTACAGCCCGATCTGCGCGCACAGGTCGATCGCTTCGCGGCCTGCCGACGAGGTGTACGGCGGAATCGAGACGATCCGCGGCTCCTGCCAGCCCAGCACGGCCGGGGCGTCCGTCAGCGCGGTCATGCCATCCGCCTCCGCCGCTCACGCCGGGCCTGCAACTCGTCTACCGGGTCGGCGGCACGCTGCGGCGTGGCCTGTGCCGCGAGCTCGACGAGCGCCGAGCGCAGCTCCTTGTGCAGCATCGCCGCGGCCGCGGGCCGCACGCCGGGCTCCGAGAGGCGCCGCGCAAGATCGAGCGCGCACGCCGCCAGGGCGCTGTCCTGCACCTGCCAGCGCTCCACCTCGGCGCGGACCGCCGCGGCCAGGCCCCGGTCACGGCGCGCAGCCATGGCCACCTCCCCGAGGGTCACTACGGACGGTGACAGTCACGCGGTGTACGCAGCGTGAACGGGACGCCGGCAGGTATGCGTCACGCAGCGTGACACGAGCACGGAGAGCGACGCTTTTGCGGTGGGGAGAGAAACGGGCGATGGGGCGGCCGGGTGCTTCGCGCGCGCGTACATACGTGAGCACCCTGCCCCCCACCCCCTCTGACCTGCGCAAATGCGACGATCATGGCCCCTGACCTGCGATGATTACCCGCCGTGCCCGAAAGGCCAAACATCACTCTCCGTAACTGACTACTGAATGTGACAACGAACTAAACGATCATGGTGGTGACGACGCAGCGTCACCACAGGCTGCGTCGTCGGCTACGACGAGCATCACTCGGTGCGACTGGCAGCGAGCGACGGCGAGCCGACGCCAGCCTGGCGGCCTGGGGCCGCCGCCGCCGCGAAGGGCGGGGCCTGCCGAGAAATGGGCGTTGCTACGTGGTGATCTGGTTGACCGCGGCGGCGGCGGGCGTCTGGGAATCTCAGCGCAAGCTCAGCACGATCGGCGACGAGCGTGGCAACGAGCGCCGGCGAGCCGACGCCAGCGGCACCGTCGGCGCGGCGCGGCCGGGCCGGGCCTGGGCCTGGATGGCCGCCGCGCCGTACCCGTCCCCGGTCTCCTTCGCCATCCGCCGCGCAAAGCGGCGCGGCGGTGCGGTCGCGCCGCGGCACGGCGGCCCCGACCGGTTCGCCGCCACCGGTCGGGGCCGCCGCTGTCCCCCCTGATCGCCGCCCCGGTGATCGTCCCCCCGCTGATCACCAGGCCCGGGATTGGCGGGGCGCCGGTACCGCCGGCTTGGCGCCCCGCTCCTGATTGCACTTGCGGCCGCACGTGGGGCACCCGCGCCATCCGTGTGCACGCCGCAGAAACCTGGGGTCCGCCGGGTCGAGGCCCATCCGCAGCAGGTCCCGCAGCGGCGGATCATGGTCGGCATCCGTGGTCCCGCTATGCCCGCACAGCCAGCAGATATCCGGCGTCTCGGCGAAGAGGCGGGCGCGGGCGCGTCGCCACGGCCGGCCTGTGCGCCCTCGGCTGCGGGCCACGTGTCCCCCGTATCGACTCGGTCACACCCGAGAACGATCGCACGCCGCGCCTCTACCGTTCCGGGATATGACGCACTTATCGGTGATCCCGGGAGCATGAGTGATGGCGCGCTCCAATTCGACCGGCCAGGGATGTGCGGTGCTCATTGCCTTGGTCCTTGTGGCCGGTGGGTGCATGCAGCTGAAGCAGTGGCTGTTCCCGCCCGAGCCGGTCCGCGTTCCCAATCTGATCGGCCAGTCGTTGACCGAGGCGCGCTCACGGGCGGAGCAACTGGGCTTGAGGACATCCTCGGACGGCATGCTCGAAGGTTACTGTCCTGACAGTGACAAATGCGTGGTCATGCGCATGACTCCTTCGCCCGGTGCAACCGTCCCTCCCGAAAGTACGGTCACGTTCCGGTACCTCACCAAGGAGCAAAGGGACTTCTACCGCAAGTACCGCCGGATGCCACGGGTGATCGGCTGGTCCGAGGAAAGGGTGAGATCCCTGTTCGACCCGGTGTGGCGGACGCTGACCACCGAGCACGTGGAGAGTAAGGCAGTTCGCCCCGGCGCTGATCGTGTGATCCGCCAGTCCCCGAAGCCAGGCGCGAGACTGCGCGTCGGCCAAAAGGTGAAGATCGTGATCGGCTACAACCTCGACTACGACTCGACCGGCTCTGGCGGTTCCGGCAGGGCTGGCGGTTCTCACCGGGTGCATGTGCATGGCCGGGGCGGGGTGGACCTGCCGAACTTCAACCCGTGCCGCAAGACCCGCTGGTGCTGATCGCCTCAGGCGTATGAGTCCCCAGGATGTCACGATCTTACTTCGCCGCTGGTCGCGGACGCGAGGGCTCGCCGCCGATCGAACGATTGCTGCGCGTCGCCGCCGTGGTATCGGACCTGCTGGCCGCGCCGCATGCGGCGCCAGTTATCCTCGCTCGCCCACCGGTAGATGGTGCCGACCGGAACCCGGTAGAGCCGCGCGAGCTCGGCGGCTCCCCACCAATCCTTGTCCCCCGTCGTCATGTGCACCATGGTGCCAAGCGTCTTAGCGCGGCCTCGGGCCGCTGGGCAAGACCGCCACCGTCTAGGCGGTGCGCGCCAACGCGCGCCCGCCTAGACTGGTCACAGCCCTTCTCGGGCAGTGACCGGCGGCTTGCCCGCGGCCCCGAGGCCGCCCGCCGGTCACGCGCTTTCGGGCACGGGAAAGCCCCCGCCGGGACGGCGGGGGCTCTGCGCTGACCGGGGGACGGTCAGTTCAACGCGTCCAGCCCTCTCACGGCCACATCGAGAAGGATCTCCAGGCTGGCCAGCTCCTCCATGATCATCCTGTAGCGCCGCTCCTTGGGCTCCCGGAGGTAGGCGGCCATCATGTCCACCACGCAGAACCACGTGTGGAGGGCGGAGGCCAGCGCGGCGCGGATGTGCTCGGGCGGAGAGGTCCGGAAGGGGAGCGCGTAGTACGCCTCCTCGATCGCGGCCTCCAGGGCCGCGGCACCCACGCTCGGGGGCGGGGTGTGGAGGCCGACGCGCGCGAGCACCTTCAGGAGCCGGTCGAGGGTGCGGGCGGAGGCCCGGGCGAGCTCCTCGCCCCCCTCGGGCAGGCGCGGAGTGTCCGCCATTTCCTAACTCCCTTCTCGGGTTTTCCTTTCCGGGGCTTGCCCTCCCCGGTAATCCCAATATGCCCAAGAAAGGGCTGGACACTAAACTAACCCCGGGGTTATAAAGCTATTCCCGAGGGTCATTCAAAAGGCGGAAATCTGCCAACTGCATTTCTCCGCCCGGCGCGCTTCGCAGCCGGGCGGAGAATTGACGTCCGGGCAGCTCAAGGGCGGGAACTCTCGCGTCCGCCGCGATATGTCTGGCGGGGATTTTCACCCGCTCGGCGCGGCCGGATATGGCGCAGTGCGCCATGTCCTCGTCGCCTGCGCGCTCCGCTTCGGCGACGAGGAGAACGGTCACGGTGACCTCGCTATCCAACTTTCCTCCCGAGGCGCTTTGCGAGCCGTCGCCATTGGTGCGGCTCGTATTCGGCCCCGCAGCCATCGCACACGATGATCGACGGCCGCGGGTCGCCCTCGGCGCGGATGACCGCGCCGAGGGCGCCGTGCCCGCAGTCGGGGCACGGCGCGAGCTCGGCAATGCGGGCCCGGTTGGGCTCGATCAGCGCCCACGCACGCCCGACGAGCTCGCCGAGCTCGCCGAGCATCTGGTCAACCCAGCGGTGGGCGGCGCACCAATCCAGGTGCGGGGCAAGCCAGGTCGCGGCCTGGTGGAGCGTGAGCTCCTGGGCGCTGGGCGCGGGGGCGGGCGGCTGCAGGCCGCGTTTCTCGACGACGACGCGCGCCCAGCCGTACAGCGAGCCGCGGATGCGCTCGCGGACGTCGGCCACGCGCGGATCGATGTACAGGCCGGCCGTGCCCCCGCGGACGCGGACGCCGGGGCGGCTCGGGCGGCGCAGGATGCGGCCGAGCTGGTCGTGCAGGTATGGAAGGTCGGCGACGTGCGCGCCGAGGGCGGTGCGGCAGCCGGGGCACAGGTACAGGCCGGGGGCGGCCCGGCGCGGCCGGTCGGGGTCGCGCCGGTGGGCGGCGACGCAGATGTCTTTCACGTCATCCCCTGATTCGCGCACACCGGCGCGCCGGATGTGCTACAGTTCCGCAAATTTGAACAAGATCACAACTTAAAGGAGGGTTATGCCTGATCTTCCGAAGTTGCCGGATCATATCGAGGTTCCGCGGGACGTTTACGAGACCGTCATCCAGATTAAGCGGTATGTGGACGCCCTCGCCGACCGGCTTCAGCCGGTTCAGCTGAGCGCCTCCGGCGAGATCACGGCGGATGGATCTGCGTCGATTACGGTCGTGCAGCCGGAAACGGTCAGGGTGGAGGCGCGCGTCAACACGCCGACCGTGGTCGCGGAAAAGCTGCCGAGCCCGGAAAAGGTTAGCAAAGCCCGCAAATGGGTGGAGAATGCCAAGAATTACGGCGGGAAGGCGGTGAGGGGGGCGGAGGTGGTCAACACTTTCCTCGACCTCTACGACCGCCTGACCAACCTGTTCGGGTAGCCCTCGGCCGCCCGCGAGGGGCGGCGCTCGCGGTCGTCTACCCGCCGCCCCTCGCCCGGGCCGCGCTTGCAGGGGCTCTGCCGCCCCGTGGCCCGCGCACGGGCGCGCCGCAGCGGCCACGGCCTTTGCTTGCCGCCCGGACAGGCCCTGGCCGCTTCCCGTGCGCGGGCAGCCGGTCGCAGGTCGACCCGGACGGGCTACCGCCGCCCCGGACGGGTTCGCCCGCCGCCCCCTGCGCACATGCCGCCCGATGCTGCCGCCCCTGGCGGCACGCGGGCCGGCCTTGGGGTGGACGGCCCGGGACGCATCCGTGGCAGGCGTCGGCGGCGTTGAGGGACGCCCGGCCCTTGCGGGCCGGGGCTGCCCGTCTTACCCCGGCCTCGCGGCCGGGAGCGGGCCGCCCGCTTCGCCGAGGGCCGCCCCCTGGCCGGTCGGCCAGGGGGACTTACGCCCTCTCTGCGGGACTGTGCCCCCGCGAGGGGGGCGGTCTGCGGTGCGGCCAACCGCACCAGCGCCCGCGCCGTGTTCAGGCGCCGGTCGGCGGTATGGCCGCATGCCGGGCATCGCCAGGTCTCCTCGGCGGGCGGGATTGGCCTGTCTTTCACCGCCCCGCACGCGCCGCACGTGCGCCCGGTCGGCACGTGCGCGGGCAGCACGATGACGGTGCATCCCGCACGCGGGGCCGCCAGCTGCAGGCGGGCCCGGAGTTCGCCCGCCGCCGCGTCCGCGAGCGCCCGGCGGCGGGCACGGCGGACGGTGGCGGGGATGCCCTTGTCCTGCCGCGTGATCCGCTGCACGTCCCACCCCTCGACCACGATGCGCTCGTGCGCTCGCACGAGGCGGGTCACGGCGCGGATGATCGCGCCGCGGCGGGCGCGGCGGACGCGAGCGTGCAGCAGCGCCACCTTGTGCCGTGCGCGCTCGCGGCGCCGGCTTTCTTTCTGCGCGCGGGATGCGGCCCGCTGCGCGCGGCGTAGGCCCGCCAGGGCCGCCTCCAGGTAGCCGGGGTTGGAAATCGTCTGGCCGGTCGACAGGGTGGCCAGATGGCGCACGCCGAGGTCGACCCCGGCCGTGCCGCCTGCCCGCTGGCGGCGCGTCGGCGGCGGGCAGGCGGCCGGGCGGGAGGCGGCCAGGGAGGGGTCGGCCTGGCGTGCCTCGCGCAGCCTCTGGCCGAGGATCTTGGGGTCGGGCGCCACATCGCCGCCGCGCTCCAGCGCGGCCCAGATCTCGCCCGCGCTGTACTGGCCGAGCAGCGGCAGCACCTTCCACGCCCAGGTGCCGGGCATGGGCGCGCCGGACTGCTCGCAGCGGTGCGCCCATGCCTGCAGCAGGGCGCGCGCGGGGGCGGTCATCACCTCGGCGGTGACGCTGGCGAACCAGATTCCGTCCGGTTCCTGCGAGATGCTGACGCGGACGATCCGGGCCTGGCCTGCGGCCACCAGGCGGGCGAGGGTGCGGGCGCGGCGGCGGTTGCGCTCGCGGTCCGCCCCGGCGAGGTGGCCTTGCCGCCACCGCCAGTGGTGATCCGACATGATCCGCACCGAGCCGATCACGGGCAGGTTGAGCCGCGGGGCGTGCACGGGCATCCGCTTGCGCCATGGCTTTCTGACCGTTGCCGGGCCGTAGGTGACGCGGACGGTTGAGCTGTGCATCTGGAACGCGGGCTGAGTGGTCCGCTTGGACTTGAAGCGCGGGCGTCCGACGGGTCGGCCCGCGCGGCGGCCTGCGCGGGAGGCGAAATACGCCGCCCACGCCGCGGCTGCGTCCCGCAGCGCCGCGTAGTAGACGTCCGCGCTGTTCTCGCCCACCCAGTGCAGGCCGCTGGCGGGGTCGTTTTTGTGCGCGGTCCACATCCGGCACAGGTCGAAATGGCCCGGGATCGGCGTTGACGGCTTTTCCCTGGCGTCCTTTTCGGCCTGGCGGGCGTCGAGGGCCCGTGCGATCTGCTCGATCCCCCAGTTGTAGGCGAACCGGGCCCCGCCCGCGTGTGACTGGAGCATGCGCTCCTGGCGTGGGGTGGGGTCCAGTGCGAACCGGAACGCCCTGATCACGGCCGACACTGGACCCCCTTACCCCTGGTGACACACACGGCACACCACGAATCCGCGCGACGTTTTCCGCGGATCTGTCCCGGCACGCAAATATAGCGCGCTATCGGATCGGCACGCGACTTTTCTATGAATTCACCCGGTCATAAAAAATTGCCCAGTAATGAGTTTTCCGGGATATCCGGACACCCGAGCGAGCATGCCGAAGCGCCGGCCCTGGGCGGGACCGGCGCGGGCGGCCCGAGGTCAGCGGGCCTCGGGCCGGGCAACGGCGTAGACGGTCAGGCCCGCGACGTCGCCGAGGCTGGACAGCTTGCGGATGATCGCGTCGAGGTGCCGGGCGTCGGGGTCGCCGCTGAGGAAGGCGCGCGCGGCTGCGATGGTGAGGTGATCCATCATCACCTCCGCCTCGGCGGCGGTCAGCCGTACGGCGATCGCGCCGGAGGGCACCGCCTCACTGTGGACGTGCACCGTCACGGCCGGGCCTCGTGGTCGTCGGCCCCGGTGAGTTCGGGGTTGTAGACGTGCAGCCACCGGCCCTCGTATTCGGTGATCGGCTGGCCGCAGGTGCACACCTCGACGCGGCCCTGGCCGTCGACGAGGTCGGCGAGGTGGGCGAGCTCGCCGCCGATGCGGCCGTTGCGGTCCGCCTCGTCGGCGAGCTCGGCGGCGAGCAGCGCGAGCACGTTGGCGGCCTGGCCTCCGCTCAGTCCGGCGAGCGCGAACGGGCCGAGGCAGAAGGCGGCGCACAGCAGCACGTCGGCCGTGTCGGGGTCAGGGATGCGGGCCAGTTCCTCGCGGATGAGCGCGACGATCTCGCCGAGGGCGCGCACGCCCTCGGCGTCGGCGAGGCGGCGGCGCTCGCGGACGCTGGCGAGCACGAGCTCGCGGTCGTAGCGATCGAGCGCTCGCAGCCCGTAGGCGGCGCAGATGCGGTCGAGGTCCTCGGGCGTCATGTCGGTCTCCATCGGTTCGGCCGGTGCCCCGGCCCGGCCGAGGGCGGGGCCGGGGCGGGGAAGTGTCAGGCGTTGGAGGCGATGGTGAGCAGCGCCACCAGCACGCCGTTCATCTGGGGTCGGGTCAGCCCGACGGTCTCACCCTCGGGCGTGACCCCGGCGAGTACCGCCGGGCCGTGCAGGTGGACGTAACCCCGGTAGTGGGTGGCGAGCAGGCTGGCGACGGCGTTGTGCGGCTGGCCGTTGCAGAGGCCCTCGTCGTCGACCCACATGTCCAGCCCGTCGGCGAGGCGCACGACGTCGACGAACTGGCACGGCGCGCCGATGTAAGAGCGCAGGTCGGCGA
>ERZ777003.1188-NODE-1188-length-41829-cov-27.459185_pt1 | contig 41829 bp, 32 predicted proteins | sample MGYA00374956_ERZ777003 | MGnify/ENA primary metagenome ERZ777003 (study PRJEB29302, sample SAMN06268252) | bioreactor metagenome | isolation source: Joint BioEnergy Institute, California, USA | place: USA:Joint BioEnergy Institute, California, USA | collected... | reverse complement strand
ACCCGCACCGACACCACCCGGATCCCCGGAGCGGCCCCGACCATCCCGAAGCCGTTGTAGGGCGCGGCGGCGATCATCGCCATGCGGGTGCCGTGGTGGCCCGGATCCACGTCGCCCGGGTCGCCGCCGTCGATCGCCAGGCGCTCGACGACGTTCGCCGTGTCGGGATTCGGATCGACCCCGGTGTCGACGATGCACAGCGCGGGTGGCCGCTCCGGCACGGGAGCCCAGGCCGAGTCGAGCGCGTTGGCGGCCACGGCCTGCCGCGTGAAGACCAGCTCGGCGCGCGCCGGATCAGCGCCGAGGACCAGCAGAGCGAGCGCCGCGAGCGGCGGGGCGATCATGCGCACGCCCCGCCGCACCGCGCGCCTTTTCCTCCTGTCCCCCAATGCAGCCTCGCTACGGGCCGACGACGATCCGGACCGGACGGCTCGCGACCGGCGCGAACGGGTAGTCGATCTGCCCCTTCGTCATCTGCACGCGCAGGTGGTAGACGACGGGCCTGCTCGTGCGGGTGAACCTGTAGGCGTAGCGGAAGGTCCCCTGGCGGTTCGTTGTGATCTGGGCGAACGGGCGCCACCGCTTGCCGTCGCGCCACTGCACCGCGAGCGTCACCCCGCGCCGCGGGACGTGCCCGCCGTACAGACGGCCTCGCAACGTCACCGCCTGGCCGTTGCGCAGTCGCGTCCGTGACGGCCGCAGCGCCACCTTCCCGCGCACGACCACGTCGAGCGTCGCGTACACCCGCGCGACCGGCTCGTCGGCGTACATCCGGTAGCCGACCGCCACCAGACGCGACGGCCCCTTCTCCAGGCGGACGGACGCCTCGCCGCTCCCGTTGGTCGTGACCCGGCTCACCTCCGCCGGCCGGTTGCCCGTCTGCGCCGCCACGTCGATGCGCGCGTCGGCGATCGCGCGACCGTTGCGCGTGCAGGTCAGCTTCACCTTCACCGTGCGGGCACGGCCGTGGGCAAGCGTCACACGACCGCCGCTCACCCCGACGAACCGGAGCGTCGCCTTGTCCTCGGGGCAGGTGGCGCCGGCCGGCTCACCGACGACACGGCCGAGGAACAGGTGCGGGGTGTCGGGACCGACCTCGTAGACCGGCAGCCCGGGAACGGCCGCCTGCGCCGCCACGGCGCTGCTCGGCAACGCCTTCACGACCCCCGTCAGCGGGGTGGCGAGCGTCACCGACCCGCCCGGGTTCGACGCGGTCACGACGAACCGGAGGCGCTTGCCCACGTCGGCGGGCAGCGGCAGGTAGCTCGTGGTCGTGGCGCCCGGGATCGAGACGCAGGCATCGCCGGCGGGCGAGCAGCGCTGCCACGTGCGCGTGATGGTCAGGGCCGGCCCGGACCAGGTCCCGTCGTGCGCGCCCAGGACGCGACCGACCACCGGGCTGTGGGCCCCCTGCGCATCGAGCCACTCGGGCGCTGCCACGTTCCGCGGCGGGTGGTTAGCCACCGCCTTCACCGCGCGGTGGATCGTCTGCTCGTTTCCGGCGACGTCGCGAGCGACCAGGGCGATCTCGTGCTGGCCGTCCGGGATCGCGTTCGTGTCGATGTTCATCGCCGCGGTCACCATCGACGGGCACGGGAGGACGGAGCCGTAGTGCGCGCCGTCCTCTCTGTGGTCTCCCGGGCGGCAGCGCCCGTCGTTGTCATCCGGGACGAACTCCTGCTTGAGCTGCTGGTCGACGTACAGGCGCAGCGACTGGATGCCGCCGCCCCGGTCGGTCACCGTGGCGTGGAGCGTCTTGACGCCCTCCCAGCGAGCGTCGGCGATCGCCGAGCCGGACGCCTGCACCACCTGGGGCGCTCGGCCGTCGCTCAGGACCACGACCGGATCGAACACCGCCATCCACCCGAACCCCCAGCCGTCAGCCGGGCAGACGGTCATCGAGTAGCAGCCGACGTGGAAGTTCAGGTACTCGGCTGACAGCCCCTTGACGTCGAACGGCTTCGGATCGGTCCCGGTGTAGTTGACGTGCTCGCCGAGGCTGAACCCGTCCCCGAGAATGTGGAGGATCCCGCCGCCCCGGGCGTCGATCGGCCGCGCCCAGCCGGCCCACGAGCCCTTGAAGCGCACGACCTTCGTGTCCTCCGGCGCCCTGAAGTCCCAGGCGAGGTTCGCCCACTGCGGCACGTCGACCGTGTTGCTCATCTCGACGAGGAGCTCGGTGTTGCCGCGCTCGCAGCCGTTGTGCGCCCTGCCGTACCCGGGCGGCACCGCGGCCTTCCAGCCGACGCCGCGATCGCCGACGCTGCTCCCGCTGTAGCCGCGACATGGCGCATGAACGTAGGTCCGCGCCTGCGCGGGCGGGGCGAGCGCGAGCACGAGCCCGACCAGCACTAGGAGAGCAACTGTCATCATTGAGCGTCGGCTTGCATGTGACGGCACGGTGTGCGTCCTTTCCTCTCTCGAACTAGGGGTGCGGTGCGAACTCGCCCGAAGCCGAATCGACGTCGACCGGGATCGGCGGCCGGCGAGCGGGCTGCGGCCTGTTCGGATTGGGCCTGGGCGCCGGCGCAGGGGCGGCGGCGGATGCGGCCGCCGCTCCGCTCGCGGTGGTGGGACCGCCGGATCCGACCGGGGCGCCGCCGGGCATGAACTCCGCCCTGCGCGTCTCGCGCGGGGTCGGCTTCCGCTGCGTCGTCGGCCGAGATGGGCCCTGGGTCCGTGTCGGCGTCTTCACCACGGCGCGGGTCGATCCGGCGGAGACGACCGCGGGGCGCGCGGGGGCCGCGTGCTGGAGCCGCCTGGCCGCCGCTGGTCGCTCCTTGCCGCGGTCCACCTTCGCCTTCACGGCGATCCCGCCGCCCGTCGCCGCCGCCCCGGCGGCCAGGAGCGTGAGCAGCTTGGCGCCGCCCACGCCGAGCAGCCCTGCGCCTCCGGCCGCGGCCGCTCCGGCCGCCTCCGGCGCGGGCGCCACGGGGAGAAGCCGCTCCAGGAGCCCGCTCGCCTTGGCGGTCAGCCCGATCAGGCCGGGCGGAAGCAGCGCCGACAGCGACCGCTGCGCGTCGTGATGGGCGCGGAGCGTGGCGCGGCAGGCGGCGCAGTTGCGCAGATGCGGCCGGAGCTCGGCGATCTGCTCCTCAGTGGCCTCGCCGTCGGCGACCGCGGACAGCAGGTCCTGCCAGCGCTCGCACTCCTTGCCGGCCTCGATGCCCGCGAAGCGCTCGAGGAACCGCTTCCTTCCCTCGGCGAGGCAGCGGTTGACCTTGGTGTAGGTCCAGCCGGTCTCCTCGCAGATCTCGCGATAGCTCTTGCCGATGCTCTTGAGCCAGATCGCGCGGCGCTCCTGCGGCTTGAGCCGCTGCAGCGCCTCCGCTGCGCGGGTCGCGCGGTCGGCTCTCAGCGCGTGGTCCTCGGGCGAGTCGTGCGGCGCCGCCTGTCTCTCGAGATCGACCGCATCGGTGTGCACGAGGTCCAGCCGGCTCTTGCGCACCGCCATCGCCTCGTGCTTGACCACGGTGTGCATCCAGTTGCCGACCTGGTCGGGGTCGAGCGTCCCGACGCGCCGCACCAGGATCTCGAGGCCACGCTGGTAGGCGTCGTAGGCGTCGTCAAGGCAGAGGCTGTGCTTCTGCGCGGTTCGCAGCCAGGCGGCGGCGTGACGCGCGACGCTCTCGAGTACGAGCGCCTCGCCGCCGTTGAGCGTTGAGGTGCGTGGAGCGTCCGGCTCCGAGACGATCGCTTCCGCCATTTCCGTGTCGCGGGCGAGTGGCATCCGTGCCTAGTAGGTCCACGCGCCCCGTTTCTCTCCCCCCTCCGGCTCGAACTTCTCCGCAATTACCGTCAAGTTCCGAACGATCAGGAGACTAACGCGGTGGCGCCGGTGCGGCCGTGAGCCGGATCACGATGGAGCTTTCGCTCCGGAAACCGGTCTAAAGCCGCCCCTGAACCTCCACGGGCCCGGCGCGGCGAGCCCTTGCGCGGCGCCAGAGACACCGCGCGGCGCCGCGTTCTTGCACGCAGGCCGCATTTTGATAAAATCCAGTCGTCTTTCGGGGCTTTCGCCTCCGACCTACCACCACTGCCACCGAGCAAGGAAGGAGCACCCACCCATGGCAAGCGATGCGCCGCGGAGCGGCTTCGCCGGCCTATTCGTGCCGATGGTCACCCCGCTGCGGCCCGACGGGGCGATCGACGCCGACAGCACGGCCTCTCTGGCACGCCACTTCGCCGACACGCCCGGCGTCGCGGGGCTTGTGACCGGCGCGCGCATCGGCGAGGGCCCCGCGCTCTCCTTCGACGAGCACGTCGCCGTCACGCGCGCCGTCCGGGAGGAGGTCGGGCCCGACTACCCGATCATCGCCTCGATCCTCCCCCGCACCGCCGAGGACGGCGCCCGCCAGAGCGAGCGGCTCGCCGAGGCCGGCGCCGACGCGCTCATGGTCTTCCCGCCGCTGCTGCTCGCCTGGGGCCAGGTTCCCGAGCGGGTCAAGATCGCCTTCTGGGAGGACCTCGCCGCCGCAAGCGCGCTGCCGCTCGTCCTCTTCCAGATCCCGCTCTCCAACTACTGGTACGAGCCGGTCACCTGCGCCGAGATCGCCCGACTCGACAAGGTGATCTCGATGAAGGAGGCCTCCTTCGACGCGCGCCGCTACAGCGCCACCGTCGAGGCCGTCCGCGACGCCGGCGCCGACATGACGATCCTCAACGGCAACGACCGGTTCGTCGCCGAGGGAGCGCTGCTCGGCGCCGAGGGCGCGCTGATCGGGATCGCCAACCTGCTGCCCGACGCCTGGGCGGACATCCTGCGCCTGGCCGCCGAGCACCGCGCCGCCGAGGCGGTCGCGCTCCAGAAGCGCCTACACCGCCTCCAGGAGCTGATCTTCCGCGAGCCGATCCTCGACGCGGTCGCGCGCATCAAGGTCGTGCTCGCCGACGAGGGCGTCATCGCGGACCCGCACGTCCGGCGGCCGCAGCTCGGCGTCGACGAGCAGGAGCGCAAGGCCCTGCTCGACGGCTACCGCGCCGTGCGCGAGTCGGTCGAGGCCTTCGACGCCGCGGCCGTCTGAGGACGCGCCGCCACCTCCGTCTTCAACGCAAACCACCACCACGAAAGGCAACCACCACAACATGAAGCGGTTCACCGCTCTCGCCACCGCCCTCGCCCTGTCCCTCGGGGCAGCGGCCTGCGGCGGCAACGACGGCGATGAGAAGAACGTCTCCGGAGCCGACAGCGAGAAGCCCTCGCTCGCCGAGTCCACGAAGGGCGGCCCCGAGGCTGGCAAGCTCGTCTTCGCCCACTCGGCCGTCCCGCAGATCGTCAAGCTGCCGCAGACCCTCGCGCTCGAGCAGCTCGAGCAGCAGGGCTACGAGGTCGACCAGCAGTACCTGCAGACCACCACCGACTCGATCAACGCGGTGCTGCGCGGCTCGGCCACCATCGGCAACACCGCCCCGGCGAACTTCTTCGCCGCGGTGGCGGGCGGCGCCGACCTCGTCGCCATCGCCGGCGGCGGGCGTCCCGACTACGTGTTCGTCGGCCGCCAGGCCGTCGACTCGGTGTGCGGCAACGCCAAGCGGCTGGCGATCAACAACCCGATCTCCACGACCGACGTGCTCGTCCGGCTCGAGGCGGCCAAGTGCCCGAACGGCGGCAAGGACAAGGAGATCCTGACGGTGGCGCTGACCCCGAACCGGATCAAGGCGCTGCTGGCCGACCAGATCGACGCCACCCCGGTCCAGCTCACCACCGACCCGCTGATCAAGCGCCAGTACCAGGGCAAGCTGAAGGTCCTGTCGAACGCGGCCGAGGACTACCCGACCACGATCAACACCATCACCTTCGTGAAGCGCTCCACCCTGGAGCAGCGACCGAAGGCGATCCTCGACTTCCTCGCCGCGCAGAAGCAGGTCATCGAGCAGGCCTACGCCGACCCGTCGATCTTCGTGAAGGCGACGAAGCGGCTGATCGACTCGGTGCCCGCGCCCGACGTCGAGCCGTCCGTGAAGCTGTACCTCGACTCGGAGGTCTTCCCGCGCGACGGCGGCCTGGCTCCCAAGCTGGTGCGCGACACCTACCAGCAGCTCCGCGACACCGGGCTGCTGAAGAAGGACCTCGATCCCGAGGAGTACGTCGACCGCCGGTTCCTGGAGACCATCTACGGCTCCGGCGGCGACGCGAGGAACGGGACGTGACGACGACCCGCACCCTCGGTCCCCGGCGGGGGGCGTCGACGGCGACGTCGGCGCCCCCCGCGCTCACGCTCCGCGGCGTGCGTCACGAGTTCGTGACGCACGCCGGCGTGACGCCCGTCTTCGATGGCCTGGACCTCGAGGTGCGCCGCGGCGAGTTCGTCGCGGTCGTCGGGCCGTCCGGCTGCGGCAAGACGACGCTGCTGAGGATCCTGCACGGCCTGCTGCCACCGACCGACGGCCAGGTGCTGGTCGACGGCCACCCGGTCGCCGGCCCCGCGCACGGCGACGTGGCGATGGTCTTCCAGCAGGACTCGCTGCTGCCGTGGCGCAAGGTGTGGCGCAACGTCACCTTCGGCGCGGAGATGGGCGGCCGCAAGCCCGACCGGGAGCGGTCCGAGCGGCTGCTGAAGACCGTCGGGCTGGACGGCTTCGCCGAGCACTACCCGCGCCAGCTCTCCGGCGGCATGCGCCAGCGCGTCAACCTGGCGCGCGCCCTGTACGTCGACCCGGCGGTGCTGCTCATGGACGAGCCGTTCGCCAGCCTCGACGCCCAGACCCAGGAGGAGATGCAGGCGGAGCTGCTGCGGGTCTGGTCGCAGACGGGCAACACGGTGGTGTTCGTCACCCACCGGCTGGACGAGGCGGTCTACCTCGCCGACCGGGTCGTGGTGCTCTCACGCCGCCCGACCAGGATCAAGGCGACGATCCCGGTCGACCTGGAGCGGCCGCGCCCGCTGTCGATCAAGCGCACGCCGGACTTCAACGCGCTGGTGGACGAGGTGTCGGCGGCGCTGCGGGAGGCCTGATCGTGGCCGGCCTGACCGACGCCGTCCCGCTCGCCCGCGCCGCCCGCGGACGCAGCCTGATCGGCGCCCCGGCGCGGCTGTGGCTCGCCCGCCTGGCGCTGCTCGCCGGGATCCTGCTTGCCTGGCAGCTCCTCGCCGACGCGCGCACCGACGGGCTCGTCCCCTCCCCGACCGATGTCGCCTCCGCGCTCGGCGAGCTTGTCGCCGACGGCGAGCTGGGCCGCGCGTTCCTGGACTCCAACGCCGCGCTCGTGCTCGGGCTGGCGATCGCCTCCGTGGCGGGCGTGGCGCTCGGCATCGCCGCCGGGCGCTCGCGCGTGATCGACCTGGCGACCGCCCCCTACCTGGACCTGGCGATGGTCATCCCGATGGTCGCCCTGGTTCCGGTCGTGATCGTGTTCCTCGGCATCGGGCTCCAGGCGCGCGTCGCGGTGGTCGTGCTGTTCGCGCTTCCCGACATCGCAGTCAACGTGCGCGCCGGCGTGCTCGGGATCGACCCGTCGCTCTTGGAGATGGCGCGCGCCTACGGCGCCCCGGAGCGGCGGCTGTGGCGCAGCGTGCTGCTGCCCGCCACCTTTCCGGCGATCATGACCGCGCTGCGCGTCGGGATCGGCCGCGCCGTCATGGGCATGGTCGTGGTCGAGCTGACGCTGGTCGCCAGTGGCTTCGGCGGCTTGATCATGGAGTCGCTCGGCAGCTTCCAGGCGCCGCGCATGTGGGCGCTGGTGGCGATCGTCGCGCTGGAGGCGCTGGTGCTGACCGCGCTGGCCACCCGGGCCGAGCGGTTCGTCGGCAGGCGGATGGGCCGGGAGGAGCGGTGATGCGGAGGCTCCTGCGACCGGACGTGATCTCGGTGGCGGCGGGGCTGATCGCCTGGGAGGTCTACGGCCGCCTCCTCACCGACGGCGACAAGCTGGTGCCGCTCACCACCGTGGTGAGCACCGCCTGGCGGATGCTGCGCGACGGCGAGCTCTCCCCCGTCGTCTCGACGATGGCGCTTTTCGCCGCGGGCGTGGGGCTCTCGATCCTGCTCGGGCTGATCACCGCCGCGCTCATGAGCAGCTCGCGCTGGGTGTCCGCGCTGGTGCGCCCCTACCTATACATGTTCCTCGCTGTGCCCCCGCTGGCGCTGGTGCCGATCTTCATGCTGCTGTGGGGGCCGACCGACACCGCGCGCGTGATCGCGGTGCTGTCGTTCTCCTACTTCCCGGTCGCGGTGATGTTCGCCGAGGCGGTCGAGGACGCGCCGCACGAGATGGTGGAGATGGCGCGCGCCTACGGAGCCTCGCCGCTGAAGGTGTTCCTGCGCGTGCGGGTCCCCGCGGTGGCGGCGCGGCTGGTGGCGGGCACGCGGCTCGGCCTGATCCGCGGCCTGAAGGGCAGCGTGACGGCCGAGGTGGTCATGGCCGGGGTCGGGCTCGGCGGGATGCTGCGCAGCTACTCGTCCGGGTTCCGGCTACCCGAGTTGTACGCGACGGTCCTGGTGATCGTCGTTCTGTCGGTTGCGATCTACGTGGCGATCCAGGTCGTGGAGGCCCGGATCCGAAGGAGGCTTGCTTGAGCGGGCTGCGTATCGGCCTGCACCTGAGCGTGCAGGCGCGGCAGGGCGAACGCCATGAGGACGCGGTAAAGACCGCGCTCGACGATGTCCGCCTGGCGGAGCGCGTGGGCCTCAGCTCCGCGCTGTTCGCCGAGCACCACTTCATCGAGGACGGCTGGGTGCCGCAGGCGCTGACGCTCGCGGCCGCCGCAGCGGCGGTGACGGAGCGGATCCGCGTCGGATCCAACATCACCATCCTGCCGCTGCAGCATCCGGTGGCGGTCGCCGAGCAGGCGGTGCTGGTGGACCTGGTCTCCGGCGGGCGCGCGGTGCTCGGCGTCGGGGTCGGTTGGCGACCGGAGGACTTCGCCGGCTTCGGCGCGCCGTTCGAGCGCCGCTTCACCGTGTTCACGGAGAGCTTGAAGGTGCTGCGCGCGCTGTTGGCCGGCGAGACCCTGAGCTTCGAGGGGAGTCTCTACTCGGCCGCCGACGCGCGGCTGCGCCTGACGCCCGTTCAGGACGGCGGGCCGCCCCTGTGGGTGGGCGCCACCGGCCCGCAGGGGATCCGGCGCGCGGCGCGGCTGGCCGACGCGTGGATCCTCTCCCCGCAGGTGCGCGTGGCCGAGCTCGCGGAGGGCCGCAAGCTCTACGAGGAGGCGCGCGCGGAGGCGGGGCTTCCGCCTGCGGTGGACGTGCCGCTGCGGCGCGAGGCGTTCGTCGCCGAGAGCGACGACGAGGCGTGGCACCGGTTCGCCGACGGCCTGCGCCACCAGTACGGCCACGTCTACGGCAGCCGCCACCCGGACTTCCCCAAGGGAGGCTCGCTGGAGGAGCTGCGCGCCTGGGCGAAGGACCTGTTCGTCGTCGGCTCGGTGGAGACGGTCGCCGAGGAGTTCCTGTCGCTGCGGGAGCGGCTGGATGCGACCGAGATCTTGGTCCGGCCGCGGCTGCCCGGCGTCGACCCGGCGCAGGCGCGGGCGTCGATCGAGCTGTTCGGCGAAGTGGCGGCGAAGGTCGCCGGCGTGGAGGCGGTGGCCCGGTGAGCGGCTGGCACGGGGTCTTCCCCTACCTCCCCACCCCGCTCGACGACGAGGGCCGCCTGCGGCCGGAGCCGCTGCGCAAGCTGGTCGACCGGGTGATCGACGCCGGCGTGCACGGCGTCACCCCGCTCGGCAGCACCGGCGAGCTCCCCTACGTGTCGAACGCGGCGCGGCGGGAGGCGATCGAGGCCACGGTCGAGGCGGCCGCGGGCCGCGTGCCGGTGGTCGCGGGAGTAGGCGGATTCACGGTGCGCGACGCGGTCGAGCAGGCGCTGGCGGCCGCCGAGGCCGGGGTCGACGGGCTGCTGCTCGTGTTGTTGTCGTACTTCCCGCTGTCGGAGGCGGAGATCGAGCGCTACGTCGCCGAGGTGGCGGGCGCCGTCGATCTTCCGATCTGCCTCTACCACCACCCGGGCTTCTGCCATGTGACGTTCAGCCCGGCGCTGGTCGAGCGGCTGGCGGCGATCCCGCGCGTCGACTACATGAAGGACGCCTCCGGCGGGCTGACGCACTTCCACCGCGCCGACCGCTACAAGCAGGCGGGGCTGACGCTGTTCGCCGCCACCGCCGGCTCGCCGACCGCGGCGATGCTGCTCGGCGCGGCGGGCTGGATGTCGGGCCCGGCGTGCGTGTTCCCCGCCGAGTCCGCGCAGATGTATGAGCTGGTGCGGGCGGGCCGCTGGGAGGACGCGGTGGTGCTGGAGCGGGCGCTCGGCGGCGTGCTGGACAGCTTCCGCGCGCTCGGGCCGTCCGCTTCGGTCAAGGCGCTGCTGCGCGCCGACGGGCTGGACTTCGGCTCGCCGGTGCCGCCGGTCGCCGACGGGAAGATCGACGATCCGGCCGCCGTGCTCGGGGACGCGCGGCGGTCGCTGCGCCGGGTGCTGCGACGGCTCGGCCTCTCGACGGCGCAATCCGCCGCCAGGCGGGCAGCGAGCGGGCGGGCGTCGACCGGCACGACGGCAAGCGGGCGGGCAGCGGGCAAGACGACCGCGACGACGCGCGCGACGGGCAAGCGCACCGCGCCCGCCAAAGGCAAGACCAAGGGGACGACGACCAAGCGCAAGAAGTCGTGAGCGATCCGGTTGACACCCTCGTCGTCGGCGCGGGCTGTGCCGGGCTCGCCGCCGCGGTGGAGGCGGCGGCGGGCGGCCGGGTGCTGGTGATCGAGGCGGGCGAGCGCCCCGGCGGCAGCTCCGCGCTGGCGGTCGGCTCGATCACCGCCTCGGCCACCTCGCTGCAGCGGTGGGCCGGGATCGACGACCGGCCCGAGGACCATCTCGAGGATCTGCTCGCCTGCGTCGCCGGCGACGAGATCAGCCGGGCGGCGCTGCCGGATGAGCGGTGGCGGCTGGAGCTGCTGGCCGCCGAGTCGGGCGCGGGCGTGGAGTGGCTGGCCGGGATCGGGGTACGCTTCAGCGGCCCCCACCCCGAGCCGCCGCACCGCGTGCCGCGGATGCACAACGCGGTGCCCGGTGGCGACGGGCTGGTCGCCGGCCTGGCGGCGGAGGCGCGCCGCCGCGGGGTCGAGCTGCGCTACCGGGTGCGGGCGCTCGGCCTGCTGGTGGAGGACGGCCGCGTGCGCGGGGTGCGCGCCCAGGACGCCGACGGCCGCACGCTCGAGCTGCGCGCCGAGGCGACCGTGCTCGCCGCCGGGGACGCGAGCGCGGCGGTCGCCGCCGACTGGCCGGGCGGGCCGGTGCGGGCCATCAACCGGCGCGCGCTGGGCGACGGCGCGACGCTGGCCTCGGAGGCGGGCGCGGCGACCTTCGAGCCGCGCGCCCGGGTCCAGCTCCGGGTGGAGCATCCGCCGCACTCGCGCCCCAGCGACGAGCTGCTGGCCGCCGGGGCGGTGCTGGTGGGCGAGGACGGGCGGCCGTTCGCCGACGAGGACGAGGATCCCGCGCAGGCCGCGGTGGCGCGCGGCGTGGGGCGCGCCTGGGCGGTGTTCGACTCGTCGGTGGCCGCCAGGCTGGCCTCCCCCGCCGACGACTCGGGTCCGCGCCGACGAGACGGCTGGCTCCGCAGCGGCAGGCCGTTCGTCGCCACCATGGGCGGCATCGGCTACGCGTACCTGGACGACGCGTTGGAGCGCGGCATCGCGGTCAGTGCCGGGTCGCCCGGCGAGCTCGCTGACCGGACGAGTCTGCCCGTCCGCGCGCTCGAGAGGCTGGCTGCGCCCGCCGAGGCGCCGCTGTATGCGGTCGGTCCGCTGGTTCCGGCGATCGTGCTCTCCGACGGGGCGATCGACACCGACCGCGAGATGCGGGTGCTGCGGCCCGACGGCTCGCCGGTGGACGGGCTGCTCGCCGCGGGCTCGAGCGCGTGGGGCCGACTGATCGTCGCGGGCCACGGCCAGCACCTGGCGTGGGCACTGGTGTCCGGTCGCCGTGCCGGCCACGCGGCGGCCGCCTCGGCGCTCGCGCGCCGCGCGACGGTGGCCACGTCGTGAGCAGGTCCGCGACCCCGCTGCGGCTCGTCGTCCTCCTCGGCCTGCTGAACGCGGCGGCGCCGCTCTCCACGACGATGTACGTCCCGGCCATGCCGGGGATGGCGACCGACCTGTCGGCCGGCGCCGCAGCGCTGCAGGCCACGATCTCCGGCCTGACGCTGGGCCTGGCGGCGGGCCACCTGGTGGTGGGGCCGCTCAGCGACCGCTTCGGCCGCAAGCGGCCGCTGCTGGTGGCGCTCGTCTCCTACGTGTTGGCGTGCGTGGGTTGCGCGACGGCTCCGAGCGTGGAGGTGCTGATCGCCGCGCGCGTGCTGCAGGGCGTGGCGGGCGCCGGCGGGATCGTGGTGGGGCGCGCGATCGTGCGCGACCTGCACGAGGGCGCGACGGCGCTGCGCCTCTTCGCGCTGATGGTGGCGGTGACGTCGGTGACGCCGGTGGTCTCGCCGCTGCTGGGCGGCCAGGTGCTGCTGCTCGGCTCCTGGCGGGACATCTTCCTAGTGCAGGGGCTGGTGGGCGCGTCGCTGGCGGCGGCCACGGCGCTGCTGGTTCCGGAGACGCTGCCGCCGGCGCGCAGGCGCCCGGAGACGCCGTGGGCGGTGACGCGCGCGGCGGCGGCGCTCCTGCGGGGCCGGGTGGTGCTGGGGTTCTCGCTCACCTGCGGCCTCGTGTACGGAGGGATGCTGGCGGCGATGGGCGGCGCCACGTTCGCGCTGCAGCGGGTCTACGGGGTCTCGGAGGAGCTGGCGTCGGTGCTGCTGGCGGGAGCGGCGGCGACGATGCTGCTCGCCTCACGGATCAACACGCGGCTGGCGCCGCTGCACGGGCCGGAGCGGATGCTCCGCCTCGGGGTGGCGGCGACGGTCGCGGGTGGCCTGCTGACGCTGGCGACGGTGCTGGCCGGGCTGGGCGTGGTGGTGTTCGTACCGGCGGTTGCGTTGAGCTTCTCGGCGCACGCGCTGTCGCTGCCGAACGCGACGGCCCTGGTGCTGGCGGAGAAGCCGGACGCCCTGGGCAGCGCGTCCGCGGCGCTCGGGGTGACCCAGTACGCGCTCGCCGCGGCGGCGGCGCCGCTGGGCGGCCTGGTGGGCGGCGGGACGGCGGTGCCGATGGCGGTGGAGATCACCGCGCTCGGCGTCGCGGCCTATGCGGCGTCGGCGATGGCGCTGCGGGCGCGGCGTCCGGCGGCGGTGTAGCGCTGCCCGAGCCGGCACAGGTCGCCGCGCGCAAGGCTGCCGCCCGCCACACGGACCGGATGTTCGGCATCGGCAGCATCCGGCGGTGGAAGGAGTGGAAGGCGACCTGCGCGCCCGCCGGCTCCGTGTGGGCCTGCGCCGTCGACCTTGGCCAGTGCGTCGGTCGCCTCACGATCTACGGCACGCCGAGCAAGCCGAAGGCCAGGAACATCCGCATCGGTTGCGGAGAGTAGGAGTCGCAGGGCCCCTCCCCCGGCAGCCCGAACACCACCTACGTGCTCTAGCTGCCAACGACCGTGAGGGGACACGCCGGCGCCCAGGCCGTCGCCGCGCGCGTGCCGACCCCTACGCCACCCCGAGCGCGTCGGCGATCAGCTCGCGCTCGTCGGGGTCCGGGTCGACGGAAACGCCGGCGGTGACGCGCGCCTCCGGATCGGGCGACGCCCAGTTGTAGAAGGCGAGGTCGAAGGCGGCGACGGGCACGCCGGTCGCGCTTGCCAGCTCGCGCAGACGCCGCCGGACCAGCGCCTGGTCGCTCACCCCCATCAGGCGTTTCGCGGTCACCGCCACCGGGTCGGTCGCGGCCGCCGAGCGGAGCTGGAGCGACCACACATCCACCTCAACCAGCCCGAGGGCACCCGCGGTCGCCAGCAGCTCGATCCGGTGCGGACGGCCGAAGCCCGGAAACCCCAGCCGCTCGAACACCCGCTCGAAGCGGTGCTGCGGCGTCCACGACTGCTCCCCCGCAAGCGCGGCCACCTGGCCGCCGTTGCGCTCCGCCCACGCCCGGTACGCCGCCGGCGCCGCATCCCCGTGCCTGGGGTCGTGCGCCGTGCGCGGGCCGAACTGCGCACCCTCCAGGCGCGGCAGCTCACCCGACGCCCACGACGTGCGCGCCTCGCGGATCGACGCCCACGGATCCTCCCCCTCAAGCGGCGAGAAGAACACGATCTGGAACAGCAGCCACGCCGCCTCCTCGCGGTCCTCCGCGGCCGCCGCCTCCCCGTACAGCCCCGGCGGATCCTGGCGCAGCCGGCGCAGCCGCGCCGCGCTGAACGCCAGCTCGTCCGCCAGCCGCGCCGCATCCACGCTCGAGCGCAGCCCCGGCACCAGGTCGTGACGGTAGCCGTCGTCCGGCGAGCGGCGCATATGCCGCACCAGCACGCCCTTCGACTCCGACGAGGGCCGCTTGTGACCCGAGCGCCGCTGCGCCGGCGGGCTCGCCGCGGCGCCGGCCGTCGACGAGCCCGACGAGCGCCGCGAGGACGATGAGCGCGCCGCCGACCCCACCACCGGCGACTTCTTCGAGCAGATCATGCAGTTCTGAAGCAGTCGTCCGTGGCGGCAGAAGGTCGGCACTCGCCCCAGTCTACGAACGACGAGGGGCGCCCCGCAGGGCGCCCCTCGCACAGCCTCGGATCCGGCGCGTCAGCGCCGCCGGGTCACGAGCCGCAGCGCTTCGACTGGCGCTTCTGCACCACGGCGTAGCCGGCGCGCTTCGTCGTGCCGTCCACCGACACCAGGCCGGCATCGAAGTCGTACTGGTCGTCCGTGCCCCAGAAGTTGTAGATGTAGAGGCGGTCGATCTGCTTGAACTTCTTCGGCATGTAGAACATGCAGCGCAGCGCCTTCGCCGCCCGCGCCTCGCCGTACCAGCGGCCGCGCAGCTTGAGCTGGCCACCGGTCTCCGTCAGCCACACCTTGGCGCTCTTGGAGCCGATCTCCTTGATCAGGCGCTGGGTGCGGCTGGTCGAGCCGCGGTTGGTGTCCGAGTAGTTGTGGATGCCCCAGTACTTCGGCAGCGGCTTGGCGTAGCGCTTGAACTTGCGCAGGTAGCTGACCGCCCCGCCCACGTTCACGCCGTCCAGGATGTCCAGGCCGACGATCTTCTTGCCCTTGAAGACGCTGCGGGCGATCTTGTAATAGCTCGCCACCAGCTTCGGCCCGGTCGCGTTGCGGCAGATCTTGCTCGGCTGGCCCTCGGTGCGGCCCTTCGCCTGGCAGACGTTGACCTCGTTCCAGGCCGAGAACGACTCGATGTACTTGCCGTACGCCTTCTTGATCCGCTGGAGCTGGCGCTTGTACTCGCTGGTGCTCGGCGCGTGGTTGTGGCGCCCCTCCCGGCGCGAGCGCTCGACCGACAGCAGGATCTTCACCTTCGCGCGGCGCGCGCCCGCGATCCAGTCGTCCAGCTTCGCCTTCTGAGCCGGATCGTCGAGCACGTCGTAGGGCGCGATGTAGCGCGCCACCTTCAGCTTCAGCGGCTTGAACAGGGGGTTGTCGAAGGTCGCCGACTGCTGGTCGGAGATGCCGACGGTGACCGCCGAGGCGGTCGCGGGTACCAGCGCGCCCAGCGAGAGCGCGCCCAGCAGGCAGGTGATGAGAAGACGTCGCATGGGTTCTGGATCTGCTCCTGGGATCGGCGGAGAGAGGACGGAACCGGACCGTCGGTGCGACCGGCACACAACGCCGAGACAGGCTAGCCCCGGGAAAAGTTGCGGCGCGCCTATTCGTTCGCGCCCAGCGCGGTCAGTCCTGCGACGAACACCGTCGTGAGGACATCCACCGCACGCCGCACGTCCGGCTGCGGATCGTCGATCAGCCGCGCCCCCAGCTCCAGGGCCGCGCCGACCATCGCCGCCGCCATCACCTCGACGTCGTGATCCGGGACGATCCCCGCCGCGATCGCCTCGCGCAGGTCCTCCGCCAGCTCGTCCACGCCCGCCACCAGCGACGGCTCGTCGAAGAGCGCGCGGATCGTTCCCTGGTTGCGGCGCAGCAACTCCGTCGTCGCCCGATCCTCCAGCAGGTAGCGGAAGTAGGCGTCGAAGCCGTCGCGCACGAACGCCTCCAGCGTCCGCGCCGCCCGCCGCGCCGCCCGCACCCGTGCCCGGGCCTCCCCCGCCGTCTCGGCCACCAGCGCCCGCAGCACCGACTCCTTGTCGGGGAAGTAGTTGTAGAAGGTGCCGGAGGCGAGGTTCGTGCGCCTGACGATGTCGCGCACCGTCGTGGCGCCGTAGCCCGACTCGACGAACGCCTCGCGGGCCGCGGCCAGGATCGCGGCGCGGTTGGCCTGCTTCGTTGCCTCGCGGCGGCCGCCCCTCTGCGTCATGCGGGGCGACGGGCGCTGTCGGGGTTGCTGGTCACGCGGCTCACCAAGGATCCGGCGGAGATCGTAGGACGCGCCTCGACAGAGCGTCGAGGGATCACGGATCGCGCACGCAGCGAGCCGTGATCCCTCGACCGGTGGGGGATGGCTGGTGCGCGCCGCCGGCGCCGGAGAACCCCGGCGCCGGCGTCCGGCGCGCTGGAAGCTACTTCTCGACCGCCATCGCGCCCGAGGTGTGGCCGGGCGGGCCCTCCGGGCCCTCGTCGGCCGGCGAGACGTTGCCCGCGGGCACCGTCGGGCGCGGCGTGGCGCTGATCCGGTGCAGGTAGCGGTCGACCATCCGCGCCGCCTGGCGGCCCTCGTTGATCGCCCACACGATCAGCGACTGGCCGCGGCGCGCGTCACCGGCGGCGAACACGCCCGGCGTCGAGGTCTCGTACGTCGGCGCCTTGATGTTGCCGCGGCGGTCCAGCTCCAGGTTGAGCTGCGCGACCACGCCCTCGTGCTCCGGATGCAGGAAGCCCATCGCCAGCAGCACCAGGTCCGCGCGCAGCGTGCCCTCGGTGCCCTCGATCGCGCTGAACGGCGGGTTCGGCTCCGCCCGCGCGTAGTGCAGCTCCTTCACGCGACCGTCCTCGCCGGTGAAGTGCGTGGTGACGATTGAGTACTCCTGCCGGCCGCGACCGACCGCCTGCGCCTCCTCCATCGCGTAGGAGAGCCGGAACTTCGCCGGCCACTGCGGCCAGGGCGTGCGGTCGTCGGGGCGGTTCGCCGGCGGCTCGGGCAGCAGCTCGAGCTGCACCACGCTCTCGGCGCCCTCGCGGATCGCGTGGCCGACGCAGTCGGCGCCGGTGTCGCCGCCGCCGACGACCACCACGTGCTTGCCCTTCGCGGTGATCGGATCGGGCTCGGGCCCCGGCACCTGCGGCTCGATCCCCTGCGCGCGCTGGATCTCGCGGGTGCGCGCGTACAGGTACTCCATCGCGAAGTGGATGCCGTCCAAGTCACGGCCCGGCACCGGCAGGTCGCGCGGGACGCGCGAGCCGGTCGTCAGCAGCACCGCGTCGAACTGCGCGCGCAGCTCGTCGCCGGTGATGTCGCGGCCGACGTCCACCCCGCAGCGCAGCTCCACGCCCTCGTCGATGAGCTGCTGCATGCGGCGGTCGACGATCCGCTTGTTGATCTTGAAGTCCGGAACGCCGAACCGGACCAGGCCGCCGGGCGCCTCGTCGCGCTCGAACAGCACCACCCGGTGGCCTGCGCGGCGGAGCTGCTGGGCGGCCGCCATGCCGGCCGGGCCGGAGCCGACGACCGCCACCGAGCGGCCGGTCTCGACCACGGGCGGCTCGGGCTTGATCCAGCCCTCGTCCCAGGCGCGGTCGATGATCGACAGCTCGATCTGCTTGATCGAGACCGCGTCGCCCTCGTTGATCTCCAGCACGCACGCCGCCTCGCACGGCGCCGGGCACAGCCGACCCGTGAACTCGGGGAAGTTGTTGGTGGCGTGGAGCTGGCGGATCGCGTCGCGCCAGCGGTCGCGGTAGACGAGGTCGTTCCAGTCCGGGATCAGGTTCCCGAGCGGGCAGCCGTTGTGGCAGAACGGCACGCCGCACTCCATGCAGCGGGCGCCCTGCGCGCGCAGCTCCTCGTCCGGGCGCTTGACGACGAACTCGTCGTAGTCGCGGACGCGCTCGCGCGGGTCTCGGTACGGGATCGCCGCGCGGTTGATCTTCAGGAAGCCGCCGATCTGACCCATCTCAGCGCCCCTCCTGGGCCGCGACGGCCCGCTCGTCGCCCTTCCCGGCGGCCAGCGCCTCGGCCTCCGCCTGGGCGGCCAGCACCCGCTTGTAGTCGATCGGGAACACCTTCACGATCCGCTCGCGCTCCTCCTCCCAGCTCTCGAGCAGCCGGGCGCCGACGGTCGAGCCGGTGCGCTCCACGTGCTCGGCCACGAGCTCGCGCACCAGGCGCTCGTCGTCCTCGTCCAGCGTCTCGAGCTGGTCCAGCATGTCCTGGTTGACCCGCGAGCGGAAGCAGCCCTCCACGTCCCAGACGTAGGCGATGCCGCCGCTCATGCCCGCGGCGAAGTTGCGGCCCGTCGGGCCGAGCACGACCACCCGGCCGCCGGTCATGTACTCGCAGCCGTGGTCGCCGACGCCCTCGACCACCGCATGGGCGCCCGAGTTGCGCACCGCGAACCGCTCGCCCGCCACGCCGCGGAAGAACGCCTTGCCGCTGGTGGCGCCGTACAGCACGGTGTTGCCGATGATCACGTTGTCCTCGGGCACGTAGCCGGCCTCGTCGGGCGGCGTGACGACGATCGTGCCGCCGGACAGGCCCTTGCCGACGTAGTCGTTGGCGTCGCCCTTGAGCGTGAAAGTGACGCCCGGCGCCAGCCAGCCGCCGAAGCTCTGGCCGGCCGAGCCGCGGAAGCGCACCTCGATCGCGCCCTCGGGCAGGCCGCGCGCGCCGTGCAACGCGGCGATCCGGCTGGAGAGCATGCCGCCGACGCAGCGGTTGACGTTGCGGATCTCCGACTCGATCACCAGGCCGGTCTGGCCGTCCTCGATCGCCGGAGCGGCCTGCTCGATCAGCTTGTGGTCGAGCGCGTCGTCCAGCACAGGGGGCGGCGGCTTGATCCGCCGGCGCGGCGCGTCCTCCGGCACGTCGCTCGGGAACGTCAGGAGCTGCGTCAGGTCGACGCCGCGCGCCTTCCAGTGGTCGATCGCCTTGTCGGCGCGCAGCAGGTCGACGCGGCCGATCAGGTCGTCGAACTTGCGGATGCCGAGCGACGCCATGATCCTCCGCGCCTCCTCGGCGACGAAGAAGAAGTAGTTGACGACGTGCTCCGGCTTGCCGCGGAAGCGCTTGCGCAGGACCGGGTCCTGCGTGGCGATGCCCACCGGGCAGGTGTTCAGGTGGCAGGCGCGCATCATGATGCAGCCCGTCGCGATCAGCGGGGCCGTCGCGAACCCGAACTCGTCCGCACCCAGCAGGCCGGCGATCACCACGTCGCGGCCGGTCTTGAGCTGGCCGTCGGTCTGCACGATGATCCGCTCGCGCAGGTCGTTCTTCAGCAGCGTCTGCTGGGTCTCGGCCAGGCCGATCTCCCACGGCACGCCGGCCGACACGATCGAGCTCAGCGGCGAGGCGCCGGTGCCGCCGTCGTGGCCGGCGATCACCACGTGGTCGGCGTTCGCCTTCGCCACGCCCGCGGCGACGGTGCCGACGCCGACCTCGGCGACCAGCTTCACCGAGATCTGCGCCTGCGGGTTGGCGCAGCGCAGGTCGTAGATGAGCTGCTTGAGGTCCTCGATCGAGTAGATGTCGTGGTGCGGCGGCGGCGAGATCAGGCCCACGCCCGGCGTGGTGTGGCGCACCTTGCCGATGTAGGCGTCGACCTTGTGGCCCGGGAGCTGGCCGCCCTCGCCGGGCTTGGCGCCCTGGGCCATCTTGATCTGGATCTGGTCGGCGTTGACCAGGTAGTGGATGGTCACGCCGAAGCGGCCGGAGGCCACCTGCTTGATCGCCGAGCGGCGCAGGTCGCCGTTGGGGTCGCGCACGAAGCGGCGCGGGTCCTCTCCGCCCTCGCCCGTGTTCGACTTGCCGCCGATGCGGTTCATCGCGATCGCCAGCGTCTCGTGGGCCTCGGTGGAGATCGAGCCCAGCGACATGGCGCCGGTCGCGAACCGCTTCACGATCTCGGAGGCCGGCTCGACCTCCTCCAGCGGGATGGGGTCGACCTTGTCGGTGGCGAACTCGAGCAGGCCGCGCAGCGTCGCCCGGCGGGTGGCCTGCTCGTTGACCATCCGCGCGTACTCGTCGTACTTGGCCTGGGCGTCCTCGGAGACGTGGCCGTTGCGCGCCCGCACCGCGTGCTGCAGCGTGGCGATCGTCTCCGGGTTCCACATGTGGTGCTCGCCGTCGCGGCGCCACGCGTACACGCCGCCGACCGGCAGCAGGTCGCCGACGCCCTCGGCGTAGCCGCGGCGGTGACGGTCGATCGCCTCCTGGGCGAGCACCTCCAGCCCGACGCCGCCGATCCGCGACGCGGTGCCGGTGAAGTGCTTGTCGACCAGCGACTTCTCCAGGCCGACGGCCTCGAAGATCTGCGCGCCGGTGTAGGACTGGATCGTCGAGATCCCCATCTTGGAGATCGTCTTCAGCAGGCCCTTGCCGGCCGCCTTGATCAGCCGCTTGCGGGCCTCCTGCGGGTCGCTGACGCCCTCGACGCGCCCGTCTGCCACCAGCATCGAGACGGTCTCCAGCGCCAGGTACGGGTTGATCGCGTTGGCGCCGTAGCCCAGCAGCGTCGCGAAGTGGTGCACCTCGCGCGGCTCGCCGGACTCGATCACGATGCCGGTCCGCAGGCGGATGCCCGCGCGCACCAGGTGGTGGTGGATCGCGGAGACCGCCAGCAGCGACGGGATCGGCACGCGCCGCGCCGAGGTAGCGCGGTCGCTCAGGATCAGGATGTTGGCGCCGGCGGTGACCGCGTCGTGGGCCTCGTCGCACAGCTCGGCGATCCGCTGCGCCATCCCCTGCGGGCCGTCCTGCACCGCCCAGGTGATGTCGAGGGTGTGCGCCTTGAACCACGGGTGGTCGACCGAGCGCAGCGTCTCCAGGTCGTCGTTGTCGAGGATCGGCTGCTTGAGCAGGATCTGCCGCGCGTGCTCGGGCGACTCGTCGAGCAGGTTGCCCTCGGCGCCGATGACCGTCATCAGCGACATGACGATCGACTCGCGGATCGGGTCGATCGGCGGGTTGGTCACCTGCGCGAAGAGCTGCTTGAAGTAGGAGAACAGCGGCGGCCGCTGGTCCGAGAGCACCGCAAGCGACATGTCGTTGCCCATCGAGCCGACCGGCTCCTCGGCCTTGGCGACCATCGGGCCGAGCAGGACGCGCAGGTCCTCCTGGCTGTAGCCGAAGGCGAGCTGCAGGGTGCGCAGCGGCTCGCCCAGGTCGCGGCCCTCGCGGCGCGGCAGGTCCTCGAAGCGGACCAGGTTCTCGTCAAGCCACTGCTTGTAGGGCTTGGCGGTGGCGACCTGCGTCTTGATCTCCTCGTCGGCGATGACGCGGCCCTCGCGCAGGTCGACCAGGAACAGCTTGCCCGGGGCCAGGCGGCCGAGGCGCACCACGTCCTCGGTCTCGACCGGCAGCATGCCGGTCTCCGAGCCGAGGATCACGTAGCCGTCGCGGGTCTCCATCCAGCGGCCCGGGCGCAGGCCGTTGCGGTCGAGCGTGGCGCCGACGACGGTGCCGTCGGTGAAGCAGACCGCGGCGGGGCCGTCCCACGGCTCCATCATGCAGGCGTGGAACGCGTAGAACGCCCGCAGGTGCTCGGGCATGTCGTCCCGGTCCTCGAACGCCTCCGGGATCATCATCATCGCCGCGTGCGGCAGCGACCGGCCGGCGAGCATCAGCAGCTCGAGCACGTTGTCGAACGTGGCCGAGTCCGACCCTCCGGGCCGCACCACCGGCAGCACCTTCTGCAGGTCGTCGCCGAACAGGTCGGATGCGAGCTGCGACTCGCGCGCCCGCATCCAGTTGATGTTGCCCATCAGCGTGTTGATCTCGCCGTTGTGGGCGATCACGCGGAACGGGTGCGCCAGCTCCCAGGACGGGAACGTGTTGGTGGAGAAGCGGCTGTGGACCAGCGCCAGCGCCGAGGCGAACCGCTCGTCCCGCAGGTCGGGATAGAAGCCCTCGAGCTGGTAGCTGATGAGCATCCCCTTGTACACGCACGTGCGCGAGGAGAAGCTCGGAGCGTAGAAGTCCGGTCCGGCGGCCTGCTCGATGACGCGCCGGATCACGTAGAGCTTGCGCTCGAAGGCGTCCTGGTCACCGGCGTGCTCGGGCCCGGCGCCGATGAAGAGCTGGCGGATGTGAGGACGACAGGCGTCGGCGGTGGTGCCGATCTGGGTCGGATCGACCGGGACGTCGCGCCAGGCCAGCACGCGCTGGCCCTCCTCGACGACGGTGCGCTCCACGAGCGCCTCGATCTTCTCGCGGCGCGCGGGGTCCTGGGGAAGGAAACAGACGGCGACGCCGTACTGGCCCGGAGGAGGAAGATCGACGGGCAGCACGGCGCGGAAGAACTCGTCCGGAAGCTGAACCAGGATCCCTGCCCCGTCGCCGGTGCGCACGTCAGCGCCCTCGGCACCGCGATGCTCGAGGTTCTCCAGGGCGGCCAGGGCCCGCTTGACGACCTCATGGGTCGCGCGGTTGTCCAGGCGCGCGACCATCGCGACACCGCACGCGTCGTGCTCGTGCCGGGGGTCGTACAGCCCTTCGGCCTGTGGGGCAGCGATATGGGTCATGTAGGGCCTCCCGAGTGGGCTAGGAGGCGCGCGAGGGGACGCGCAGAGTAGCAGCGCGATCGCCCAACTCCACAACCGGCCGCCGTCCCTCCGAGCCCCGTTCTGCCCGCCCGGGGCGCCCGCGAGGGCCGCGTCGGCGGGCCGTGTTCGCCTGCAAACTGCGACCGCCGCAGTCGGTTTACCGCGCGCGGGGTGAGGGATACCGGAGCGCACGGGGCGTGCTCGCCCCGTCCGAATCGCGTCACGGAAGCGCCGACCCTGCCTCGGTGCGATGCGATGACCTCCCCCAGGCGCCGGGCCACCCTCAGGGTGGCCCGACGTCGGCATAGGCAAAGCCCGTTTTCACGTTGATCTCTAGACTGGTGCGCGCGTGCGGATGCCCACGCAGACGACGACTACGACCCCTCTCAGCCGGGCAGATGCCAGCCGATGATCACGCGGGGAACCGGATGCCCCGGGAGAACCGCCAGGAGGAGCATCCGCAGCCCGACTTCGAGCTCATCCTGCCGGCACGCCCGGAGAACGTGGCCCTGGTCCGACACGCGCTCGGCGGCATCCGCGACGCGGTCGAGGTCTCCGAGGCGGCGCTGGCCGACATCAAGCTGGCGGTCACCGAGGCGTGCACCAACGTCGTCGTCCACGCCTATCCGGACGGGCACGTCGGCCCGATGACCGTCTCGGCGCGGGTCGACGGCCGGGAGCTGACCGTGGTGGTCACCGACCAGGGGCAGGGCATCCTGCCCCGCGCCGACAGCCCCGGGCTCGGCCTCGGGCTGCCGCTGATGGCGACGCTGGCCACCTCGCTCGAGCTGGGGACCAACGATCGCGACGAGACCGAGGTCCGCATGGTGTTCGCGCTGGACGCGCCTGCGACGGAGCGCCGGCACTCATGACCGGCACGCCGACCGAGGGCACGGACGTCACCCTCACCGTCCGCCGTCAGGACCTCCTCGGCCCCGTGCTGGCGCGCGTGATCGGCATGGTGGCCGCGCGGGCGCACTGCCCGGTCGACCGGCTCGACGACGCGCTGCTGCTCTCGGACGCGATCGCCGCGCATGCGCCCGCCCAGGCGCGCAACGGCTCGGTGACCGTGCGGGTGCGCAGCGGCAAGGACGGCCTGACGCTGCACGTCGGCGGACTGTCTCCGGACGGACCGAAGGCGGTGCTGGAGGCCGCTTCTCTGCCGGGAGTCGGCAACGTGTTCGAGCGGGTCGCCTCGACGATCGACACAGGCGGCGAGGAGCTGCGGCTTCACCTCGCCTTCGGATCGTGACGCGTCGGGCGGCATCCCCAGGCGGACGGTCGGACGAACAGCCACCGGCCACACTTCATCCTTAGAGGCAGGGAGATGTCGGCAACCGAATTCGCGCTCAGCCAGGAACCAGTCGACGACAGCACCCAGGTCGTGGCCGTGCGGGGCGAGGTCGACCTGTTCACGGCGCCCGAGCTCAAGAACGCCCTGTCGGAGGCGATCGACTCGGGTCGCGTCCGGATCGTCGTCGACCTCACCGAGACGACGTTCATGGACTCCACCGCGCTCGGGGTGCTGATCGGCACGGTGAAGCGGCTGCGCTCGCGCGACGGTGGCCGGATGACGATCGTCAACGTCGACAGCAGCATCGCCAAGACGTTCGAGATCACCGGCCTCGACCAGATCTTCACGATCCGCGCGACGCGCGACGAGGCGCTGGCGGCGCTCGACGAGCCCGCGCCGACCTCGCGCTAGACGGCCGCGCGGCCGACCGCCCTCCCTTGGCGGACGCTCGGCACCTTGCTGCGGACATGACGCGGCGGAGTGCCGAGCGTCGACGGACGGCGACGCCGCCGGGTGGCGAGGATCGGTGCGAGTCGGGCGAGGCCTAGGCCGCGGTGGCCAAGTCGTCGCCGCCGGGAGCCTGCAGCGCCCGGCTCTCCTCGCCGGCCAGCAGCTCGATCACCGCCTCCTCCACCTCGCCCTGGATCGCGGTCGCCTCGCCGTCGGCAGCCAGGCCGGGCAGCGTGCCGGCGATCGTGACCCCGTCCAGGTAGCGGTCGAACGTGCGCGGGTCGATGTAGGAGCGCCGCGCCACCGCGGGCGTGTTGCCCAGGTAGCGGGCGACCTCCCGCACCACGCGCGCCATCGCGCGCTTCCGCGCCGCCTTGGAGTCGGGCACCGGGCTGACCGCCAGGCCGACGGCCGCCAGCGCGGTCGCGCCCCAGGTGCGGAAGTCCTTGGCGCTGATATCGGCGCCCGAGGCCTCCTTCAGCCAGGCGTTGATGTCCGGGGAGCGGACGTCCTCCCAGCGCCTGCTCGGACCCCGGTAGGCCAGCAGCTCGCGCCCTCCGCCGCGGCGGCGCTTCAGCCGGGCGACGTCGGCCGCCACCTCCGGGTCGACGACCGCCTGCAGCCGCCGCTTGCCGTGCTTGGCCGGGTAGTCGAAGCGCAGCGTCGAGCCGTCGACCGTCACGTGCTCCTTGCGCATCGTCGCCAGACCGAACGACTCGTTGATGACCGCGTAGTCCTCCGAGCCGATGCGGAACAGCCCGCGGTCCAGCAGCCGCACCGCCAGCGCCAGCACGTGCTCGCGGGAGAGGTCGCGGCGCGCCAGATCCGAGGCCACCCGCTCACGCAGCCGCGGCAGCAGGCGGGCGAAGGCGATCATGTCGTCGAACTTGCGCTGGTCGCGGCGGGCACGCCAAGCCGGGTGGTACAGGTACTGCTTGCGGCCCTTGCCGTCGATGCCGGTGGCCTGGATGTGGCCGCGCGGATCCGCGCAGATCCACACATCCCGCCACGCCGGCGGGATCGCCAGCTCGCGCACGCGCCCCAGCACCTGCGGATCGTCGACGCGCGCCCCGTCCTGGTCGAGCACGACGAAGCCACGGCCGCGGCGCACCCGCCGCAGCCCCGGGGCGGCGCAGTCGACCTTGCGCGGGCGTGCGGTGGCGGCGGCCATCGTGCCGCCCGGCGTACCCGCTGCCCGAGGCGGCTAGCTGCGCGGCTTGGCCTTCCGGCGCCCGTCCGCGGACGCGCCGGACGCCGCGCGCTTGCGCTTCGCCTTCGACCCCGGCTTGGCGCCGTCCTCACCGGCGCGCTCGCGCGCCGCCTCCAGGCTGGCCTTGAGCGCGCTCATCAGGTCGGGCACCGGGGCGGCCTCCTCGACCTCCGGCTGGATCGCGATCTCCTCGCCGGCGGCCTTCCGCTCGATCATCTCGAGCACCGCCTCGCGGTAGGTGTCGCGGTAGCGACCCGGATCGAACGGGCCGGCCAGCGACTCGACGAGCTGCTTGGCGATCTCCAGCTCGCGCTCGTTGGCCTCGATGTCGTCGGCGGACGGGATGTCCTCGATCGTGCTCGGGTCGACGATCTCGTCGGCGAACAGCATCGTCGCCATCGCCAGCACGTCGCCCATCGGCCTGATCGCCACCAGGCTCTCCTTGTTGCGCAGCACGACCTTGGCGATCCCGACCTTGCCGGTCTCGCGCATCGCCTCCAGCAGCAGGCGGTAGGGCTTCGCCCCGCCGGTGGCGGGCGCCAGGTAGTACGGGTGGTCGTAGTAGATCGGGTCGATCTCGGCCAGGTCGACGAAGTCCTCGATCTCGATCGTCTTCGTCTTGCGCGGCTCGATCGCCTCCAGCTCGGCCGGCTCGATGATCACGTAGCGGTCGGGGCCGATCTCGTATCCCTTGACCAGATCCTCGTACGGGACCTCATCGCCCGTCGACGGGTCGACCCGCTTCTGCTGGATCCGCGAGCCCGTCCTGGCGTTGAGCTGGTTGAAGCGGACCGTCTTGCGGTTCACCGCGCTGTAGAGCTTCACGGGCACGGTGACGAGCCCGAAGCTGATGGCTCCAGTCCAGATCGAGCGAGGCATGGACAGATGAGTGTGCCCGCCAGGGCCGGTCCGAGACACGCGGCGCAGGCGATCTTGCGCTGACGTTCGCTACGCGCGCAGGTCCTGCAGGCGGCGGCGCTGGCGGCCGGAGGCGTCGAAGTTGTCGGGCGCAAGCCACCGCTCGAGCGCGGCGGCGACCTCCGGCCACTCCTCGTCGACGATCGCGTACCAGGCGGTGTCCCGGCTTGCGCCCTTGACGATCATGTGGCGGCGGAAGACGCCCTCCAGCCGGAAGCCGAGCCGCTCGGCGGCCGCGCGCGAGCGCGCGTTGCGCACGTCGCACTTCCACTCCACGCGGCGGTAGCCGAGCTCGTCGAACGCGTGGCGCAGCAGCAGGAGGATCGCCTCGGTCCCCTGCGGGGTGCGCTGCAGCGGCGGACCGAACCAGACGTGGCCGATCTCGATGAAGCCGTGCTCGGGGGTGGCGCGCTGAAGCGCGGCGGAGCCTGCGGCGCGCCCGGCCTTCAGGTCGACGATCGCGTAGGTGAGCGGATCGACATCGCCCTGCCGGGCGGCGGCCCACTCCGCCAGCTCCGCCGCCGAGGAAAACGGCCCGAACGACATGAAGTCCCACAGGCGCGGGTCGGCGTCCGGCCGGCTCGGGTCGGCGGCCTCGAACAGGTCGGACGCGTGGCGGCCCGCGTCGATCGGCTCCAGCCGGACGCGCTCGCCGGCCAGCGGGCGGGTCGGGTCGGGCAGGCGGGCGGGCTGGTACGAAGCGGCGGCGGGCACCGAGGCGGAATCCTCGCGCGCCCGCCGGCCGCCGTCCAGACGAGGCCGCGCTCAGGTGGTCTCGGTGCGCTCGGGCTCGCGCTCGCGCCAGAACCGGGCGGGCTTCTGCTTCTCGTGGATGCCCTCGGCGAACTCCTCGATCATCTTCGAGCAGAACGCCGGCAGGTCCCCGGGGCGGCGGCTGGTGACCAGGCCGTGGTCGGTGATGACCTCCTCGTCCATCCACTCGGCGCCCGCGTTGCGCAGGTCGGTCTGAAGCGACGGATACGAGGTGAGCGTACGCCCGCGCACCACCTCGGCCTCGATCAGCGTCCACGGCGCGTGGCAGATCGCCGCCACCGGCTTGCCCGCCTCGAAGAAGGCGCGCACGAACCGGACCGCGTCACCGTCCATGCGCAGCCGGTCGGCGTTGATCACGCCGCCGGGCAGCATGAGCGCGTCGAAGTCGTCGGCGGAGCAGTCCCGGACGGAGCGGTCGGCGACGTATGTGCCGCCCCGGTCGTGGTGGTTGAAGGCCTGGATCTCGCCCTGCTTCGGCGCCACCAGGGTCACGCGCGCCCCGGCCGCCTTGAGCGCGCTCATCGGCTCGGTGAGCTCGACCTCCTCGACCCCCTCGTTGTCCATGAGGATCGCGACGCTCTTGCCGTCAAGCATTCCGGCCATGGGAAGGCCCCCTCCCTTGCGGTTTGCGTTTGCGGAAAGGCCTCCGGGTAGCGTCACCGCATGTCAACGACACGAAACGCAAGCCAGGGGATCCTGGCCGACGCGCGGACGGCCGAGCGCGAGCAGATCATCGAGCTGCTCAAGAAGGCCTACTGGATGGAGATCGAGACGGTGATGAACTACATCTCGAACTCGATCAACCCGGACGGCGTCCGCGCCCAGGAGATCGTCGAGGCGCTCGAGGGCGACATCCAGGAGGAGCTCGGCCATGCGCAGCAGTTCGCGCGGCGCATCAAGGAGCTCTACGGGGTGGTGCCCGGCTCGGAGGATTTCAGGGCCGAGCAGTCTTACCTGCAGCCGCCCACCAGCCAGGTCGACGTGGTGCACGTGATCAAGGGCGTCATCGAGGCTGAGACCGCCGCGATCGAGCACTACAACCGGATCATCGAGGCCACCGAGGGGGTCGACCCGGTGACCAACGACATGGTGATCGGCATCCTGCGCGAGGAGGAAGGCCACCGCCGGCTGTTCGAGGGCTTCCTGCGCGAGTACGAGGCGGAGGGCCTGGCCTAGCCCTCGCCTGCGGCTTCCGGCCCGGCTCGCGCCCTTCTCCGCGGGGCGGCCGGGCCGGGCTTGCTCACCCTTCGGGCAGCTCGGGCTCGGGCGGCTCGTGCGGCTCGGCGGGCGTCTCGGGCTCGACCGGCGTGGGCGGCTCCGGTGGAACCGCCGGGGTGGTCGGCGCCCCCGGATCGGCCGGGGTGGCCGGCTCCGGAGGCACGATCGGCGTGGTCGGCTCGCTGGGCTGGGGGACCTCCAGCCCCGGGCTCATCGGCCGCGACGCTCCCGCTCGAGGTCATGCACCTCGGCGGCTTCGCGGTCGGCGCGCTCCTGGGCCCGGTCGCGGCGCTCCTCGGCCTCGCCCTTGCGCTCGTCCTGCTTGCCTTCGCGGCGCATGGTCGGGTCGTCGGCCAGGTCGCCGGCCGCCTTCTTGAAGCGGCCCATGATCTTGTCTTTGAGGCTCATGGACCGCGGGTACCCGCCTTCCGCGTCGGGGGATCGGCGGCGCGTGTCGTGGTCCCCTGGATGTCCGGGCGCGGTCAGGACCGGGCGAGCATCGCTGCGCCGAGGTCCGCGCGCAGCTCGTCGAGCGACTCGTAGACGAGCTCGGCGCCGGCGGAGATCAGCTCGCTGCGACAGAAGCCGCCGGTGAGCACGCCGATCGAGCGGACGCCGACGCGGCCCGCGGCCTCGCAGTCCCAGGTCGAGTCGCCGATCATCACTGCCGGGCCGCCGCCCACCTTCTCGAGCGCCGCGACCACAAGGTCGGGCTCGGGCTTGGCGTGCTCGACGTCGCCGCCGGTGGTCCACGCGTCGACCAGGTCGCGCGCCTCCAGCAGGTCGATGTAGTGGTCGACCTCGTCGGGCCTGGCGCTGGATGCAAGCACGGTGCGGTTCCCGCGGTCGCGCAGGTCCTGGAGCAGCTCGTGCGCACCGGGCAGGGGCGCGACCTCGTCGAGGAGCGCCGCGTACAGGCCCTTCTCGGCCGCCTTGATCGCCTCGCCCTGCCGCTCGCGGATCTCCTCGCCCAGCAGCGCGCCGATCAGCTCGTCGCCGCCCATGCCGATGCTGCGGTGCACCCGCCACGCCGGCACGTGGTGGCCGTGCAGCCGGAAGGCGCGGTGCCAGGCGAGCGCGCGCTGGTAGACGCTGTCGATGAGCGTTCCGTCGATGTCGAGGATCGCCGCGGGCGCCCGGTCGTCGGGGCTCATGAACCGCTCGTTCCCCTCCCCCGCCCGCCGCGGTCGGCCGCAGGTCAGGCGAGCGACACGCCCTCCGGACGCATCGAGGGATCAACGACTTGCGCCCAGGCGAAGCGATTGATCCCTCGATGCGGGGTCAGGGGGCGTCGCGGGCGGTCAGGCGCGGCGGGTGATGGCACAGGCCGCGCCGGCCCGGGCACCCGGCGCAAAGCGCGCGATGCGGACGCTCGCTCGGCTCGAACCGGCCGGCGGCGATGCCGTCGGCCAGCGCCCGGATCTCCGCGCGCAGGCGCCCCAGGTCGTCCTGGTTGTACGTCTTGGTCGCAACGGCGCCGCCGGCGGCGAGGAACACGTGCGCCACCTCTACCTGGGGAGCCCCGGAGGCCAGCGTCGCCAGCGCGTAGATGCGCCGCTGCGCGGCGTAGCGGTCCTCGACCAGCCGCTCCGGGTCGGCTCCCTCCTCCAGGATGTCGGTCTTGTAGTCGACGACCAGCGCGCGACCGTCCGCGTCGAACGCCACCACGTCCACCGCGCCGGTGAGCACCGGCGCGCGCTCGTCGCCCAGGGCGACGGTGAACACGTGCTCGCGCCGCACCTCCACGGCGGACGCCAGCCGCGGGAGCAGATCGCCGTCGATGAACGTGCCGACGAGCGCCTGCAGGTCGGCGACCTGCTCGTCGGTCAGCTCCAGCCCGTGCCGGGCGCCGACCGCCCGCACCGCGTCCGCGTCGGGCGGCGAGGAGGCGCGCAGGTCGAGCGCCTCCAGCAGCTCGTGGGCGAGCGTGCCGCGCATCCGCCCCTCCAGCCCGGCGGGCGTCGCCGTCGCGCCCGCCTTCAGCGGGTCGGCCTCGTCCTCCGGCAGCCCGAGGACGCGCTCCAGGTACCAGCGGTAGGGACAGCGCTTGTAGCGCTCGAGCGAGCTGTAGGACAGGTGGTCGACGCGGACGATCGCCTCCGGCTCGACCGCGACGGCCTCGTCGTCCGGCGCCACGCTCCCCTCCGCGGCGCGCGCGGGCTCCGGCCCGCCGACGTCGAGCGCGAGCTGTCCGGGACCGGCCTCCTGCGGCTCGGCGCGCCCGGGTCCGAGCGCCTCCTCGGCGACAGAGGCGGGGGCGCCGGGCGCCGAGGCGGGCGGCTCGCGGCGCACCCACACCCGCACCCGCCGGTCGGCCGGGTCGCGGTCCGGGTCCGGGTCGTCGTCGAACGGCTCTGCGGGCGGCTCGCCCTCCTCCCCCAGGGCGAGCAGCGACGGCGCCAGCCTGCCCGCCAGCCAGCGCACCGGCGCCGCCCCGGGCTCGGGCGCGAGCAGCAGGTCGCCCGGATTGCAGGCGCCGCTCAGCACGAGCCGCTCCTCGGCGCGCGTCATCGCCACGTGCAGGATGCGCAGCTCCTCCTCCGCCTCGGCCTGCAGCCGCCGGTCGCGCATCTCCTCCCAGCCCAGCGCGGGCGCGGAGTGGCCGTCGACCGTCTTCAGCCGGAGCGCCACCCGCTTGTCGTCGACCAGCAGGTCCGGCTGGCGGCGCGGCGGCTGGCGCCCCAGGTCCGCGACGACGACCACCGGGAACTCGAGCCCCTTGGCGGCATGGATCGTCATCAGCCGCACCGAGGATGCGTCGCCCAGCTCGACCGGCGCGTCTGCCTCGCGCGCCCCGGCCTCCAGCTCGGCGGTGGCGAGATCGATCAGGCCGCGCACGTCGCGGCCGCGGCGCGCCTCGAACCCGGCGGCCAGCCGCTTCAGCTTCAGCACGTTCGCCCAGCGACGGCGCCCGCCGGGCAGGTTGAGCACGTGCAGGTCGTAGCCGGTGCGCTCGATCACGCGCTCCAGCAGCTCGTCGAGGCTGCGCAGCGGCGCCTGCCGGCGCTCGGCGGCAAACCAGGGGCAGAAGCTCTCCAGCGCGGCACGGTCGGCCTCGGGGAGCTCCGCGACCGGTGCGGCGTCCGGCTCGCGCTCGCAGAACGCGCGCTCCAGGCTCCACCAGCGCTTCCCCTGGCCCGCGCTGCGCGCGATCACCGCCAGGCCGTCGGCGCTCACGCCCACGAGCGGCGAGGCGAGCATCCCGAACAGCGCCGGCTCGTCGCGCGGGTTGACGAGCGCCGCCAGGTACGCGCACAGGTCGGCCACCTGCTGGCGACCCCAGTAGCCGCGCCCGCCGGAGGCCAGCGTGGAGAGCCCCTGCTCCTCGATCGCCCGCTCGAAGACGGCGGCGTCGCCGGCCGAGCGCAGCAGCACGACGATGTCCCCCGGCGGGACCCCCTCCTCGCGCACCATCCGCGCGATCCGCTCGGCGACTACGCGCGCCTCGGCGCGCCGCGCCGGGGTGCCGCCCGGCAGCGACGCCAGCAGCTCCTCCGGCCAGGCCTCGACGGCGTCCGCGTCGGTGAGCAGCAGCTCGACCAGCGGCCCTCCGCGCTCGGACGGGTCGTCGCGGCCGGGCTCGAACGGGACGTGCGCCTCGCCGTGCAGCTCGCCGAACGCGTCGTCGAGCACCTTCAGGATCGCCGGGCGGCTGCGGAAGTTGCGCGCCAGCTCGGCGGTCTCCGCGCGCTCCGAGAGCCTCGCGCGCTCGCCGCGGAAGATGCGCACGTCGGCGTGGCGGAAGCCGTAGATCGACTGCAGCTCGTCGCCGACGACGAACCGCGGGCTCTCCAGCAGTTCCAGCAGCTCGATCTGGACCCCGTTGGTGTCCTGGAACTCGTCGACCATGATCCGCGCGAAGCGCTCCCGGTAGGAGGCGCAGATCGCCGGGAAGTCACGGAGCAGGTCGCGCGTCAGCAGCTCCAGGTCGTCGAAGTCGAGCGCGCCGCGGTCGCGCTTGAGCGACATGTAGGCCTCTGCGTGGCGGCGCAGCAGCTCGTCGAGCAGGCCGACCGCGCGCGCGGCCTCGGCATCCTGCCGCCTGCGCCTGTAGTCGGCGAGCGCCTCCAGGTAGCGGGTGCAGCCCTCCCCCTTCAGCGCCTTGGCGTTGCCCTGCTTGAACTCCGCCTTGGCGAGCGCCGACAGCGGGACGACCTCCTCGGCGAGCGCCCGCTCGCAGGACTCCAGCGCGCGCAGCGCCCGCCGCACCATCGCGCCGTCCTTGGCGTCCGCCAGCTCCGCCCGGGCCGCGCCGAGCGCGGCGCGCAGCTCCGCCGGGTCGGGCTCCTCCGCCCGCGCCGGCGGCAGCGACGGGCGGGTCTCCCCGGCGCTGCGGAGCTGGTCGTGCACCCGGCAGATCAACTCCTCCAGGTTGGAGGCGCCGTAGGCGGCGACCAAGTCGAGCGCCTCGGCGCGCTCGTCGGCAAGGAAGCCCGCCAGCGCCGCCTCGAACGCGCGCTTGCGCAGCGCGCGGGCGTCGGCCTCGTCGAGCACCGTAAACGCCGGATCCAGCCCGGCGCGCACCGCGTGCGTGCGCAGGATCCGGTGGCACATCCCGTGGAAGGTCGAGATCCACGCCGACTCCAGGTCGCGCGCCTCCTTACGGGCGCCCAGCTCCATGAAGCGTGCCCGGATGCGGGCGCGCAGCTCGCCCGCCGCCTTGTCGGTGAAGCTGATCGCCAGGATCCGGCCGGGCCGCAGGTTGTCCTCGAGCACCGAGCGCACGAACCGCTCGGCCATCACCGAGGTCTTGCCCGACCCCGCGTTCGCCGACAGAAGCAGCGAGCCGTCGCGACGGGCGATCGCCTCCGCCTGCTCCGGGGTGAACGGCCGCCCGCCGGGGCCGAGCATCCGCCCCTCGCTGTCGTAGAGGCCGGGATGCAGCGTGCCTGTCTGCGCCTGCTCGCTCATGCGGGCGTGCACCGGCAGATCGTCGGGTGCGCGCAGCCGCCGCCCGGCGTGCATCGCTCCGGGTTGGGGGCCAGCGCCCCGGAGCGGATCTGCGCCACCGTCTCGCTCGCCGCCTTCGCGCAGGCCTCGAGCAGCTCCTCCAGCGCGTCCTCGTCGAGGCGGTCGGTGCCGACGACGTCCATCTCCGGGTCGGCGTCCTTCAGCAGCGCGCCGCGCGGGCGCGGATCGGGGGCGCCGAGCGGCTGGTAGAAGCCGCCGACCGGCTCCAGCCTGAGCAGCCGACGGACCGCCAGCATGTACAGGGCGACCTGGAGCTTGCCCTCCTCCAGCCACTTCCCGTGCCGGACCGCGGTGCGCCCCTTGTAGTCGTAGACGACGGCGTGGCGGCCGTCGGGGCCGCCGACATCGACGCGGTCGATGCGGCCCGACAGGCGAACCGCCCCGTCGTCCAGCTCCAGCGCCGGGTGCGGATCCTCGGTCTGCCCGAACTTCAGCTCGAAGTGATGCGGCCGCATCGCGGTGCCGGAGTGCGCCGCCCACTCCAGGTAGCGGATCAGGTCCGCCTCCAGCCGCCGCAGCGCGCCGCGCGCCCGCTCCGGGTTGGTGGAGATCGGGAAGTCGTCGGCGTGCTCGGCGATCAGCTTGGCGACCAGCCGGCGCGCCTCGGGCAGCCGCTCCGGCACCAGGCCGATCCCGTCGGCGACCAGCCGCGAGAGCGCCCGCTCGAGGATCAGGTGGGCGAGGTTGCCGCGCACGAGGGGCTCGGGGTCGGGCACCAGCGCCTCGAGCCGCAGCAGGCGGTCGACGAACCAGCGCACCGGGCAGGCGGTCCACGCCTCGATGTCGGAGGCCGACCAGGTGTTGCGCTCGCGCAGCGGGCCGAGCACCGCCGGGCTGCGCAGCGGGCCGATCGGCTCCGGGTCGGCGGGCGGCGCGGCGGCCGCGGCGTGACGGGCGGCCTCGCGCCGCGTCGGCGCCGCGTCGGGGGGCCAGCCGGCGGCGCCCAGCTCGCGTCGCTTGGGGCGGAGCGCCCACTCCTCGTCCAGCAGGTCGGCGACGTCGTCGACGAAGAACGAGCGCACCGACGGGCCGCCCTCGTCGTCGGCGGCGTGCCAGCTCAGCGCCAGCAGCTCCGTCGGGCGCGAGACAACGGCGTAGAAGAACAGCCGCTCGATGGCGAGCGCGTCCTCGTCCAGGCGCAGGCGCAGGCCGGAGGCGGCGTTCAGCTCGCGCCTCTCGGCGTCGCTGAGGAACGGCTCCGGTCGCGCCTGGGCCGGGAAGACGCCCTCCTGCAGGCCGCAGCAGAACAGGGCGCGCACGCGGCGGGCGCGCAGGTCCTGCGGCCTGGTGATCGTGACCCGGCCGGGCCCGGGCGGCGCGCCCGCGTGCACGGTCAGGCCGCCGATCGTGCTCGCCAGCTCGGCCGGACCGCCCTGCAGGTCGGCGGGCAGCGCGGCCAGCTCGCCGAGCGCCTTCAGCACGCGGGCGGCGACGCGCGCCTCGACGGCGCCGGCGTGGTCGAGCACCGGCGCCTCGCCACGCCCCAGGCCGCCGAGCAGCCTCCGCGTCTGCTCGGCCAGCCGCTCGACCACCGCCGCGGTGCCGCCCTCCCGGTGCGCGGCGGCCAGCTCGTCGAGCGGCTCGAGCGCCCAGTCGTCCTCCCAGATCTTCCGCGCCTCGGCGCGCGCGTCGGCGGCGGTGCGCGCGCCGCACCGGCGCACCCGCGCCTCCAGGCCGTCGGCGAGCCCAGGGTTGCGCAGCAGGCCGGGAGTGCGCAGCCAGGCCAGCAGCTCGTCGGCGTCGCCGTCCAGCAGCGCGCAGCGCAGCAGCGCGATCAGGCCACGGCCGATCGCGGTGTGGCCGACGCGCAGCCGGCGGTCGATCGCGACCGGGATCCGGTAGCCGCGGAAGACCTCGTCGAGCAGCGGCGCCGCCTGGTCGAGGCCACGGTGCACGACGGCGATCTCCTCCGGAGGCGTGCCGGCGGCGATCAGCCGCGCGACCTCGGCGGCGACCAGCTCGATCTCGGCGCGCTCGCCGCCGCCCTCGAGCGCCAGCACCGCGGGCCGGTCCCGATCGACGGCGACGCGCGGGCGGTCCGGCTCGAACAGGTTGCGCTCCAGGTGGTGCAGGACGGGGCGCGCGTGCTCGGCGTAGTAGTCGGCGACCGCCTCCATCCGGCGCTCGGTCGCGCCGAGCGCCAGCAGCTCCTGATGCAGCGTGGCGCGGGCGGCGAACGCGGCGCGGCCCGGCTCGAACGTCAGCGAGACGATCACCTCCGCGTCGACCGCGTTGCCGAGGGTGTCGAGCACGTCGCGCTGCAACGGCGTGAAGTCGTCGAAGCCGTAGAGCAGGACCGGGGTGCCGCCCCAGCGGGCCGGCTCCAGCCGCAGCCTGTCCAGCGCGGCGGTCAGTACCTGGATCCGGCCGCCGGGCGCGCCGCGTTCCGCGGCGACGCGCTGCAGCAGCCGCCGGTCCTCGGCCACCAGCCGGCCCAGCTCCTCGGCGTAGGCGCGGCGCGCGGAGTCGTTCCCTGCCCAGGCGCGCAGCGCCTGGATGAAGCGCGGCGGGTCGATGCGGCTCTCGGCGAGCTCGTCGGCGAAGCGCACCAGCGCCGGGACGAAGCCCGAGGTGGCGGCTGCGTCGGCGAGCTGGTCCAGCTTCGCGGCGGCGACGGCGGCCGCGGCGACCCGTTCGCGCTGCAGGTCGGTGAGCGGCGCGGCGGGCACCCCCGCGCGGCGGGCGAGCTCGCGCTCCAGGCCGGCGAAGCGCTCCACCCGCACGCCCAGGGCGGCCTGGTCCTCGGCCAGCTCGCGCCGGTAGCGCTCGACGTCGGCGTAGGTCGGCACGACGAGCAGCGGCGAGCGCGCCGCTCGGTTGCGCGCCTCCTGCAGCACGACGCCCGCCTTGGCGGCGTTCGCGGGACCGGTGATCAGCGTGATCGGCACGAGCGGTGACCGGAGAGTTGCACCCGCGCCCGACATCTGACACGCCGCGCCGCGGCGGCGCCGAGATCGGGGGCCGGAACCCCGACCGCGCCGCGCCGGGCAGCTAGGCGACGCTGCGGTCGGCGTCCGGGACCGCCGCGACCGCCTCTTCCTCGGCCGGCGGCTTGAGACCCTCGCGCGCCCACGGCTCGTCGAACTCGACGCGCATGCGGCCCTCCTCGTTCTGCACCAGCGCCAGGCGGGCGCGGAAGGTGCGGCCGCTGCGGCCCTTGAAGCCGGTCACCGGCTTCTCGGTGCGGCCGCGCTGGATCAGCTCCTTGGCGATCGCCGCCGTCAGCGTCTTGCCGGCCTTCTGCTTCCAGATCACGAAGCCGCAACCCGGATCGTTGCGGCTCCAGCACGAGAAGCCCTTGCGGTTCTCGACGATGTCGCGGCCGCAGATCGGGCACGGGCCGAGGTTGGCGCGCGGGATGCGGACGTCCTTCAGCTTGGCGTCCAGCTCGCCCACCGTCTCGCCGGCGAACTTGGCGATGTCGGCCATGAACCGCTCGCGCGTCTCCTCGCCACGCTCGATCTCGCCCAGCCGCTTCTCCCAGTCGCCGGTCATCGACGGCGAGGTGAGCGGGTGGTCGCCCAGCAGGCGGATCACGTTCATGCCCTTCTCGGTGGGCACGAGCGCGCGCCCGTCGCGCTCCACGTAGCCGACCTCGATGAGCCGCTCGATGATCGCCGCGCGCGTCGCCGGGGTGCCGATGCCGCGCTCCTTCATCGCCTCGCGCAGCTCCTCGTCGTCGACGAGCTTGCCGGCGGTCTCCATCGCCGCCAGCAGCGACGCGTCGCTGTAGCGCCGCGGCGGCTTGGTCTCCTTGGCCAGCACCTCGACCATGGCGACCTTGACGCGCTCGCCCTTCTCCAGGCGCGGCAGAGTCTGGTCGCGGCCCTCGTCATCGTCGTCGCGGTTGCGATCGTCCTCGGCCAGCTCGCCGTAGACGCCGCGCCAGCCCGGCTCGATCAGCACCTTGCCGCGGGTGCGGAACACGTGGCCGGCGACGGTGGTCTCCACGCGCGTGTTCTCGAACACCGCCTCCGGATGGAAGACCGCCAGGAAGCGCCGGACGACCAGGTCGTAGATGCGCCGGTCGTCGTCGTTCATCTTCGACAGGTTGTGCGGCGCGTTGGTGGGGATGATCGCGTGGTGGTCGCCCACCTTGGCGTCGTCGACGACCCGCGCCAGCGGCAGCAGATCCAGCGAGGTGACGTAGGCGGCGGCCTTCGCGTACTCGGCGTGGCGCCCGACATGCCCGGCGATCTGCTTGAGCTCCGGGACCATGTCGGAAGTCAGGTAGCGCGAGTTGGTGCGCGGGTAGGTGAGCGCCTTGTGCTCCTCGTAGCAGCGCTGGGCAGCGGCCAGCGTGCGGCGCGCCGAGAAGCCGTAGCGGGAGTTGGCGTCGCGCTGCAGCGAGGTGAGGTCGTACAGCAGCGGCGCGCGCTCCTTGCGCGTCGACTTCTCCAGCTTGGTGATCTCGCCCTCGCCGTCGCGCACCGCCGCGGCGATCGCCTCCGCCTCCTCGGCGGTCGCGATCCGCGGCTTGGCGCCGGCGTGGTAGCGACCCTCGTAGCTGCGCGGGTCGGGCGCCGGGGCGGCGTCGAAGCGCGCGTCCACCAGCCAGTACGGCTCCGGCTTGAAGGAGCGGATCTCCTCCTCGCGCTTGGTGAGGATCGCCAGCGTCGGCGTCTGCACGCGGCCGAGCGAGACCGCGCCGTCGAACGAGGAGCGCAGGCGGATGGTCGCCGCGCGGGTGGCGTTCATGCCGACGATCCAGTCGGCCTCGGACCGGGAGCGGGCGGCGGCCTCCAGCGGCGCGAGCTCCTCGCCGTCGCGCAGGTTGGCGAACGCCTCGCGCATCGCCTCCTCGGTCATCGAGCTCAGCCAGAGGCGCTTGACCGGCTTCTTGCCGCCCGCCTTCTCGTACAGGTAGGCGAAGATCAGCTCGCCCTCGCGGCCCGCGTCGCAGGCGTTGATGACCAGGTCGATGTCGTCGCGCTTGAGCTGCTGGCGGACGACCTGCATCTGCTTCTGCGAGCGCTCGTCGCGGACGACCAGCTTGAAGCGCTTGGGCACGATCGGCAGATCGGCCATGCGCCACTTCTTGTACTTCTCGTCGTACTCGTCGGGGTCGGCGAGCTGGACGAGGTGACCGATCGCCCACGTGATGACGTGCTCGGGGCCCTCCAGCCAACGCTCGGTCTTCTCGCCCGGCAGGGACTTCTTCTGGAACGGACCCGGAAGGACGCGGGCCAGGTCCCGCCCGACGGACGGCTTCTCGGCGATGACGAGGGTCTTCCCCATGGGGGCGGGAGCGTAGCGGGCCGCAGCGCGGAGGCGAGGCCCCCGTTCGATCAGGGACCGGGGTCAGCGGGCGCACGGCCCGGTGGAGACCTCCTGTCCGGCGGAGGCGCGGGCGGCCGCCTGCGCCAGCACGCGACGCACGATCGCGTTCGGCACCCCGTAGCCGCCGGACGGCCCGTCCGAGGTGCGCCGGGCGAAGACGGTGGTCAACACGCGCCCGGCGGAGTCGACGACCGGGCCGCCGGAGTTGCCGGGACGCACGACGCCGCGGAAGACCGTCATCCGGCGGCGCACCGGGCCGTTCCCGTAGGCGTCCTGGGAGAGCACGGTCCGGGTGCTCCCCAGCCGCGCGGCGCGCACGGTGAACGGGCCGTTCTCGGGGTAGCCGAGCACGGCGCCTGGGGTGCCGGGCCTTGCGCTGTCGGCGAGCCGCAGCGCGGGCGCGCCCAGCCCGGCGACCTGGAGCACCGCCACGTCGTTGATCGGGTCGAACGCGACCGCGCGCGCCGGGTGCTGGAGGCGCGACCCGTGCGGGAAGACGACCGTGTCGTCCTGGCCGGCGACGACGTGCGCGTTGGTGACGACCAGCCCGTCCCCGGCCGCCCAGCCGGAGCCCTCGACGCCGAGGCCGCAGGCGGTGCCGACGATGCGCACCACGCCGGCGGCCGCCGCCTGCACCCCGGGCCGGCGGGCGATCCCCTCCGGCGGCGCGGGCACGTCGGCGCCGGGGCCGTCGACGGTGGGGAACGGGTCGAAGCGCGCGAGCGCGTTGAGCACCGGCCCGGACGGCGGCAGCACCGCATTGAGCCGCGAGAGGATCTCCGAGCGCTGGATGTCGCGTCGCAGCGACCCGGCGCCGGGCGTGTTCAGCAGGACGGCGCCGACCAGCCACGCGATCCCCAGCGCGACGGCGGCGCACAGGACCGACCCCATCAGCCCGTCGAGCGCTCGCAGGCCCGGCGCCACGATCGAGCGGCGGACGAGGAACCCGGCGCCCTCGAGCAGGCCGGAGAGCAGCGCCCCGCCGAGCAGCGCGCCGATCAGGCCCATCAGCGCCGCGTACGGCGACTCGGAGCCGTCCGGCAGCAGCGCGGGCGCCAGGCGGCTGCCGGCGAAGGCGCCCGCCGCGAGGCCGATCAGGGCAAGGGCGCCGGCGACGAACCCCTGCCGCCAGCCGAGCGCGGCCATGAGCACGACGAAGGCGGCGATGATCCAGTCGAGGCCGGTCACGGGCGGAAGCGCGCAGCGTAGTTTGCCGGGGCGTGGGCCGGTGCCCACTACATTTCGGCGCGGATGAGGGCCGGGTCACCCTCCGAGCGAAGCCGCGCCGTCCGCAGGCGCAGGCGCACGGCCGTTGCGGCCGTGTGCATCGTGGCGGGCGCGATCGCGCTGGCGCTCCTGCTTCGCGGAGGGCCGAACGAGCGCGCCGCCGTCGAGGGCTGGGCGAAGGCGTGGGAGCGCGCCGACTGGCCGGCGATGCGCGCGCTGCTCGCCTCCGAGGATCAGCGGACGCTGACCCCGGAGGCGCTGGCGGAGCGGTTCGGCGAGGCGGCGCGCACCGCCACGACGGTGCGGCTCTCGACGGACGAGCCCCGCAAGCAGGACGACGGGCGCTGGCGGCTGCCGGTGACGGTGCGCACGCGCCTGTTCGGCGAGGTCCGGCAGGCGGTGCACCTGGAGGTCGTCGAGGAGGACGGCGAGGCGCGGATCCGCTGGCGGCCGGAGCTGGTGTTCCCGGGGCTGGCCTCCGGGGAGAAGCTGCGCCGCACGACGGTGATGCCGGAGCGCGCCGACATCCTGGCGCGCGACGGCACCCCGCTGGCGCAGGGTGCCGACCGCACCTCGCCGCTGGGCCCGGCCGCGGCTGCGATCGTCGGCGCGACGGGCCCGATCCCGGCGGAGCGTCGTGCCCGCGCGCAGGCGCTGGGGTGGCCGGATGACGCGCAGGTCGGCCTGAGCGGGTTGGAGCGGATCTTCGACGAGCGCCTGGCGGGCCGGCCCGGCGGCGAGCTGCGCGCCGGAGTGCGCCTGCTGGCGCGCTCGGAGGCGCGCAAGGCGCCGCCGGTGCGCACGACGATCGCGCCGCGCGTGCAGCAGGCGACGGTGCAGGCGCTCGGCGGCCGGCTGGGCGGGATCGTCGCGCTGCGGCCCCGCACGGGCGAGGTGCTGGCGGCGGCGGGCATCGGCTTCAGCGGCCTGCAGCCGCCCGGCTCCACGTTCAAGATCGTGACGCTGGCGGGCGCGCTCGAGCACCACGTGACGAAGCCGTCGGAGCGGTTCCCGCACCAGACGGCGGCGACCCTGTCGGGCGTCGAGCTGCAGAACGCAAACGGCGAGAGCTGCGGCGGCACGCTGACGGAGGCGTTCGCGCACTCGTGCAACTCGGTGTTCGGCCCGCTGGGCGTGCGCCTGGGCGACAAGCGGCTGGTGGCGATCGCGGAGGCGTTCGGCTTCAACCGGCCGCCTGGGATCCCGGGGGCGGCGACCTCGTCGATCCCGCCGGCGGGCGAGATCGGCGACGACCTGGCGGTCGGGTCGACGGCGATCGGCCAGGGGCGCGTCCAGGCCACCGCGCTGCAGATGGCGATCGTCGCCGCCACGATCGGCCTGGAGGGGCGCCGGCCGGAGGTGACGCTTGATCCGACGCGCTGGCGCGGCGCGGCGCCGACGCACAAGGCGATCTCCCCCGCGACCGCGCGCCTGGTGGAGCGGATGATGATCGCGGTGGTCGAGAGCGGGACGGGCACCGCGGCGCGGATCGCGGGCGTGTCGGTGGCGGGCAAGACGGGCACCGCCGAGCTGCGCCCGACTCAGGCGCGCTGCACGCCCGATCCGAGCAACCCGGAGGCCTGCCCGCCGCCGAGCTCGGACCCGAGCGACACCGACGCCTGGTTCGCCGCCTACGCGCCGACGCGCGGCCGCGAGCCGCGGGTGGCCGTCGGCGTGCTGCTGGTCGGCGCGGGCCAGGGCGGCCAGACCGCCGCCCCCGCCGCCCGCCAGGTGATCGAGGCCGCGCTGGGGCGGTAGGGCGCGGGGCCCAATGGACGCTGGGTGCCGCGGGCGTCGGCGCCCTCGCGTGTCGGGTTGCCCGCGCCCCGCCGCGATCCTGTCGAGTTGCCCGCGCCCCG